>VFQP010003706.1_pt1 | contig 15205 bp, 13 predicted proteins | sample 3512351 | NCBI WGS metagenome assembly VFQP01 (sample SAMN10412372, study PRJNA504923) | tailings metagenome | isolation source: Relicate 1 Philex TSF1 revegetated site | place: Philippines: Tuba, Benguet | collected 2017-08-29 | reverse complement strand
CAGATGGGAAGAGCTTGTTGGTGATGCCGTTTCGTAGCGATCGCGGAAGTTGGCTCGTGACTGGAGAGAAGATCAGCGTGACGCTGCCGAATGGGAAGAAGCTGATGGGGGCATACTCGCTGAGTGGAGGAAGATTGGTGTTGCCGGAAGGGCGGGAATATTTGCGGTATTGATTGAAGGATGCGGTCGTTACTTCTTCTGTGGCTCGCAATCGAGCCGCAGTACTCCACGCTGAAACAGATTCACAAGGGCAACGTGGCGCAGTTGCAGCAGGCTTGGAGCTACGACACACAGGATTCGTTTCCGGGGTCGGAGATTCAGTGCCGGCCTTTGTTTGACGAGGGTGTGCTCTATTTAACTTCGGCGCGGGGACGACTTGTGGCTCTGGACGCGGAGACGGGTAAGGAGATTTGGAGCTTTAACCCGGTGGCGGCGAATGCGAAGCCTTCGAAGTTTCGGAATCGGGGCGTGATGCTTCATAAGGGTGCGCAGGGGAAGACAGCTTTTTATGCGGTGCGGAGTTTTCTGTACGCGGTGGATGCAAAGACAGGCAAGGCGCGGGAGGGATTCGGCGAGGGCGGCAAGATCGACTTGCGCGAAGGTTTAGGGCGGCCGGCGAGTACGCTCTCGGTTGGGCTGACTTCGCCGGGTGTGATTTATGGAGACTTGATGGTGGTGGGATCGATTACCAGCGAAGATCTTCCTTCGGCGCCGGGCTTTATTCGCGCTTATAACGTACACACAGGCAAGTTGGTTTGGACCTTTCATACGATTCCGCAACCTGGGGAGCCGGGCTATGAGACTTGGCCGGCGGGGGCATATCAATATACGGGGAGCGCGAATAGCTGGCCGGGTTTGACGCTGGATGCCAAGCGCGGGATTGTGTTTGCCGGAACGGGCAGCGCGGCGTTTGACTTCTATGGCGGCAATCGCGCGGGGGATAACTTGTACGCCAATACAGTGCTGGCGCTGGACGCGAAGACTGGCAATAAGCTGTGGCATTTTCAGGTGGTGAAGCACGACGTTTGGGATCGCGATTTTCCTTGTGCTCCGGTACTGGTAACTGTGCGGCATAAGGGAAAGATGGTGGACGCGGTGGCGCAGGCGACCAAGAGCGGGCATGTGTGGGTGTTTGATCGTGTGACGGGGAAGCCGTTGTTTGATTTTGAGGAAGTGCAGGTTCCGCAATCCGAGGTGCCGGGCGAGCAGTTGGCGACAACGCAGAGATTGCCGCTGAAGCCGCCGCCCTTTGCGCGGCAGCAGGTGACTGAGGAGTTGTTGAGCAAGCGGACGCCCGAGGTGCATGCGGAGTTAAAGGCGAGGTTTGCGAAGTTGAAGAGTGGGCCGCAATTTACGCCGCCATCGCGCGAAGGGACTTTTGTGTTTCCCGGATTCGATGGCGCGGCGGAGTGGGGCGGTCAGGCTTTCGATCCGGCGACTGGTTTGTTCTATGTGAACTCGAATGAGATGGCTTGGGTGTTGCGGATTATTCCGAGGCCAACAGCGGCAGGGGATGCGAAGAGTCTGTACGACAAGAACTGTGCGTCTTGTCATCGCCCGGATCGGAAAGGGACGCCGCCGGAGTTTCCTGGGCTGTTGAACATTGGGTCGACGAGGACGCGGGATGAGGTGACGACGATTATTCGCGAAGGCGCGGGGAGAATGCCGGCCTTCCCCGACCTGAGCCGGAATGAGATGCGCACTCTGGTGAACTTTGTGATGTTGGGTTCCAACGAGACTGCTGAAAAGGTTGTGAACGATAAGGATGAGAGTTTGAATCCACAGGTGGCTTGGGGCTCGGATGGTTATAACAAGTGGCTCGATAAGGATGGCTATCCAGGGATTACTCCTCCTTGGGGGACTTTGAATGCGATCGACCTGAACAAGGGGACGATTGCTTGGAGCATACCTTTGGGCGAGCATCCGAAGTTAAATGACCCGACGACGGGGAGTGAGAATTATGGCGGGCCAGTCGTGACGGCGGGCGGGCTTTTGTTCATCGGGGCTACGAACTTCGATAACAAGTTTCGGGCTTTCGATAAGGCGAATGGGAATTTGTTGTGGCAAACGACGCTGCCGGCGGCGGGGAATGCCACGCCGGAGACTTACTTGTGGAAGGGGCGTCAGTATGTGGTGATCGCTTGTGGCGGGGGGAAGAGTGGGGCGCCGGTGGGTTCGCAGTACGTGGCGTTTGCTTTGCCGGGGAAGTAGAGATGGATAAGGTTCGGATTGATAAGTGGCTTTGGGCGGCGCGGTTTTATAAGACGCGGGCCTTGGCGGGAAAGGCCTGTGAGTTGGGGCGGGTTGTTTGCCGGGAGCAGGAGGTGAAGGCTTCGCGGGAGGTTCGGGTGGGGGATGTTTATGAGATTCGCTATGAGGCGGGGGAGGCTTGGGTTGTGGAGGTGCTGGCGTTGAGCGATATGCGCGGGCCGGCGGCGGTGGCGCAGACTTTGTACCGGGAGACGGCGGAGAGCGTGGAGGCGCGGAAGAAGAGGGCGGAGGAGCGGAAGGCGATGCCGCAGTTTGAGGATGTTTGGGGCGAGGGGAAGCCGACGAAGAAGGATCGGCGGGATTTGGACCGTGTGCGGGGTAGGCGGTAGGCGCTGGAGGGGTGTTTTGCTGGGGACAGACCGCCGGGCCTAAATGGCCCGGCAGGTCCGTCCCCGAATGGTGCGTTGATGTTGCTGCGAATTCCGAGGCGCTTTCCTACAGTTTGTGGCCGTAGGCGGCGCACACCGCCGGGCCTAAAGGGCCCGGCAGGTCAGTCCCCGAGGGGGGCGTTCGTGGTTGTTCGATCTTCAAGAAATCTAGAGGTTGTGGCCGTAGGCGGTGAATTGGGCTACGGGGGAAAGGCCTAGGCGCTTGAGGAGTGGGCGTTCGGGTTCGGCGGCGTGGAGGCTGATGGCTTCATGGCCGCTGGAGGCGGCGGCGCGGCGGATGGATTCGCGTATGGTGGCTTCGGCGTAGCCTTGGTTTTGTTGGTCAGGTGTGGTGGCGATCCAGGCAAGGTAGATGCAGTCCGAGAGGAGGATGGCCAGGCAGGCGGAAACCGGCTGCCCTTCGCGATAGGCGACTACGGGGAAGCAGCGGGGGTCGAGGAGGAAGTAGGAAGTGACACTCGCTTCGCCGAGTTCGAGGGGCATTTCGTTGGCGAGCATATTGATCATGGTGAAGTCGCCAATTTCCTGGCGAGTCCATTTGGCGCTGAAGTCAAGGTCCTCGGGCAGAGACTTTTCGGGTGCGGGAAGCGCGGAGGCTTGGAGTCCTGTGACTTCGAAGAGTGGGGTGATTTCGCGGGCTTCGAGAGAGTCCTGGTGGTAGGGCGTGAGTGAATCTTCGGGAAGGACAAGGAGCCAGGAGGGTTCGCGGTCTTCGGTGATGGATTTGATGGTGGAGAGGCAGTCGCGGAATTCTTCGATGGGGCAGGGTTTGTCGAGGAAGAAATAGTTGAAGAAAGGGAGAGGAGTGGCGGCGTAGGCGGGGCGCAAGGGGCCGAGGTTGCGTACTTCGGCGTCTGGCAGAGTGCCAGAGATAATTTGAAAGGCATCGGCGAATTGACGCGCCGATGAGGATGCCGCGGTGGGCGGAGAAAGCATGAGGACTTCGCTCGATTTTACATCGGGCGAAGTCCTCGGCTGGGTTAGAGGATTTGTGATTGCCTAGAAGACTAGGCGGAGGCTGAACTGGACGATGCGGCGGCCGGATTGGACGCCGGTGACGCGGCCGAAGTTCGTGCTGTTGATATTCCAACCGGGAGCATCAAAGCTAACAGTGTTGGTGAGATTGAAGGCTTCCGTACGGAATTCGACGAAGCGGTTTTCCGTAATATAGAAGGCCTTTTGCAGAGCGAGATCCAAGTTTTTGAAGACCGGACCGGTGAAAACACGGCGACCGAGGGTGCCAATTTCGCCTTGGTTGGGATTGTAGAAAACTTGGCCTTGGAAGGGAGCACGGCCATCGGCGGCGACGGCGCGGGTATCCGTACCGATGACGGTGGGTGAAAAGTAGAAGACGCCGTTGCCTTCCCGCCGGACTCCCATGAGGGATTCCAACTGTTCGACGCTCAGCAGGGTGGTAGCCATGTTGTTGGCGGAGCGAGCTCCGCGATTCAAGGTGCCGCGGGTGCTCGTGATGTTGAAAGGAGAACCTGCATTGACAGTCAAGAAGCCGGAGAGCGCCCAGCCGCCGATAATCTGATTGGCCCAGTTGCCTGCGTCGAAACGCTTGCCGCGGCCGACGGGAAGTTCCCAAGCCCAATTGGCTTTGAACTGTTGACGCAGATCGAAGAAGGTGGCGCCGTATTCGATGGCTGAGTTGTTGTTGTCCAGGAAGGGCTCGAAGCGAGCTTGGGCGTCGCCCGTGGCGTCGCTGAGATTCTTGCTCCAAACGTAATTGGCCTGGAAGTAGAGGCCTTTTTGGAAGCGGCGCGTGTAATCAACCTGGAAGCCATGGTACGAAGCATTGGAATAGTTCGTCATCATGTTCGTGCCTTGGGCATTGGGGTTGACGTAGAAGTTATAAGGAGCGTTCAGGCGGTTGGATTGGTAGACGGCGCCGAGTTCGCCCATTTCCCCGCGTTCGATGATGCCGCTAATGGTCGCATTGGTAAGCAGAGCGCTTGGCATGCGGGCAAAGAAGGGCAAGGGCTGGCTACCGGGGATGTTCGCGTTGTAGGAAGGGTTGAAGGTGCCGGTGGCGGCACGAGCGAGTTCACCGTTGCGGCGGGCATTGTTGAAATCCGTGGCGTAACCGGGAAGGTTGATCAGGACCTGGTTGTAGTCGAAGGCGCGGAACTGCTTGGTGGCGCGGTTACCGACGTAGCGAACTTCGAAGATGCCGCCCTTCCACTCCTGTTGAATACCGGCGGACCATTGCTGGATGTAGGGAGTAACCAACGTGGGGTCCGGGATGCCATAAGCGGAGGTAGGACTGAGGGCGAAGTTGTCGGCATAAGTGCGGGGCACTTTGTAGGCGGGAGTGGGGATAGGCGTGGGCGCGCTGGCGCGGCTGCTCAGATTGGTGATGGTGGAACCTTGGCTCAGACCGGCGTTGGTGGCTGTATTGTTATCCACCGAGCGAATGAATTCGTCGTTGGCGAAGTTGACGCTGTAGCCTGCGCGGAAGCTGGTGCGGCCCTTGCCGAATGGATCCCAGGCCAGGCCAAGGTTCGGGGCGAAATTGTTGAAGTCCTTCTTGTACCAGGGACGACCGACGGATTTCCCGGCGAAATCGAGGGTGCCGTTCGGGTCAAGGAGGACGTCGATGGGAGAGCGGGTTCCGTAGACGGGGAGAAGGGCAAGGGAATCCCGTTCGTCTACGGGAGTGAAATAGTCCCAGCGAAGACCTGCGTTGATGGTGAGGTTTCGCGTGGCGCGCCAGCGGTCCTGGAAGAAAATGGCGTGGTTATCGTTGGTGAAGTTTCGGACGTTGGATTGATTGGGAAGGAAACCGCTGGTGCGGTCTTTCACGTTGAATGTTTGGGTGGCGCTAGAGAGGAAACCAGCATGCAAAGCGAGCAGATTGTAAGCGGTGGTGCGATCGGCGGCACGAATGGCAGGGAGCGCGGCATCGATGTTGATTGGGTTCGCGGTGCTGATGCCCATCGTATAAATCGGGGTGATGGCGGCTTCGTTGTAGCTCTGGACTCTAATGAATTGGCTCTGGTAGCCAAATTGAAGGGTGTGTTTACCTTTCACCCACGTGGAATTGTTTTGGAGATTATAGGTATCCGTAAAGCGACCCTGGGCTCGGAATGTATTGACCGGATTATTCACCAAGGTTGGGGTAAAGATTGCATTGTCAAAAGTTTGCGAGGTGTTGAAGGGAGCAGTGGTCAGGTTGAAGCCACCGCGCAATTCGTTAGTGAAGGTGGCGTTGGGATTCCAGCGGTGAGTTAAGCTCATCAGGTCAGATCGGCTATCGTTGGTGACAACCGGGACAGTGGCGAAATTGTTCATCTGGTCGGGACGGTCCACAATGTCGCGATTCCAGGTGTAGGTACCCATGATGTGGTTCTTCTGATTGAGGTAGTAGTCGACCTTGCCCAGGATGTTGTCGCGGGTACGATTGTTACGGATATTGAAACCGACGCCAGCGGTGTTCAGCCCATCGCCGATGTCAGTCCGGTTGAGGCGTTCCGCTCCGGGGAGAGCATCGATGATTTGGCGGGCTCGAGCGTCGGGAGACAGGTTCGCGGCTGTGAGGACATTGACCGTGCGGCGATTGTTGGCGGTGTCGACGTAAGTGAATACACCACTGCGGGCATCGGGACGTAAGGCAGTGCGGGTAGCGGCGGACTGCTGCCGAAGGCGGAGCCCTTCGTAATTGCCGTAGAAGAGGAGTTTGTCCTTCTTGATTGGACCGCCAATGGCACCACCGAACTGGTTCTGGTTCAAGAAGGGGCGTTGGACGCCCGAGAAGTTATTGAACCAGGTGTTGGCGCTGGCGATATTGTTGCGGTTCAGCCAGATGAGGCTGCCCTTGTATTGATTGGTGCCGGAGGGCGTGGAGAAGTTGATTTGAGCGGCGCCGTTGCCCAGGGCGGGGTTGGAGTTGGAGGTGACGATGGTGGCTTCGGCGACCTGGTCGAGGAGAAGCATGTTCGGCTGGAAGTCCAGAGTGTTGGTGCGGATGAAGTTGTCCTGGATGTTGATGCCGTCGAGGGTGATATTCGAGAAACTGGGACGGAGGCCGTTAATGGTAGTGTTGGTGCGGGCGTTGGAGGTAATGCCGGCTTGGGTGAGGAGTAGACCGACGGGGCTGCGGTTCAGGCTAGGAAGGGAGCGCAGTTGAGTATTGGTAACAACGGCGGAAATTTCCGTGGAACTCGTTTGAACGGTGGCGGCTTCGGCGCTGACTTCGATGGTTTCCTTAGTTTGGGACAGCTCAAGTTTGACGGGCTTGAGGGTGGTGGCGAGGGTAGAACTGAGCTCGATCCGGCGGATGATTTCCGTGCGGAAACCGGGTGAGCTGATCGACAGATCGTAGGTACCAGCGCTGAGACCGGCTATGTCGAAGTTGCCTTCGGCATTGGTGCTGCCCTTGGTAACGGCGTTAGCGCCGCCAGCGAGGAAAATTTCAATGTTGGCGCCGGCGATGGCGGCTCCACTGGCGTCAGTGACGCTGCCGGAGACGCGGCCGTTGGCCTGGGCGAAGAGAGAGGAAACGAGCGCGAATGCGCACAGGAGTAGACGAGTGAGACGAGACATATCTGTGCTTTCCCTAAAGATGCGTTAAGGATAGCGCAGACGCGAAAACTTTGCAGGGCCGAAATGGTCCTAATTGATGCCAGTGTGTTCGGATTGGATTCCGAACGGGATTTCCACCAGTCATAGGTTGTGACGTGGTGGGAGGCAAATCGTTTCGGTGAAACCGTGAAACATAGTCGCTGGCAGAGGAGGGGCGCTGCAGGGCAGCGGGAGATTTGAGCGGGAAGATTCACCCAATTGTCATGGAACGCACGCATTGAAACCCATTTGAAACATTGAGTGGGGAGGCTGCAATTGTTTTGAACGGTTCCGCGTGGGGGGAGAGGAGTTCTGATGGAGCATGCTACATGGAGAAGAACTCTTCATAATCAGCTTATGCGTGTATTTCTACTTTTCGTGGCCATGATGCTGCAGGCAGAGACCCTGCGAGTGGTGAGCTATAACGTGCGCTATCCCGCCAAGGGGGATGGGGCAAATGTTTGGGAGGAGCGAAAGGATTTGTTTGTGGCGAGCGTGAAGGCGCTGGATCCGGATGTGATGGGGACGCAGGAGTTGTTTCAGTTGCAGGGCGATTATTTGGTGGAGCGGGCGCCGGAGTACAAGTGGTTTGGCGTGAGCCGGCGGGGGAATAACGAGGATGAGCACATGGGGGTGTTTTATAAGCCGGCGAAGCTTCGCGTGGTGGAGAGTGGGAATTATTGGTTGAGTGAGACGCCGGAGGCGGTGGGGTCTTCGAGTTGGGATATGAGTTTGCCGCGGATGGTGACTTGGGCGGTATTTGAAAGCAAGGCTACGAAGAAGCGGTTTTACTTTGCGAATACGCATTTTCCGCACCGGGGGCAGCAGGATGCGAAGGCGCGACTAGAGTGCGCTAAGGTGATTGCGGCGCGGTTGGCGAAGGTGAAGGCGGGGATGCCGGTGATCTTGACGGGGGACTTTAATGCGGGGGCGGAGACGGATGTGCATCAGTTGTTGACGCAGACGTTGGAGGATGCGTGGGACACGGCGCCGCAGCGATTTGGGCCGGAACAGACCTTTCATGGGTTCACGGGGAAGACTGATGGGCGAAGGATTGATTGGATCCTGACGCGGGGTTGGAAGGCGCTGGTGGCGCAGACGGGGGATCTGAATTCGGGTGGCCGGTATCCTTCAGATCACTTTCCGGTGTTGGCTCTGCTTGAGTTGTAGTGACTTGTATACTTTGTGGTATGAGCGAAGTGCTTTCCGTGCGATTGAGCGCCGAGACCAAGAAGAAGCTGGAGAAGAGTGCAAAGGCGGCGAAGCGGTCGAAGTCGTTTATCGCCGCGGAGGCCATTGAATCTTATTTGGAAGAAGAGGCTTGGAACATTCGACAAATTAAGCTCGGATTGGCGGATGTGGCAGCGGGCCGCCTTGTGCCCCATGAGGAAGTGTCCGCTTGGCTCAAAACTTGGGGTAAGCCCGGCGAGAAAAAGGCACCGAGGCCGAAGTAAGTGCTCCATTGCGTTTGGACGGAGACGGCTCTGGCGGAATTGACCGAGATCCGCCTGTATGTGGCGTTGGACTCGGAGATTAAGGCTTCCGACGTTGCGCTCCGAATTGTCATGGCGACGGAGCTATTGTGCAAGAGCCCTCAATTTGGAAAGTTGGGGCGCGTGCAAGGGACCCGCGAATTTCTTGTGCCGGGAACAAAGTACATATTGGTGTATCGGGTAGAAGCGGAAAGGATTGAGGTGATTGCCGTTTTTCGCGGGGCAAGAAATTGGGGTGTGGCTTCGAGCTAGGGGCGCTCGAAAAATTCTATTGACTGTTCTAGTGTACTAGTCTACTATTACACTAGAACGTGATCTTCCGGCTCAACCCACAATCCGGCGTGCCCATCTACCTGCAATTGATTGAGCAGGTGAAGCATGGGATCGAGAACGGAGCTTTGCGTCCAGGCGACCAATTGCCTGGGATTCGCAAGCTGGCCGAGAGCATCCCCATGAATCCGAATACGGTGGCGAAGGCTTATAAAGAGCTGGAGCATATGGGGCTGGTGGAGTTGCGGCAAGGAAGCGGGGCGTTCATATCCGAGGGTCTCGATACGAAGGAGTTGACGGATCGTATGAAGTCCGCGCGGCCGATAGTGGAGAAGACAGTCGAAAGACTTTTGCAGATGGGCCTGAACGAAGAAGAGGTCCGGCGATTAATTGAGGCGGAATTGGCGGCGAAGCGTCTGGAAGGGAGCAAGCCATGAACGCGATCGAAGTGCGGGGATTAGAGAAGAAGTTCAAGGATACGGCGGCGTTGCGGGGATTGAGTTTCAACGTCCCTAAGGGCAGTCTTTGCGGGTTAATCGGATTGAATGGCGCGGGGAAGTCGACGACACTGAAGATCCTGATGGAGATGTTGCGGGCCGATAGCGGCGAGGCTTCCGTGCTGGGCATGCGCGTGGGAAGCGACGGAGTGCGTATCCGGCAGCGGACGGCATTCTTGCCGGAGGGCAAAAAGTTGTTTCCCTATATGACCGTGCGGGACGTTATCGATTTCGTGCGGCCGTTTTACCCGACTTGGCGGGTGGATCGGGAAAAGCAATTGTTGTCCACGTTTGAGTTGCCCTTGGCGCGGAAGACTTCGGAGTTGAGCAAGGGCATGCTGGCGAAGTTGCAGTTGCTGCTGTCGTTATCGCGCGGGGTGGAACTGGTGATCCTCGACGAGCCGACGGATGGGCTGGACGCAATCGCGGTGGAGGAAGTGTTGCAGGAAATGGCGACACAGGTGGCAAGCGAGGAATGCACGATTCTCTTTTGCAGCCACCGGATGGAGGAGATCGAGCAGATGGTGGATCACCTGGTGATCGTGCATGAGGGGCGCTGCTTGCTGGATCAACCGATCGACGCACTGCGCGCAAGCGCGCGACGCTTGAGCGCGGTGATGCCCGATGAGAAGAGGGAGCGAGTGACGGGGCTAAATGGACTCGGCGCTTGGCGGCACGAAGGCAGGAGCGTGGGGCTGACTGTCTGGCGCGATCCAGACGGGGCGGAGCAAAAGTTATTGGAAGCGGGAGCGCTGAACGTGGAAAGCGAAACAGTAGCGCTAAGGCAGTTGTTCACGGATATGGTGCGCGCCGAGAAAGGAAAGCGCAATGTTGTGGCGTAAAGCTTGGTTGGAGTGCAAGTACCGTTTTCTGCTTTGTTTTGTGATGAGCGCGGCGCTAGGACTTTCTGCCGTCGTGCAAGTGGACCAAACAGTGGCACAAAAGGTCTTGGGCAACTTTGCGGCGTTGGCTTCGCTGGTCGGTCCGTTGGGGGCATTGATTCTGGCGGGCTCCGGAATTAACACGCAAACGAATTGGGGTATGTTGCAAGGCTTTCATCCATCGATGTACTTCTTGCTTTCGATGCCGGTGGCGAGAGAGAAGTTGCTGCGGGTGCGGGCATTGATGGGGCTCGGACTGAGCTTTATTTGGATTGCCGGGACGGCGGCGCTAATTGGATTGCTGGAGACACTGGCAGGCCGGGCTAGCGATTGGACGGGAATGATTTCGTCGTTGCCGAATTTGTTAGTGGGCACGACGGTTTTCTACATGTTAACGGTGTGGCTGACGGCTTTCTTGGATGAGTTTTGGGCGGGCATGGTGTCATTGACAGTGATGGGCATGTTCGCCGGTTACGGGTTGGCGGGAGGGCCGAGTTGGTTCAACACGGCGAAGTTTATGACGGCCAAGAGCTTGTTGGGCTTTGATGGCATGGCGTGGTTGCAGGCGCTGGCGTATCTAACGTTGAGCGCAATTTTCTACTGGTTGGCTAAGCGCACGGTGGAGCGCCGTGAGTATTAGGAGTACTGAGATGTGGAAGAAGGCTTTGTATTTTTTGGTCTTCGCCGGGGCCGGATACGGCGTTGGCGCACTGGTGGGCAAGTCAGTGAAGGGGTCGCTCAAGTTGGGGGCGGAGCCGGTGTGGTTGTGGAGTTTGCCGTTGGTGATTTTCCTGGTGTTGTTGGCGCACGAGTTGGGCCATGTGTTTGGGGGCAAGTTGGTGGGCTTCGACTTTCACTTGTTGGCAGTGGGTCCATTGCGGATCGATGTGCGGCCGGAGGGATGGAAGTGGAGCTTCAATCGGAGCGCGGGTTTGTGGGGAGGTGTGGCGGCGACAGCGCCGGATCCCAATGCGAGCGCAGGGTTGAACGATCTGCCGCGACGGATGTTGTGGATGGTGGCGGGCGGGCCCCTAGCTTCGTTGGCGGGGGTCTTGATTGGATTGTTGGCGGCATATCTGGCAGGGCCGGGACCTTTGCGGTTAGTGGCGGGAATGTTTGCTTTCTTGTCAGGGGCGATTCTGCTGGCGACGGCGATTCCGCAATGCCTGGGGCAGTTTAAGAGCGATGGGCAGCGGATCTTGGAATTGCTGCGGGGCGGTAGAGAGGCCGAACGGTGGTGTGCGTTGTCGGCGGTGTCCGCCTTAGCGGCGAAGCAACGGCCGCGCGAGTGGCCCGAGGAGACGATGGAGCGAGCGACGGCGTTCGACGACGACAGCTACGATGGCGTGGCGGCGGTGTGGTTGCGGCATTCTTGGCATCTGGACCGGCGCGAGACGGACGCAGCGCGGGTTTGGATGGAGAAGGCTCTGGCGAAAGTGGAGTGTTGGCCGGCAGCGGCGCGTGGGTTGATATACGCGAGCGCCACTTACTTCTACGCGATTGAGGCCCCGGATGTAGACAAGGCGCGGCGGTATTTTGAGTTGGCGAAGGGGCAAGGTTTCTTGGCCCCGGAGGGGAAGGCGTTGGCAGAGGCGGCTTTGGCTTGCGCGAATGGCGAATTCGCGAAAGCCAGAGAAGTGGCGGCTCGCGGGCAGAGATTAGCAGAGAGGCAGCCGGGCACGGCCGGCGAGGCAATGCGGGAGTATTTTGCGCTAATCGAGGCTCGCGCAGGGCACTAAGACAAAAGGGCAAATTTCTCGAGGAGAGGCAATATGTTTTCGATTACGCGATACGTGTGTTTGTTCGTAGGGTTGGCGTTGGTGAACGACGCGGCGCAGCAGACGGAGTTGTGGCTGCAGTGTTTTGAGCAGACTTGGAAGACGATCCGCGAGCGTCATTTCGATAAGACGCTGGGGGGCTTGGATTGGGAGGCGGCGGGCAAGATGGCTAAGGAAGCCGTGGCGGCGGCGAAGAGCGAGGATGAGGCGCGCAAAGCGATTGGGGCGATGCTGGAGCGCTTGGGGCATTCGCATGTCGGGTTGATTCCGCGCGAGGTTTTCGAAGCCGAGGGCAAGGATGGTGGCTGGTTGGGTTTGGAGACTCGGAAGATCGAGGGGAAGCGCGTGGTATGGCGTGTGGCGCCGGGCAGCCCGGCCGCGGAAGCGGGCGTGAAGCCTGGTTGGATTTTGGATGGTCCAGCGCTGTCAAGAGGCGCGGTGGGCCAGGAGACGGAGCTTTCGTTTGTCCCAGGTGGAAAGCTCCGTCTTCGCTTTGCTCAGTCCAAGGGGCGGCTGGCGGCCTTCGGAAATCTGCCGCCAATCCCGATCGATATCGAGTTCCGCAAGATTGACAACGTTGGGTGCTTCCGGCTGAGCGCGTTCTTCGAGCCGGATTGGATGCAGACGGAAATGGCGCAAGCGATGGCGGCTTGCCAGGATTGCAAGGGTTTCGTGGTGGATTTGCGCGGGAACCCGGGTGGCATTGCGATGTTGAGCGCCGCGCTCGCCGGGTGGTTTCTGGAAGAGACGGCGGTGTTGGGAACGGTTAAGTTCCGCGACTACGAATTGAAGTTGACGGCGAACCCGAGGGTGGAAGGATTTCGCGGGAAGCTGGCTGTGCTGGTGGACGGACAGTCGATGTCGACATCGGAGTTTTTCGCGGGAGCGGTGCAGGCATGGGGACGGGGAAGGATCTTCGGCGAACGCTCGGCGGGCATGGCGCTGCCGAGCGCGGTGGAGAAGTTGCCGAACGGCGACGCTTTGCAATACACGACGGCGGGCTATGTCTCGGCGAGTGGGAAGGCGCTTGAGGGCAATGGGGTGATCCCGGACGTGGAGATCCCGTTGCGGCAAGCGGATTTATTGGCAGGCCGTGACGCGGCACTCGCGGCGGCATTGGAATGGATTCAGCAATAGACGAGGAGAGGACGATTATGAAGAGCATTTGGATGGGGCTGCTGAGCGCGGCCTTGATGATGGCGGAGACGCCGAAAGCGGAGAGCTTGATGGATGCCTACGTGGCGGCGACCGGAGGGAAGGAGGCTTACCAGGCGCTAAAGACGCAGAAGATGACGGCGACCGTTGAGTTTGTGGGGCAAGGGCTCAAAGGCAAGAGCATTACTTGGATGGACGCGAAGGGCAATAGCCGGACGGTTTTGGAACTCGCGGGAGCGGGCAAGATCGAGAGCGGCGTGAAGGATGGGGTCTCGTGGGAGAGTTCGGCGATGCAGGGCACGCGGATTCGCGAAGGCGAGGAGAAGGAGCAGAACGCACGGATGAGCCAATTGGGGGCGATTGCGCAGTGGCGGGAGTTTACGGAGTCCGCCGAAGTGGTGGGCGAGGAAGAAGTGGAGGGCGTGGCTTGTTGGAAGGTGCGCTCGAAGCAGAAGGGCGTGAGCGGCGACGGGTATTCGTGGATCGATAAGGCGACGGGGCTGATGAAGAAGTCGCAGTTGAAGATGAAGAGCCAGATGGGCGAGATCCCGGTGGAGACCTTCGTGCGCGAGTATCGCAAGGAGGGTGGCGTGTTGATGCCGGTGGTGAGCGAGCAGAAGATTGGCCCGATGACGATGAAGACGGTGGTGGAGAGCGTGGAGACAAACGTCGAGTTGCCGGCGAATGCTTTCGATTATCCGGCGGAGGTTAGCGCTTTGCTGGCGAAGAAGAAATAATCTCCGAAACTACTTCACTGGCGCAGAGGCGGCTTTGTTCGTCAATGGCCAGGAGATCTTCGACCGTGTTGGGGTGTTGCACGCCAATGCGGTCGAGGGTTTCGGCGACGGTTTCGGCGATGGCGGTGTAGGGGATCTTGCCGCTCAAGAAAGCTTCGACGGCGATTTCGTCGGCGGCGTTGAGAGTACAGCCGGCGCTGCCGCCGGAGCGGATGGCCTGGTAGGCGAGGCCGAGAAGCGGGAACTTGTCGTAGTCGGGGGCGGAGAAATCCCAGTGGTGGGTTTGGCGCCAGTCGATCTTGGGGACGGGGGCGTTGGCGCGTTCCGGATAGGTGAGCGCGTATTGGATGGGCATGCGCATGTCGGTGGCGCAGACCTGGGCGATGACGCTGCCGTCGTTGTATTCAACCATGGCGTGGACTTTGGATTGGGGATGGACGACGACGTCGACTTCGTCCGCCGAGAAGTCGAAGAGCCAGCAGGCTTCGATGACCTCGAAGCCTTTGTTCATTAGGGTGGAAGAGTCGATGGTGATGCGAGGGCCCATCTTCCACGTGGGGTGGTTGAGGGCTTGTTCGGGGGTGACGTGAGCGAGTTCGGACTTTGGGGTGTTGCGGAAGGGGCCACCGCTGGCGGTGAGGATGAGTTTGACGACTTCCTGGCGCTGGCCGGCGCGGAGGCATTGGTGGGCGCCGTTGTGTTCGCTATCGATGGGAAGCATTTCGACACCGCGCTGGGCGACTTCGCGCATGACGATTTCGCCGCCGGCGACGAGGACTTCTTTGTTGGCGAGGCCGATGCGCTTGCCGGATTGGATGGCGGCGAAGGTGGCTTCGAGGCCGGCGATGCCCACGATGGCGCTGACGAGCGTGGCGGCTTCCGGAGCGGTGGCGGCGAGGATGCGGCCTTGGCGGTCAATCTCGATTTGCGGCCATTCGTTGGGGCTGAAGCCCATGGCAGCAAGCTGCTTGGCGAGTTGGGAGCGTGTGTGGTCATCGGCGACAGCGACGAGGCGTGGACGGAATTCGTGGATTTGGCGCGCGAGAAGAGCGGCGTTGCGGCCAGCGGCGAGGGTTTCCACAGTGAAGCGCTCAGGCCATTGGCGGACGACGTCGAGAGTGTTTACGCCAATAGAACCGGTGCTGCCGAGGATGGCGAGCTTTTGCAT
>VFQP010003705.1_pt1 | contig 15207 bp, 17 predicted proteins | sample 3512351 | NCBI WGS metagenome assembly VFQP01 (sample SAMN10412372, study PRJNA504923) | tailings metagenome | isolation source: Relicate 1 Philex TSF1 revegetated site | place: Philippines: Tuba, Benguet | collected 2017-08-29 | reverse complement strand
GCTCCATGCGGGCGATATCGCGGGCAACTGTCTTCATGAGGAACGCGCCTTACGTGTACTGGCTTCCGGCGCGACTACCCGCATCGGTGGCGTCCGGCATACGCGCCGTGACAATTCATGTACGGCACGATGCCCCCGCTGGATGACATCCCTGCCGGTCGGCGCCGTGACGTTCCGGCACGCCTTTCGCAGCAGGCGGATACAACGCATCTGTCTGGCCGCTGGTTCCTGCGATCCCGGGGACGGAAGCGCGCAGTCGATCTCAATGAGGCACCGCACCGAGTTCGACGCCGGCGATGATCGAGAAGCCGATCGCCTCCGGGATGAGGGCGAGGGCGACGACGAGGCCCGCGAGGAATTTGCGGCGCAGCTCGCCGATGCCGGCGAACCAATGGGTACGGAATTTGTCGAGCATCTGACCTGGAGAGACGCCCACGGCAAGCGGCCGGACACGGACACGGGCTTTCGCTTCTCGGCGAAAGCGACGGACGGGTGCGAATTGCGTGGGAGTTGCCCGGCGGATCGGCGGCCGGAAGAGCCACCCGGGATTGCACCGGGTCCTTGCGACTAATGCCGTCCCTAGACCATGCCGGCCGGCGGATTGCAATCGCGCGCCCGTCGCAGGCGCCTCACGATCCCGTCATCGCGACGCGTGCGGCCGCTCGATGAACGTTCAGTGACCGCCGACCTTGGAGAAGACGTTCATGATCACCACGCCGGCCACGATCAGAGCCATGCCGACGATGGCGGCGGCGTCGAGCTTCTGGCCCTGGAAGATCCAGGCGACGCTGGCGATCAGCACGATGCCGACGCCCGACCAGATCGCGTAGACCACGCCGGTCGGCATGTCGCGCAACGTGAGCGAGAGACAGTAGAAGGCGATCGCGTAGCCGGCCGCCGTGACGAGCGACGGCACCAGCTTGGTGAACCCCTCCGACTCCTTGAGGAAGGTGGTCGCGATCACTTCGGCGACGATGGCGATGGCGAGGTAGAGATAGCTCATGGCCGGTGCATATACCGGCGTGTCGCGCGCGGCAATCGTCCGGGCTGGCGACCAGCACGCGCTCGGGCCTCTTCCCGACCTATCGGGTTGGAAAGGAGAGCGGATGCGCTACCGCGATGGGCCGCGGGCGCCGAGGCAGGTGGAGATGCGGGCCGCGGCCTGCTTCACGCAGGCGATCATCTCCTCGACCGTCGGGGCGCCGTCGAGATGCATGGGCCGGCCGACGCTGATGGCCGCGACGACGCGGCCCGAGAAATCGACGATGGGGGCGCCCACCGACACGACGCCGTGGAACGCCTCGTCCTGCGACACGGCATAGCCCTGGCGGCGGATGACGTTGAGCTGCTCCAGCATCCCGGCATGCGAGGATGGCTCGGGCACGCTGAACCTCTGCGCCGCATACTGCGTCAGCTTGGCCTCGATCTCGCTGTCCGGCAGGTCGGCGAGCAATACCCGGCCCATCGCCGTCGTTGTCAGCGGCACCTGCGAGCCGGGGGCGACGCGGATGTTGTAGGGGCCGAAATCCTGCAGGGCGAGGAGATAGACCACGCTGAGATCGCGCATGACGCCGAGGAACGCGTTGAGTTTCTGCGTCTCCACGACCTGGCGCAGGACCGGCGGCGCGCAATTCTCGATGTTCGCCGACTTCAGGTAGACGCGGCCGACCTCGAAAGCCTGCGCGCCGATGCGGTACTTGCCGGTGTCGCTGTCCTGTTCGAGATAGCGGTGGGCGACCAGCGTCATGAGCAGCCGGTGCACCACGCTCACCGGGAGCTGCGTGCCGCGCGCGATGTCGCGGACGCCGACGGCGCCGCCGCAATAGGCGACATGGTTCAGCACGCGCAGGCCCTTGGTCAGGACCAGGCTGCCCGACGGCGTGGTCGGTTCGGGGGCCGTTTCGGGAGCTGGTCCAGGGGCCGGCTCGGCGTCCGGGCCGCTCCTAGTGTCAGATCTGCTCTTCACGCGCGCCATCCCCGCCACGCCTCCGGGACGGCGCCTGCGGGCGGCCGCCTTGACGGTCCGGCCGTCGGCGCGCTATTCCTATTATAGAAACACTGTTCCTATTATAGGAACGCATTGATCCAGGTCAAGAGGGCAGAGCCGTGCGGGTATTCCTTTTTCACGAAGCAATTTGCCCGCCAGGCGTGTCGTGGGCGCAGCGCATGGTCGAGATCATGGACGAAGCCGTCCTGGCCGAGCAGTGCGGTTTCCACGGCTATGCGGTGTCGGAGCAGCATTTCGCGAGCGGCGAGGCGATCACGTCCGCGCCCGAGATCATCCTGCCCTACGTCGCCGCGCGCACCCGCAGGATGCGGCTGCGCATCGCGTCCGTGAACCTGCTCCCCTACAACCACCCGATCCGCATCGTCGAGCAGATGGCGACGCTCGACCTGCTGTCCGGCGGGCGCGCCGAGATGGGCGGGGCCCGCAGCAACAACCCCTACACGCTCGACGGTTTCGGCGTCGACCCGAAGCTGACCCGCGAGTACCGCGACGAGCATCTCGAGATCATCGGCAAGGGCTTCACGCAGGAGCGCCTGGAGCATTCGAGCGCGCTCTACACCATTCCGCCGCGCCGCATGTCGCCGTGGCCGGTCGGACGCCGGCCGGTGCCCGTGCATCTCTCGGCCACCAGCCTCGACTCGCACGAGGAGGCGGGCGCGATGGGGGTCGGCGCCATGACCGGGCTGAGCGTCCTGGGATGGGACTATGCCCAGGCCTGCGTCGATGCCTACCGCAAGGGCGCGCAGTCGGCGAAGCCGGTCGCGGGATCGATCACCAAGCGCCTGGCGCTCCTGTCCGTCGGCGTTAACTGCCATCGCGACGGGCAGGTGGCGAAGGACGTCACCCGCGCCAACACGCTGCGCTTCATCGAGGTCATCATGGACTGGATGACCAAGCTCGCGACGCGCTCGCAGGAGTACGAGTATTTCGCCAGGATCGAGGAGATCCGCAAGAACATGGGCGATCTCGACTACCTGATCGACACGTCGCCCTACGTCATGGCGGGCACGCCCGACGACATCGTCGAGCGCTGCCGCAAGCTCCATGCGATGGGCGTGGACGACGTGCTGTGGCGCATCGACGGCATGGGCCACGAGAACAACAAGCAGGCGCTCGAGATGATCGGCCGCCACGTCATCCCCGAGCTCGACCGCTGGGAGGAGCATTCCTTCTCGACGCCGGCCTCGACCTGGCAGCCGTCCGAATGACGGCCGCCTCCCGTCCCGGTTGAAGCCCATGGCCGCCCCCCTGTCCGCCTACGAGGTGGGACCGACCACCACCCAGAACTGGGTCGTGCGCAAGCCCGCCGCGCGCGGGCGGCGGGGCGTCGTCGTCTCGCAGTCGCGCATCGCCTCCGGCATCGGCGCCGAGATCCTGGCCGCGGGCGGCAGCGCGGCCGATGCGGCGATCGGCATGGCGCTCGCCCTGAGCTGCGCCGAGCCCTGGAACAGCGGCCTCGGCGGCGTCGGCTTCGGCCTCGTGCGCGGCGCGGGCGGCGAGGTGCAGGTGCTGGATTTCGGGCCGGTCGCGCCCGGCGCGGCGGAGCCGCGGCTCTATCCGCTGGAGGGCGTCGCCTCGCGCGACATCTTCGGGTGGCCGAAGGTGATGGACGACCGCAACGTGCACGGGCCGCTCAGCTTCTGCGTGCCGAGTGCCGTCGCCGGCTACGGGCTGCTGCATGCCCGCCACGGCCGCCTGCCGTGGCAGGAGATTCTCGCCCCTGCGGTCGCGGAGGCGCGCCGCGGCCTGACCAAGGACTGGTTCAGCACGGTCAAGATCGCGCAATGCGCCGCCGTGCTGAGGCGTTATCCGACCACCGCGGCGATCTACCTGCCGGACGGGCTGCCGCCGATCTTCCCCGAGCAGGGCCTGCCGGCGTACCTGCCGCAGGGCAACCATGCCGCGACGCTCGAACGCCTGCGCCTGGCCGGCGCCGGCGATTTCTACGCGGGCGACATCGCGCGCGACCTGCTGGCCGACTTCGCGGAGGCCGGCGCGCTGGTCTCGGCGGACGATCTGGCGCGCTGCACGCCGCGGCTCGACCGCGCCGCGGCCGTCGACTGGCGCGGGCGCGGCACGCTCTACCATGCGGGCGGCCTGACGGCGGGGCCGACGCTCGAACGCATCCTCTCGGCGATGGACGGCGTGGCGGCCGGGCAGCGGCCGGACGCGGCGTGGTTCGCGGCGGCGGCGCAGGCGATGAAGAGCGCCTACCGGGAGCGGCTGGCCTCGGCCGGCGCCGCCAGTCCGGCACCGGGGCAGGCGGAGGGGCCGGCGACATGCACCAGCCATCTCTGCGCGATCGACGCCGACGGCATGACCGTGTCGCTGACCACGACGCTGCTCAGCCTGATGGGCAGCGGCGTCGTCCTGCCGCGCACCGGCGTCCTGATGAACAACGGCATGATGTGGTTCGATCCGCGGCCCGGCACGCCCAACGCCATCGCCGGCGGGCGGCGGCCGCTGTCGAACATGCTGCCGGTCCTGTTCGAGAGCCGCGACGGCCGCACGGTTCTTGCAGGCGGTGCCTCCGGTGGCCGGCGGATCCTGGCCAGCGTGTACCAGATGCTCGCGTTCCTGCTCGATTTCGGCATGACGCTGGAAGAGGCGGCGCACCATCCGCGGCTCGACGTCTCCGGCCCCGCCTCAGTCGGCGTCGACCGGCGGCTGGGCGCGGAGATCTTCGAGGCGATCCTGCGCGACGGGCCGGCGCAGCAGCTCGAGCACGCGGCGGCGCCGCTCAACTTCGCCTGCCCGTCCTTCGCGACGGCGGCGGACGGCGAGCAGGCCGGCATCAGCGACTGCATGACGCCGTGGAGCGCCGCTGTCGCCGTGCCATGAGGTTCCCGTCCCAGCCCGTTCCGCCCAGACCCGTTTCGTCCAAGCCCGGAGGTACTCCATGATGAACTTCTCCCGATCGAGGATCGCAGCGGCGTTCGCCGCCTGCCTGGCCCTGGCATCGCTGGCTCCCGGTGCGGCCGAGGCGAAGGACAAGTTCGTCTTCGCGTGGCCCTCGGCCATCAACTCCGGCGTCGCGCCGCTCACCTTCGCCGCCAAGCTCGGCTACTTCGACCAGGAGCAGCTCGACGTGCCGATCCAGGTCCTGACCGGATCGGGCGTCATCATCCCGCAGCTCCTGGCGGGCAACATCCACGGGGCCTATTCGAGCCTGGAGCCGCTGGTGATCGCGCGCCAGCCCGGCAAGCCGAACTATCCCATCGTCTTCGCCTACAACTACCTGCGGCAGTCGATCTGGGAATATGCCGTGCTCGACAGCTCGCCGATCAAGAGCTTCGCCGACCTCAAGGGCGCCACGATCGGCGTGCTCGCCCTGAGCTCGGGCAACATCTTCATGACCCGCGCCATGGTGGAGCAGGCCGGCGTGCCGTGGAGCAGCATCAAGCTCCTTGCCGTCGGGACCGGCGTGGCGGCGTTCGACGCGCTCAAGACCAACCAGATCCAGATGCTCAACCTGTTCGACACCGCCCACGTGCGGTTGGAACAGGGCGGCACGAAGATCCGCCGCCTGCAGGTCCCGGCCGCGTTCGACGGCCTGTCGAGCCACGGCATCTCCGTCACGCAGCGCCTGATGGCGGACAATCCCGGGCTGGTGGCGCGCTTCGGCCGGGCGCTCACCAAGGGCACGATCGCCTGCCAGGCCAACCTCGAAGCCTGCATCCGTTCCTACTGGGCCGCCTATCCGGCGCTGCGGCCGGCGCCGGCCGCCGAGGCGGAGGCGATGGCGAAGGAGAAGGAGGTCCTGGCGGTCAGGATGAAGAACCTGACCTACATGCGCCCCGGCGCGTCCGAGAGCATGGGCGCGTTCTCGGAGCAGGACTGGACCAAGCTGATCGACGCGCTGAAGGCGGGCGGCGAGGTGACGGACACCGCCATCCCGCTGTCCACGCTCTACACCAACGCCCTGGTGCCCGATTACAACCGCTTCGACGCGGCCGAAGTCGTGGCGCAGGCAAAAGCCGCCAGATGACCGCGACGGATCCGGGCGGCGCGCCGCGCAAGCAGCTTTCGATCGACCGGCTGACCGTCGTCTACCGGTCGGCCCGCGGCGACCTGAAGGCGGTCGACGATCTCAGCCTCGACATCGCCGAGGGCCAGTTCGTCGCCGTGCTGGGCCCGTCGGGCTGCGGCAAGTCCACGCTGCTCAAGATCGTGTCCGGCCTGCTGCGGCCGACGGCCGGCACGGTGACGCTGGACGACAGGCTCGTCACGCGCCCGCGCCCGGATGTCGGCATCGTCTTCCAGCAGCCGACGCTGCTGCCGTGGAAGACGGTGCTCGACAACGTGCTGGTGCCCATCCGCGCGCTGCGGCAGCGCGAGGCGGACCATCGCGACAAGGCGATGGATTTGCTGCGGCTGGTCGGGCTGGAGGCGTTCGCGGGCCACTATCCGCACGAGCTGTCGGGCGGCATGCAGCAGCGCGTCGGCATCGCGCGCGGCCTGATCCACAACCCGCGCCTCCTCCTGATGGACGAGCCGTTCGCGGCACTCGACGCGATGACGCGCGAGCGGATGGCGGGCGAGCTGCAGGCGATCTGGATGGAGACGCGCAAGGCCGTGCTGTTCATCACCCATTCGATCCAGGAGGCGGTGTTCCTGGCCGACCGCATCGTCGTCCTGTCCGAGCGCCCGGCGCATGTCGTCGAGGTGCTGGACGTCGACCTGCCGCGGCCGCGCCGCGCGGACGTGGTGTCCGATCCGCGCTTCGCCGCGCTCTGCGCCCACCTGCGCGACTTCTTCAAGATAGGGGACACGCGATGACGCACGCCCGTCCGCCCGGCCCGTCCGGCTTCACCTACGGCGAGAGGCTGAAGGACTATGCGGCCCGCGCCTGCACGCTCGTGCTCGTGCTGTTCGTCTGGGACCAGTCGGTCCGCCACGGCCTCGTCTCGTCGAACCTCCTGCCGCTGCCGTGGGACGTGGCGAAGGCGCTGTGGGTCGGCTACGTCGACGGCGGCGCGCTGTGGCCTCATTTCTTCGAGACGGCGCTGGAGACCGTGCTCGGCTTCCTGCTGGGCAGCACGATCGCGCTGGTCGTGGGCGCGGCGGTGGCGGAGTTCCGGCCGCTGGAACGCTTCGTCTATCCCTATGTCGTGGCGCTGCAGTCGATGCCGAAGGTCGCGCTCGCGCCGCTGCTCATCGTGTGGTGCGGCTTCGGGCTGTTGTCCAAGGTCGTCCTGGTGGCGCTGATCTGCTTCTTCCCGATGTTCGTCAACGTGGTGGCGGGGCTGCACTCGACGCGCGGCGAGCTGATCGACCTCTACACCGCCTTCTCGGCGCCGCGCTGGCAGGTGTTCCTCGACGTCAAGCTGCCGTCCGCGCTGCCCGCCATCTTCGCCGGCCTGCAGATCTCTCTGGTGCTGGCGCTGCTGGGCGCGGTGGTCGGCGAATTCGTGGCCTCGCAGCAGGGGCTCGGCAGCCTGATCCAGGCGGCCTCGCTGAACTTCGACGTGCCGGTCATGTTCGCCTGCATGGTGACGCTGGCCGTCATGGGTGCCGCCGCGAGCGCCCTGATGCGCCTGCTGCAGCGGCACTTCGTCTTTTGGGAGGCCGGGCGCAGCGACAGCACGACCTCGACCTCCGGCTGACCGTCCAACAGGGGATACGACATGGCACACGATCCGATCGCCGTCTGGGCGTCGATGAAGCTGAAGACGTGGGACGAGCGCTATTTCCTCGCCGACATCGCGCCGGAGCACGAGGCGCTCGCCGCCGAGACCGTGGTGCGGAGCCGCGGCCGCTATTCCTGCGTCATCCGCGACCAGACCGGCTTCTCGCTGCTGGTCGACGAGGAGACCTACGGCGCGCTCGGCATCGCCGCTGCCGCCCGCCGCACGGTCGGTCCGCTCAAGGTGATCTCGACCGACAGCGAGCTGCCGTTCGACGTCACCGGCTTCATCCAGGCCGCGCTCAAGCCGATCAACGGCCAGGGCTACAAGGCGGCGCCGCAATGCGGGCTGCAGGCCGACCATTTCTTCACCGGCGAGAGCGACATCGCCGCCGTCGAGGAGATCTTCCGGGATTTCCGCAAGCAGGCGGCCGGAGCCTCGACATGAGTGCCGCCGCCGAAGAGGGCATGACGGTCCCGCCGTTCGATCGCATCGACCCGGCCGCCTTCAGCCACGAGGACCGCTACAAGTTCCTGACGGCGACGGTGGTGCCCCGGCCGATCGCGCTGGTGACGAGCCAGGGCAGTTCGGGCGTGCTGAACGCGGCGCCCTACAGCCAGTTCATCATCATCGCCGCAAGCCCGGCGCTGCTCGGCATCGTCGCCGGGCAGACCGCGGACGGCGACAAGGACACGATGCGCAACATCCGGGAAACCGGCGAATACGTCATCAACACGGTGTCGGAGGACATGGCCGACCAGGTGCAGCTCTGCGCCCATCCGTTCCCCGCCGATGTCAGCGAGGTCAGCGAGGCCGGCTTCTCTACCGTCGAGTCGGTGGTGGTGAAGCCGCGCCGCATCGCGCAGGCGCCGATCCAGTTCGAGTGCAGGCTGCACCGCATGATCGAGTTCGGCACGTCCCGCGCGACGCTGATCGTGGGCGAGGCCGTCCTGGTCCATGCCGCCCGGGGCCTGGTCTCGGAGCATCGCGTCGACCACGCGAAGCTGCGCCCGCTCGGCCGCATCTCCGGCCGCCGCTACTGCCTGACCCGGGACACGGTCGACGCCTGACGCCGCGCCGACGCTTGCCCGCGGGGCGGCGCGTCGCGCCGGAGCAAGGTGAGAGGGTGTCCGCCGCCACGGGCCGCCGTTGGGCGAAGATGCCTCGCGGCGCACCGTCGCGGCCCGCTTGCCCCGGGCCGCCTCCGCGCGCCTGATCGGGGCGTCGAGGAGGGCGGTCATGCTGAAGCTCGAAGCGGTCGTCGCGCGGTCCTTCCACGAGAGCGTCGCGGCGGCGGCCGACGCCATCGTGCAGGAAGGCGGCTGGATCGAAGGACACACGCTGCTGTCCGACGCCATGGCCGTGCTGGTGTTCGTGGTGCCGGCCGGCGCGCAGGCGGCGCTGCTCGACCGGCTGCACGCCGCCGGCATCGCCGCGCGTCCCGTGGTGCCTGCATCTCTGCCACCCGCATCCTCTTCGCCCGCATCCTCGCCGCCGCCATCCCGGCCGGCCCTCCGGCGCGACGGCGACCTGCGCGGCCAGCTCACGCTGCTGTTCTCGAACGCGAGCGGCGACCTGCGCCGCGCCGTGCCGGCCTTCCAGTAAAGGCGTGGCTCGCGTCGCTAGCGTCCCGGCGCGCGCTGCAGGCGCAGCACGGGGCCGGCGACGGGGTCGGTGTAGAGCGGCGTCGCCACGAAATCTGCGTGCAGCATCGTCGTCAGCGCGCCGAGGCGGCCGGCATCGGCGACCATGCCGGTCTCGGTGAGGAGCTGCGGCCCCGGCAGGTCCCACAGCCGCACGACTAGCACCGCGTAGCCCAGCTCGAGCGCGCGGTCGATCTGGGCGCGCAGGCTGTCGACCAGGCGCGGCGTGCTCCAGTCGGGATGGCGCAGCGTGTCGCCGGTGAAGCCGATCCACTTGAAGCGCGGGCGCTCCTGCGGCGCCGGTCCCAGCGTGGCGGTGCCCGGCTCGGACGGACCCCAGTGCAGCGCGCCATACACCATCGTCCAGTCGAAATCGTGCAGCAGGAACACGGTGCGCGCCGGATCGCCCGCCGCCTCCAGCCGCCCGATCGCCTCGCGCCAGCGCGTGTCCAGCCCGCGCAGCGGCGCCAGGCTCCAGACATTGTAGGCCGCCAGCGCCACCACGAGTGCCGTCATCGCCGCGAGACCGCGGCCGTTATCCAGCGCCGCGAGACCGCGGCCTTTGCCTGACGCCGCGAGGTCAGCGGTGCCGCGCCGTGCGACGGCGACCAGCACGAGCAGGAAGGCGGGCGTGACCCAGGCCATCACGTTGACCTGCATCTGCGGGTCCTGCGGCTGGGAGTAGAGGTTGAACACCGAGCCGGCGACGAAGGTGACGCCGAACACGGTGGCGAGCGCGCGGGCGCCGGCATCGGCGCGCGCGCGCCACAGCATCGTGCCGGCGATGCCACCCAGCGCCAGCAGCAGCGCCGTCGTGGCGAAGCGCCAGAGGTCCCAGCCCGGCAGGTGGTCGAAGGTCGCGATGCCGGTGCCGACGAGATAGGCGACGATGCCGTCCCACAGATAGCCGACCTTGGCCCAGGTGAAGCCGGCCCACACCGAGCGCACCGCCTTGCCGGTCCACACCAGCTCGAACGGGCCGGCCGCGCCGGGATGGCCCATCGTCGCGAGCGCGGCCATGGCGGCGCAGGCCAGCACGATGGCGGCGAACTGCGCCAGGCGCAGCAGCGCCACCGCCTTGCGCGGCTCGCACAGCCACAGCGCGGCGAGCAGCGCCGGCAGGGTCGGGAACATCAGCCGCCATTCGAACAGCCAGGCGAGCGAGAACAGGATCGCCACACCGGCGACGCGCGGCGCGGTCGGCCGCGCGAACCAGACCGCGGCCAGCGCCATCGCGCCGAACATCGCGGTGTAGCCCGGCATGATGTCCTCGTTGACGATGGCGAGGAACATCACGTGCGCGGTCGCGAGATGGAACAGCACGACGGTCAGCGCAATGCGGCGGTCGCCCGCCAGCCGCCGCGCCAGCAGGAAGGCGATGCCGGCGCACAGCCCGCCCATCGCGGCGTTGAGGATCGTGAGCTGGCGCCGCGGATCGCCCGCGAACACGCCCACGAGGTCGAGCAGCCGGCACAGCGCGCCATAGACCGGATAGAAGAGATAGTTCGCGGGATAGAGCGGCGCATGGGCGGGATCGACCACCCACGGCTTCAGTTCGAGGCTCTTGAACACGCCGTTGCCGGTGAGGCCGCCCTGCGCGTTGTCGAACCACAGGACCAGCGCGATCAGCAGCGCCGCGCCGCCCGCGACGACCAGCAGGAGCAACAGGACATCGAGCCCGGCGAAGCGCGGCACGAACGACGTGGCCGGCCGGAACGCGGCGGCGAAGCGTGGCGCCGCGTCGGGCGGCGGGGAGGAGCGGCGGGAAGACACGGAAGGCGCTGGCGTGACGGAAGGGGCCGGGATCGCGACGCTTATGCCTTGGCGCGACGCCGATCGAAAGAGCGAAGGCGTCGCGCCGGGAAGCGATGCGGCGTCGGCGGAACGCGGAGCAGGCGGTGGCCGGAGGGCGCCCCTGTAACGCGACCGGAGGGCACGCGTACGAGAGCCGCGACCGGCACGCCGGCGAGGGCGACACGTCGTGCGACGGAACGCCCGCGCATCACGCGCGTTCGCCCCGCACGGGCCACGCGTCGTGCGCCCGGCCAGCGAGGGAGCCGACAGTGGCTGCGAAGAAGAAGACAGCGAAGAAGAAGACCGCGAAGCGCGCCGCGCCCAGGAGCAGGAGCGCGGCCAAGCGCAAGACGACGACGAAGCGCAAGACGACAGCGAAGCGCAAGACCACGGTGAAGAGCAAGACGGGGGCGAAGCGCACGACCAGGCGCAAGACGGCCACGAAGCGCGAGATCATCGACACCGGCACCAACAAGCTCTACGTGCGCCGCAATGCGCTCGGCACCTCCTTCAAGGAAGTCGAGGATGTCGGCCGCTCGCTGACGCAGGACCGCCGCCGCAAGGCGAAGAACGTCGCGAAGCCCGGCCAGGGCGACCGCGGCGACCGCGCCCGCGCGAAGAAGAAGCGCTAGGCGACGGCTGCGGCGGTCGCGATCGTGCAACAGGCGTGACCTGTGTGCGATCCTGCGGATCCTGTCAATAAAGGTGGCTTGGGCAATGGCGTGAATTGCCCGTCCGGCCGGGGAACCGGACGGGCAGCAGCGGAAGCTCCCGCTCGACCTATGAGGCCGGCGCGACAGTCGTTTGCCAGTGACGATGAAGGGCCGAGACATCGCCGCTGGTCAGGATGGCCATCGCCTCCCGCAGCGCGTCGTCGCTCCAGTCCCACCAGCGAAGCTCCAGAAGCCTCTCGATATCGGCATCGGCGAACCGTTTGCGGATGATCCTGGCGGGGTTGCCGCCAACGATGGCGTAGGGCTCGACATCCTTCGTCACGAGCGCCCGTGTGCCGATGACCGCACCGTCCCCGATCGTGACGCCCGGCATGACGATGGCTTCGGAGCCGATCCAGACATCGTTTCCGATCACCGTGTCGCCGGCCGGTTCGAATCCGTTCTCCGCCCCTGAGAAGGCCGGAACGTCGGGCATCCAGAAGAACGGGAAGGTGCTGATCCAATCGGACCGGTGCCCCTGGTTCCCGGCCATGATGAAAGCGGCCCCCGAGCCGATCGAGCAGAACGAACCGATGACGAGCTTGTCGGCGCCCTCGTCCGGCAGGAGGAAGCGGGCGCAGTCATCGAAGCCGTGACCGTGATAGTAGCCGGAATAGTAGCTGTAGCGCCCGACCCGGATATTGGGGTTGGTGACGAGGCGATCGAGCGTGATGCCCTTGAAGGGGCTTTCGAAGACGTTCTGCATGATGAGTACCGATGGTTCGCAAGCCGCGCACGCAGCGACGGCTCGCCCGACTTTGTAGGGCGAGGGGCAGCGAGCGATCGGGTCGACCGCCTGCTGCGGCTTCCCCCGCGTCAGAGGCGGGGAAGCGCGCGACCGGTGGTACTGTGTGCAGCCTTCATCCCTGAATGATCCCGCATCCTTCGGGTTTTGCCAAGGCGAGCCTGACGGCCGGCATCGCGCGTGCGGTAAATCGAACCGGTCGAAAGCCTCGGCAGCAGAGGACTCGTGTCGGTGCCTCGCACTCGCGGCGACCCGGCAGGAGGGAGTCGCGATCCGGCTATCGTGTCGTCGATCCCCGAAGTCCCGATCCGCGCTTGCTCGCCATCGGCCGCCATGTGGCGGACGCGCCGGATACGGCACGAGCCGGGCGCTAGAAACCGATCTTCACACGCCGGTTCTGTCGGCCCTTGTTGTCGACCTTGAGGACGCGCACCGGCCGGGCCATGCCGGTCGATGCGAGATGGGTTCCGCCGCATCCCTGTCGATCGAGGTCGCCGATCTCCACGATGCGAACGTTGCCGTCGTCCTGTCGGGGCGGCGACACGGCCTTGCTGCGGAAAAGCCCGGGGACCGCATTGGCTTTGTCCCAATCCATCAGGAAGGTCCGGATCGGCAGGTCGGCCCGGATGATATCGTTGATCGGCCCCGCCAGCTCGCGCAGCCTGCCCGCCTCCGATCCCCGCAGATCGAAATCCACCCGGAATGTTTCGTCGTCCGACAGCTGGGCGCCGGTCAGCAGGGCGCCGTCGAACTCCCGGAAGACGACGCTGTTGGCGATATGGGCGAGGGTGTGCAGCTCGCACATGAGATGCCGGAAGCCGGCATCCACGGAGACCTGGACCGGGCCGTCGGGCTCGTCTTCGCTCGCGAACCGGTGCCACCATCCGCGCTGGTCGGGCGTGACCGCCACGATCGCGGCCTCGCCGTGGTGCCAGCGGATCGCCGCGCGATCGGCGAGCTGCCCGCCACCGCCGGGAAAGACGATGCATTGGTCGAGGAGCACCGCGCCCGGACGTGTGTCGAGGGGGTGGCATTCCAACGCGAGCAGATCCCCCTCTGTCTGATAGAGCGGCTGCGATCTCACCCTTCTGCTCCCTGCTATTCGTTGCGAGGCATGGCCCGAAGGAGGGGCCTGGGGGCGGCTTGTCGCATGGCAGGGATACGTTCGCCAGCATCCACGATTCGCGAACCGCCTATCGAGTCCGAACGCCAGCCGGGTGCTCCGACGTCGCCGTCGCGTCGTTGTTTCCGCGACGTGGCAGGCGCTCGCCGCGCGTGTGTGCCCCTCGATGACGATACGGCTCAGCCCAGCAACGGCACGTGGCGTGCGCTCTCGCGCGGCAGAGTGCCGGTGAGGCGCGGGTCGGGCGCGACTTCGACCTGGAGCTGGTAGGGCACGAAGCCGGAGCGGCGGTAGAAGTCGAGCGCGCCGGGATGGTCGAGCGTGCAGGTATGGACCCAGAACCGCCCGATCGGCCGGGCCCAGGCGCGCGCGATGGCCTCGTTCATCAGCGTGCGCCCGACGCCGCTGCCGACCAGCTCCGGCACCAGCCCGAAATAGGCCAGCTCGCATTCGCCGTCCTGGCGGAAGTCGAGTTCGAGCAGGCCGGCATCGCGCCCCTCGCGCTGCACGGCGAAGAACTCGACCTTCGGATCGTCGAGGATCGCCTGCAGTTTCGCGTCCTCCATCGTCAGCCGCGAGAACCACAGCCATTCCGTGCCGACCGTGCGGAACAGGGCGCGATAACGCTCGATGTCCGGCCGGCCCATCGACACCAGCTCGACGCCGGCCGGAAATGGCCGCGCCGACCGCGGCTGCGGCCGCGCGTTCATCTCCAGCGCGGTGACGATGGTCGCGACATGCCCCGGCGCCACGGGCGAATGGCCGTTGGGAAGGACGGGATTGTTCTCGGGCGATTGCATGGCGCGAGAATAGCGCGACGCGCGCCTCGTCCGCATCCCCGGCGAAGCGCGACCACGGCGAAGCGCGACCACGACGATACACGGTAACACCAATGCGGCGTGCCGCATCGATGACCGGAGCTGGAGCGGTCGCGCTCGCCGGTCTCAGAAGCTCGGGACCGGCAGCGCGTCCGTCGGTGTCGCGCCGGCATGGATCGCGCGGGCCGGCATCGCGTTGGCCCGCATCGCGTCCCCCTGCATCGTGCTCTTCGACATCGCGTCGTCCGGTATAGCCGCGTCTGTCGGCGCGACCCGCGCGCGCGAAGCGCTGCGTGCCGTCATCCTCGCATGCGCGTCGGCCAGTTCCGTCGTGTCGAGGTCGACCAGGTCGGCGTCGAGGCCGCTCGCATCGAGGCGGGTGCGGGCGGCGCCGACGGCGTCGGCCAGCAGGTCGAGCAGGCCGCCGGTCTGGTCGAGCGCCGCCGCGTCGTGACGCGCGATCTCGCCGGCGAGGAGCTGCGTGGCGCGGTAATCGTCCATCGCCGCGGCGAGGTCGAGCCCGGCGCGCAGCATGCGGTGCAGCGCCGGCCGCTGGAAACACCGCCATTCGTCCAGCACCGCCGCCCCCTGTCGCCGACGCTCGGCACGATGCGCGGACAGGCTCGGGAACAGGGCAGTCATGGGCGGCTCCGTCGTCGTGACACCCGGCCCGCGCTACGGACGGGGACTTTGGGAGTCAAACGAGGGGCCGGGGCGAGCACACCCTTCACACGGG
>VFQP010003703.1_pt1 | contig 15208 bp, 10 predicted proteins | sample 3512351 | NCBI WGS metagenome assembly VFQP01 (sample SAMN10412372, study PRJNA504923) | tailings metagenome | isolation source: Relicate 1 Philex TSF1 revegetated site | place: Philippines: Tuba, Benguet | collected 2017-08-29 | reverse complement strand
CCTGCACGACGACGAACGGCGCCAGGACGAGCACCACGAGCCCGGCGGCCGTCCCGAGGGTCAGGCGCCGGCGTCGGGTCCGGCGCGGACGCCCCGACGAGGACCTGTCGGACGACGGTGCTGTCGGGGCTGCTGCTGACGGCGTGGTGGCGGGCGGCGACGCCGGATCGTCGGTCACGTCCCGACCCTAACCTCGCCTCCGCGTGGACCAGGCGCTCCTGGCCGGCCGAGCAGGTGGTCCTGGTCCGTCCGCCGTCCGGGACGGACCAAGACCGCCTGTTCGGCGGATTGGGGTGGAGAGGAAGGGAAGAGGGTCAGGTGGGGGAGGTGAGGGTCGTGAGCTCGGCGGTGAGGTTGGCGCGGGCGCGGTCCTCCCAGAGCGCGGCGGCCTGCGGGGTGCGGAACAGCGTGCCGCCCTCGAGCAGCGCGCGCAGGACGGCGGCGCGCCCGGCCCGGAAGGCGTCGTCGGGCACGTGGGCGTACTCGGCGCGCACCTGGCGGGCGTAGCGGGCGTACCGGTCCGGCGCGGACCCGAGGACGGCGAGGTCGGCGTCCGAGACGAGCGCCCCGGGTGCGTCGCCGGGCGCCGGGGCGTGGTCGGTCGTCACGAGCACGAGCCGCACGACCTCCTCGACCTCGCGGGCACCGAAGTGGCCCGTCAGGCGGGCGTCCGCGAGCTCGGCCGACCGCTCCTCGTCGCGGCCCGCCTCGCCGTCGTGCACGGCGTCGTGGAACCACAGCGCGAGCTGCGTCACCGCCGGCATCGGGCCCGTGCCCGACGCCGCTCCGCCCGATACCGCTCCGCCCGACACCGCTCCGCCCGATACCGCTCCGCCCGATACCGCTCCGCCCGACGACGCTCCGTCCGACGCCGCGCCGCCCGACGCCGCGGCGGCACCTCCGCGGGCGGGTGGCCGGGCGGCGTCGGGCACGCCGGGCGGGCGTCCTTCCAGGAGCGCGAGCGAGTCGAGCGCGTGCACGAGGTGCTCGGGTCCGTGGTAGACGCGGTGCGGCTCGTGCCAGCGCTCGACGAGCTCGACGCCGACGTCACGCGCGCCCGGGAGGAGCACGTCCCAGCGCGCGAGGAGCGCGTCGGCCTTCGCCGCGCCCCGCGCCCGGCCGGGGACGCGCAGGCCGGAGGCGCCGAGGCGCCGCGCGAGCGCGCGACCCCCGACGGGCACCGCGCCCGCGGCGACCGCGACGTCGTACCGCTCGGCGGCGACGTCGTAGTGGTCGAGGTCGAACGCCCGCGGGCTCACGCCGATCGACGCCGCGAACGCGTGCAGCTCCGCGAGCGACGCGTCGGACACCAGATGGCTGAACAGCGTCCCGTGCGCGGGCCACGTGGGCGGGTCGATGAGAACGGTCACCGCCCGAGCATGCCACCGACCGGCGAGCCGACGCGCGGGCGTCGGCTCACCGGCCGGGGACGGCCTGAGCCGCGCAGGTGTCACCCGGACGAGTCCGGGCGTGCGGGGATCAGCCGGCGCGCGAGGCCGCCTCGACGACCTCGACCGACTGGCGCGCGATGGCGAGCTCCTCCATCGTCGGGACCACCATGACGAGCGTGCTCGTCCAGTCCGGCGAGATGACGCGCGGCTCGCCGGAGTCGACGGCGTTGCGGTCTGGGTCGACGGCGAGGCCGAGCGGCTCGAGCCCCTCGACGACGGCGGCGCGCACCTCGGCGTCGTGCTCGCCGACGCCCGCGGTGAAGGCGACGACGTCCACGCGGCCGAGCACGGCGGCGTACGCGCCGACGTACTTGCGCAGCCGGTGGATGTACACGTCGAACGCGAGTCGGGCACCCTCGTGGCCGGCCTCCATGAGCCGGTGCAGCTCGCGGAAGTCGTTCACGCCGGACAGGCCCTTGACGCCCGAGCGCTTGTTGAACAGGTCGTCGATCTCGTCGATGCTCATGCCCGCGTTGCGCGCGAGGTGGAACACGACCGCGGGGTCGATGTCGCCCGTGCGCGTGCCCATGACGAGGCCCTCGAGCGGGGTCAGGCCCATCGACGTCTCGACCGGCACGCCGCCCTTGACGGCCGACGCGGAGGCGCCGTTGCCGAGGTGCAGGACGATCGTGTTGAGCCCCTCGATCCGGCGCCCGAGGACGCGCGCGACCTTCCCCGAGACGTACTGGTGGCTCGTGCCGTGGGCGCCGTAGCGGCGGATCGCGTACTTCTCGGCGACCTCGGCGTCCAGGGCGTACGTCGCGACGTGCTGCGGCAGCCGCTGGAAGAACGCGGTGTCGAACACCGCGACGTGCGGCACGTCGCCGAGCAGCGACCGCGCGACCTCGATGCCCTTGACGTTCGCCGGGTTGTGCAGCGGCGCGAGCGGGGACAGCGAGCGGATCCGCTCGAGCACGCCGTCGTCGACGAGGACCGGGTCGGCGAACAGCGAGCCGCCCTGCACGACGCGGTGCCCCACCGCGTACACGTCGGCGTCCGAGAGCGTCGGGCCGACCTCGTCGAACATGCTCAGCGCGATGCGCAGCGCGTGCCCGTGGTCCGCGACGGGCTCCTCGCGCGTCGTCGTGTTCCCGGCGAACCGGTGCTTGATGATCCCGGACTCCTCGCCGATGCGCTCGATCGTGCCCGCGGCGATCGCCTCGCCGCCGACGGGGTTGACGAGCTGGTACTTGAGCGAGGACGACCCCGAGTTCATGACGAGCACGGACCCGTGCGCGCCGTACGCGCTGTAGGGGTTGGGGCGCTCGCCCTCGGGCAGGATCGTCATGACGTGGCTCCCTGGGAGTCAGAGGTGGGGTCGGCGGCGTCGGCCGGGGCCTGCGCCTGGATCGCGGTGATCGCGACGGTGTTGACGATGTCCTGCACGAGCGCGCCGCGCGAGAGGTCGTTCACCGGCTTGTTGAGGCCCTGGAGGACCGGGCCCACCGCGACGGCGCCCGCCGAGCGCTGGACCGCCTTGTAGGTGTTGTTGCCCGTGTTGAGGTCCGGGAAGATGAACACGGTCGCGCGCCCCGCGACGTCCGAGCCCGGCATCTTCGATGCCGCGACGGACGCGTCCACGGCCGCGTCGTACTGGATCGGGCCCTCGACGAACAGGTCGGGGCGGCGCTCGCGCACGAGCGCCGTGCCCCGGCGCACCTTGTCGACGTCGGCCCCCGAGCCGGACTCGCCGGTCGAGTACGACAGCATCGCGACCCGCTGGTCGACGCCGAACTGCTGCGCCGTCGCCGCCGAGGAGATCGCGATGTCCGCGAGCTGCTCGGCCGTCGGGTCGGGGATGACCGCGCAGTCGCCGTAGACGAGCACGCGGTCCTGCAGGCACATGAGGAACACGGACGAGACGACGGACACGCCCGGCTGGGTCTTGATGATCTCGAACGACGGCTTGATGGTGTGCGCCGTCGTGTGCTTCGCGCCCGACACCATGCCGTCCGCGAGCCCGAGGTGGACCATCATCGTGCCGAAGTAGGAGACGTCCTGGACGCGCTCGCGCGCCTCCTCGAGCGTCATGCCCTTGTGCGCGCGCAGCCGCTGGTACTCCGCGGCGAACCGCTCCACGAGCTCGGGGTCGTGCGGGCTGACGACGTGCGCGGCGTCGATGTCGAGGCCGAGCTCCGCCGCGCGGGCGCGGACCTTCTGCTCCTCGCCGAGGATCGTCAGCTCCGCGACCTGACGGCCGAGCAGCGTGGACGCGGCGCGCAGGATGCGGTCGTCGTCGCCCTCGGGCAGCACGACGTGCTTGCGGTCCGCGCGGGCGCGCGACAGCAGCTCGTACTCGAACATCAGCGGCGTGACGACCTCGGGCCGGGGCACGTCGAGCCCCGCGAGGAGCGCCGCGCCGTCGACGCTCTGCTCGAACAGCGCGAGCGCCGTGTCGACCTTGCGCTGCGACTCCTTGGTCACGCGGCCCCGGGCGCTCGCGGCGGCGCTCGCCGAGCGGAACGTCCCGAGGTCGGTGCGGATGATCGGCAGGCTCGGGTCGAGGTCCGCGACGAGGCGCGCCGTCGACTCGGGCGGGAAGAACCCGCCGTTGAGGATGACGCCCGCGAGCGACGGGAAGCCCGACGCCGAGTGGGCGGCGAGCAGCCCGATGAGGATGTCCACCCGGTCGCCGGGCGTGATGACGACGGCGCCGTCGGTGAGCCGGTCGAGCAGGTGCTCGAACGACATCGCTCCGACGAGCAGGTCGGTCGCCTCGCGCGCGAGGAGCTCCTCCTCGCCGAACGCGAGCGTCCCGCCCACGGCCTCCATGAGGATCCGCACGGTCGGCGCGTCGAGGAACGGGTCCTCGGGCACCGCCCAGCCCGGCAGCCGCGTGCCCGGGGCAGGCTGCGCCGTCGGGCCCGACGGCGTCCCGCCCGCGAGCGGCTCGCCGTCCGGGCCCAGCGACCCGAGCAGCGCGCGCACCGCGTCGAGGTCGTCCGGCTGCACGCGGTTCGCGACGACGCCGATGGGCTGCGCGTGCTGCGAGCGCAGCTCGGCGACGCTCACCTCGATGAGGTTGCCCACGGCGTCGGGCGTGCGGCCCTTGCCGGAGACGACGAGGAGGACCGGTGCGCCGAGGTTCGCCGCGACGCGCGCGTTGAACGACAGCTCGGTCGGCCCGGCGACGTCGGTGTAGTCCGTGCCCACGACGACCACGAAGTCGCACTGGCTCGCGACCTCGTGGTACCGGGCCACGATCCGCGAGAGCGCGGCCTCCTGGTCGGCGTGGACGTCCTCGTACGTGACGCCGATCGCCTGCTCGGCGGTGACGTCCACGCCGTCGTGCGCGAGCAGGAGCTCGAGCACGTAGTCCTGCACGTCCGGGCCGGCGGCCCGGGTGACCGGCCGGAAGACCCCGACCCGCTGGACCTTGCGGACCAGCAGGTCGAGGACCCCCAGCGCGATCGTGGACTTGCCCGTCTCGCCCTCGGGCGAGGTGATGTAGATGCTGCGAGCGGTGTCGCTCACTCGTTGTCTCCTCCGGTGTCCTGCACGGCGGCGCTCGCGCCGTTGTACTGCGGGCCACCCTCCTCGGTCGCCGTCTCGCCGACGTCCGGCCACACCCAGTCGCGCACCTCGGGGATGTCCTCCCCGTGCTCGCGGGTGTACTGGCGGGCCGCCAGCCGCGCGTCGACCATCTCCTGGCGCAGGCCCGCGTAGGTCGAGCGCAGGGACGGCACACGGTCGATGACGTCGATCACCAGGTGGTAGCGGTCGATGTCGTTGAGCATGGCCATGTCGAACGGGGTGGTGGTGGTGCCCTCCTCCTTGTAGCCGCGCACGTGGATGTTCGCGTGGTTCGTGCGGCGGTACGTGAGGCGGTGGATGAGCCACGGGTAGCCGTGGTAGTTGAAGATGACGGGCCGATCCGTCGTGAAGAGCGTGTCGAAGTCCTTGTCCGACAGGCCGTGCGGGTGCTCCTTCTCGTCCTGGAGCCGCATGAGGTCCACGACGTTGACGACCCGGACCTTGAGGTCGGGGATGCGCCGGCGCAGGATGTCCGCCGCGGCGAGCACCTCGAGCGTGGGCACGTCGCCCGCGGCGCCGAGCACGACGTCCGGGTCCTCGCCCTCGACCTCGGTGCCGGCCCAGTCCCAGATGCCGAGGCCGCGCGAGCAGTGCGCGATCGCCTGGTCCATCGACAGGAACTGCGGCGCGGGCTGCTTGCCCGCCACGACGACGTTCACGTACTGGCGCGAGCGCAGGCAGTGGTCGTACGTCGAGAGCAGCGTGTTCGCGTCCGGCGGCAGGTAGACGCGGACGATCTCGGCCTTCTTGTTCACGACGTGGTCGATGAAGCCCGGGTCCTGGTGGCTGAAGCCGTTGTGGTCCTGGCGCCACACGTGGCTCGACAGCAGGTAGTTGAGGCTCGCGACCGGGCGCCGCCACGGGATGTGGTTCGTGACCTTGAGCCACTTCGCGTGCTGGTTGAACATCGAGTCGACGATGTGGATGAAGGCCTCGTAGCTCGTGAACAGGCCGTGCCGCCCGGTGAGCAGGTAGCCCTCGAGCCAGCCCTGGCACTGGTGCTCCGACAGCATCTCCATGACGCGCCCGGCGCGCGCGAGGTGCTCGTCGACGTCGGGCCCGAAGAAGTCGGCGTTCCACTGCTTGTCCGTGACCTCGTACACGGCCTGGAGGCGGTTCGACGCCGTCTCGTCGGGGCCGAAGATCCGGAAGTTGTCCGGGTTCTTCCGCACGACGTCGGTGAGCCACTGCCCGAGGACGCGCGTCGACTCGGCGATGCTGCTGCCCGGCCCGGTGACGTCCACGGCGTAGTCGCGGAAGTCCGGCAGGCGGAGGTCCTTGAGCAGGAGGCCGCCGTTCGCGTGCGGGTTGTCGCTCATGCGGAGCGTGCCCTCGGGGGCGAGCGCGGCGACGTCGTCGACCAGGCGGCCGTCCTCGTCGAACAGCTCGTCGGCCCGGTAGGACTCGAGCCAGCCGCGCAGCACCTCGAGGTGCTCCGGGGTGTCCCGGGCGCTCGCGAGCGGCACCTGGTGCGCGCGCCACGAGTCCTCGGTCTTCTTGCCGTCGATGACCGGCGGGCACGTCCAGCCCTTCGGCGTGCGGAACACGATCATCGGCCACGCGGGACGCTCGTCGTTCCCCGCCGCGGCGTCGGCCTTGATCTGCGCGATGTGGTTGAGCACCTCGTCGAGGAGCTGCGCGAAGCGGCGGTGCACCTCGAAGTGGTCCTCGCCGTCGAAGCCGCCCGTGAAGAAGTACGGCGTGTGGCCGTACCCGATCATGAGGTCGCGCAGCTCGTCGTCGCTGATGCGCGCGAGCACCGTCGGGTTGGCGATCTTGTAGCCGTTGAGGTGCAGGATCGGCAGGACGACGCCGTCGTTGCGCGCGTTGACGAACTTGTTCGAGTGCCAGCTCGTCGCGAGCGGGCCCGTCTCCGCCTCGCCGTCGCCGACGACCGCGGCGACGAGCAGGTCGGGGTTGTCGAACGCGGCGCCGTACGCGTGGGAGAGCGCGTAGCCCAGCTCACCGCCCTCGTGGATCGACCCGGGCGTCTCCGGCGCGACGTGGCTCGGGATGCCGCCCGGGAAGGAGAACTGGCGGAACAGCCGGCGCAGGCCCTCGGTGTCCTGGGTGACGTCCGAGTAGGTCTCGGAGTACGTCCCCTCGAGGTACGCGTTCGCGACGAGGCCGGGGCCGCCGTGGCCGGGGCCGGCGACGTAGATCGTCGACTGGCGGCGCTGCGCGATCGCGCGGTTGAGGTGCGCGTAGAGGAAGTTGAGGCCCGGCGTGGTGCCCCAGTGGCCCAGGAGGCGCGGCTTGACGTCCTCGCGGTCCAGCGGCGTGCGCAGCAGCGGGTTGTCGAGCAGGTAGATCTGGCCGACCGAGAGGTAGTTCGCCGCGCGCCACCAGGCGTCGACCCGACGCAGGGTGTCGTCGTCGAGCGGTGCGATCTCGGCGGGCTGCCAGGCGGTGGACTCGGTGACGGTGGTCGTGCTCATCTCACGCTCCTGCGGGGGAAGGGTCCGTGAACGACTACGGCTTCATACAACCCCATCGACCGGGGGCCTGCACTATTCCTCCTGGCGCCCGGCGGTGTGACCTGCGCCCGCGACGGCACAAAAGGTCCAAGGTCCCGCGCCCGGGAACCACGGCCGAGGACGTTGTCCCCGGCCTCGAGGGCCGGTGGGCGGCGTGTGACGTTCGCCCGCCAGGCGGTCCGGATGCGGGGACCCGCCCGCGCCCCGGATACCGTGGGGTCGTGCCCGAGCCCACCGCGCCCCGCTCGTTCTGGGCGGTCGCCCGCCAGCCCCGGGTCGTCGGGCTGCTCGTGCTCCTCCTCGTCGCCGCGGCCGTGTGCGCGCGGCTCGGCGTCTGGCAGCTCGACCGCGCCCAGCAGCGTGCCGAGCTCGCGGCGCAGCACGAGGCCGCCGAGCTCGAGGCCGCCGGCCCCGAGGGCGTCGGCGTGCTGCTCCCGCCGCAGTCCACGTTCCCCGGCGAGCTCGTCGGGCGGCAGGCCTGGGTCGAGGGCGAGTACGACGCGGAGGGGCAGCTCCTCGTCGAGGGCCGCGCGCTCGACGGCCGCACCGGCTACCTCGTGCTCACCCCGCTCCACGTGACCGACGACGGCACCCAGGGCGCGTCGTGGGCCGACCTCTCGGGCGCCCCGGTCCTGCCCGTCGTGCGGGGCTGGGTCGAGTCGCCCGAGGAGAGCGCCGCGCTCGACCCGCCGGACGGCGTCGTGCGTCTGACCGGCTACCTCCAGGCCTCCGAGGCCGCCGGGCAGGGCGGCTCCGCCCCCGGCCGCACCGACGCGATCTCCACGGGCGAGCTGGTCAACGCGTGGGGCGGGCCGATGTACTCGGGCTACCTCGTGCTGCTGTCCTCGGACCCGGCGCAGCCGTCGGCGGCCGACGGCGGCCCGGCCCAGCTCCCGCGCCCGACGATCGAGGGCGGCACGGGGCTCAACCTGCAGAACCTGTTCTACGCGCTCCAGTGGTGGGTGTTCGGCGGGTTCGCCGTGCTGCTGTGGGTCCGGCTCGTGCGTGACGAGGCGGCGGGCGGCAAGCGCCGCGCGCGCGGGGAGGACGCGGGGATCGCCGGCCTCCCCGGCCCGGCCGACGCCGACGCGACCGGCCCGCGAACGACCTCCTGAGAGCGGATCGGGAGCGCACGCGCCGCGTCCCGGGGCGGGAGCGGACGGACCACCGTCTCACCACGTGACACACCGCTTGCCGGACATATGTACGGACCTCAGTCTTATCCCGCCCGGACAGAGCGTCCGGGCGGTCCGCCGGTCGACGTAGCCCGGCGGTCGGAGAGACACGGGGGTACTCCATGAAGAAGCGCCTTGCACCGTTCGCGGTGGCAGCGGTCACGATCGGTCTGGTCCTCGCCCCGGCGGCGAGCGCGAGCGCGGCGAGCAGGACCACGCCGTACAACTGCGGCACCCGGGACGCGAAGATCACGGCGAGCGCGCCGACGAACGTGTCGCTCCGGGTCAACGGGACGACCAACAGCGCGCGCAACAGCGCGGGCGCGGCGGTGACGATGTACGACTACGACGGCCAGGGCACCGCCTACGCGACGTCGACCGACGCGTCGGTGGCGATCCACGTCTCGTGCTTCTGACGCGCTCGTCCCGTCGGGTCGTCTGACTCCGTCAGGTCGCCCTTGGCTGCGTCACCCGGTGCCCGGTCGTCGTCCGCGACGGCCGGGCACCGGCGCGTCCGGGCCGGCCCCGCGACCGGCTGCGCGTCCCGGCCGCCCGCGGTCAGTCGTCGAGGTCCAGGTCCTTGAACCACGACTCGGTGACGTAGTCCGTCTCCCAGCCGAGCGAGCGGTAGAGCTGGTCGGCCTTCGTGGGGGAGTCGGCGTCGACCTCGAGCGCCACGCGGTCGCGACCGTCCCGGGCGGCGTCCGCGATCACCGTCGCGAGCAGCGACTTCGCCACGCCGCGGCCGCGGGCGGCGCGCGTCACCCCGATGTACTCGACGTAGGTGCCCGGCGCGCCGCTCTCGCCCGCGGCGATCGACGAGCACACGACCGTGCCCGCCGGGACCCGGTGGCCGTCGTCGGTGTCCACGTACGCGAGCCACCAGTGGTCCCAGCTGTGGCCCGGGTCCTCGCGGAGCCGCTGCACGAACTCCGAGAAGCTCTCCCGGTAGGAGTTGAAGTGGTCCTGGAAGGACGTCTCCAGCATCTGGTGCACGACCTGGAGGTCGGCCGCGACGGGCATCCCGTTCTCGTGCCGCTCGACCGGACGGACCGTGACCCCGGCGCGCGGGGCGAGCGCGGCCTCGTCCGGGACGACGGGGCGCGTCATGTGCAACCAGCTGCGCCGCCGCACGTACCCGGCCCGCGTCAGCCACTGCGCCTGGCGCGCGTCGTCGGCGAACGGGCTCTCGTCGAGGCGCGTCGCCGTCACGCCGCGCAGGCGCGCCATCGCGACCGCGGTGCGCTCCGCCCAGCGGTAGAACGCGTCCGCGATCGCATCGACCTCGGCCACGTCGCGGTCGAAGTAGCCCCAGACGGTGGCCCGCCCAGCGGCACGGTCGTGCACGGTCACCCAGGCGCGGGGGACGTCGTCGGGCCCGACGGCGACCAGCTGGCGCCGCGTCCAGGAGGCCAGCCCCGCGACCTCGGACTCGATCCCGGCGGGGTCGACGTGCGTCGAGCCCGTCCCCTGGAGCTCGTCGAGGCGTCGCAGCCGGACGAGCGCGTCGATGTCGGCGTAGCCGGGGACCCGGGCCCGCCAGGGGCTCGGGAGGGTCGGGAGGTCGTGCGGGGTGGCGCTCGTGGTTCCAGGCATCGGCACCATCTTGGCACCGACCGGCGCTACTCCTGCTGCCAGGAGTGCCAGAGCCGGGCGTAGTCGCCGCCCGCGGCGACGAGCTCGTCGTGCGGGCCGATCTCGCTGATGCGGCCGCCGTCGACCACGGCGACGCGGTCGGCGTCGTGCGCGGTGTGCAGGCGGTGCGCGATCGCGACGACCGCCCGGCCGGCCAGCACGGCGTCGAGCGAGCGCTCGAGGTGGCGGGCCGCACGGGGGTCGAGGAGCGACGTCGCCTCGTCGAGCACGAGCGTGTGCGGGTCGAGCAGCACGAGGCGCGCGAGCGCGAGCTGCTGCGCCTGCGCCGGGGTGAGCACGTGCCCGCCCGACCCCACGGTCGTCGCGAGGCCCTCGGGCAGCGACTCGGCCCACCCGCGCGCGTCGACGGCGTCGAGCGCGTCGAGCAGCTCGGCCTCGTCCGCGTCGACCTTCGCGAGGCGCAGGTTGTCCGCGAGCGTGCCGACGAACACGTGGTGCTCCTGCGTGACGAGCGCGACCTCGCGCCGCAGGTCCTCGAGCGGCAGGTCGACGAGCCGCACTCCGCCGGAGCGGACGGACCCCGCCGTCGGGGGGTGGATGCCCGCGAGCATGCGGCCCAGGGTCGACTTGCCCGCGCCCGACGGCCCGACGACGGCGAGCCGCTCGCCCGGCTCGAGGTCGAGCGAGACGCCGTGCAGCACGGGGTGGCCCTCGCGGTAGGCGTACTCGACGTCGCGCGCGACGAGGCGGTCGCCGTCGGGCACGTCGCCCGTCGGGGTGCGGTCGCCGGGCACCTGCGCGACGCCGACGATGCGCGCATACGACGCCGCGGCCACCTGGATCTCGTCGAGCCAGAAGATGAGGTTCCACACCGGCCCGGCGAGCTGGAACGCGTAGGTCGTCACCGTGGCCACGGCGCCGAGCGTCGTCTGGCCCTGCGAGAGCAGCCACGCGCCCCACACGAGCGCCGCGACGGGCGCGATCGCGATGGCCAGGTCGATGCCCGGGAACAGCACGGTGCGCAGCCCGAGGGTGTACCGCTCCGCCTCGAACGCCTCGGTGAGGTCGGCGCGCACGCGCGCCTGGCGGCGCTCGGTGAGCGAGAGCGCGTCGACCGTGCGCGCGCCCTCGACGCTCTCGGTGATGGTGCCGTTGAGCGTCGCGTAGGCGGCGGCCTCGCGCTGGTAGCCGGCCGACGCGCGCTTGAGGTACCACCGCGACACGACGACGAGCAGCGGCACGCCCACGAACAGCGCGAGCGCCACGAGCGGCGCGACCACGACGGCCGCGACCGCCGTGAGCACGAGCGTGACGACCGCGACGAGGAGCTGCGGCACGCCGAACCGCACGGCGTGCTGGATGCGGTCGACGTCGTTCGTCGTGCGCGCCACGAGGTCGCCCGTCCCCGCGCGCTCGACCGTGGACAGCGGCAGCGACGTCACCGTCTCGACGAGGTCCTCGCGCAGCTCGGCGAACACCGTCTCTCCGAAGACCATGGACAGGCGCTGCGCGTACCGGCGCAGGACGGCCTGCGCGACGACCGCGCCCGCGCCCACGGCGACGACCGTCGTCACGTACGACGACGTGGTGCCCTCGGTGACGGCGTCGACGAGCCGGCCGAGGAGCCACGGCCCCACGAGGCCCGCGACCGCGGCCAGGGTGTGGAGAACGGCGATGAGCACGAACGTGCCGCGGTGCCGGGCGAACAGGCGTCCGGCGGCGGCGCGGACGGCGGGGCCGTCGGCGACGGGGAGCCTCATGCCTGGCCTCCTTCGGGTGCGGTGCGGGCGAGGGCGGGGGTGTCGTCGAGCGAGCGCCCGACGACGCGCAGGTACCGGGCCGCGTCGTCGTCCGGTGCTGTCGCGGGGGAGTGGGCGCGGTCGACGAGGTCGCGGTGCGTGCCGCGCGCCGTGACCCGGCCGTCCTCGAGGAGCAGCACCTCGTCGACGTGCTCGAGCACGAGCGGCGACGCCGTGACGACGAGGGTCGTGCGCCCGCGACGGGCCTGCGCGAGGCTCGCGGCGATCCGCGCCTCGGTGTGCGCGTCGACGGCGCTCGTCGGCTCGACGAGGACGAGGATCTCCGGGTCCGTGAGGAGCGCCCGGGCGAGCGCGACGCGCTGGCGCTGGCCGCCCGAGAGCGACCGCCCCTTCTCGGGCAGCTCGCCCGCGAGGCCGTCGGGCACGGAGTCGAGCACGTCGTGCGCGTCGGCCGTGCTCACCGCGGCGAGCACCTCGGCCTCCGTCGCGGTGCCGCGCGCGTCGAGCTCGTCGCGCAGGGCGCCCGAGAAGAGCTGCGGCGTCGCCTCGGCGACGACGACGCGGCGCCGGAGCGTGTGCTTGTCGAGCGCGGCGAGCGGTGTGCCGCCGAGCCGCACGGGCGTGGCCGCCTCCGCGGCGTCGTCGAACCGGCCCAGCCGGGTCGCGACGGCCGCCGACGCCTCCGGGTCCGCCGAGACGAGCGCGACGACGCGTCCCGGCTCGAGCACCAGGCCGCTCGTCTCGTCGACGAGGGGGCTGCCCTCGGGCGGCATGGGCGCGGTGGCCGGGCTCGCGCCCGCTGCCGGCTCGACCGCGAGGACGCGCACGATCTTGCGCGCGGCGACGTGGGCGCGCGTCGCGATGTTGAGCATCTGCGTCGCGACCTGCAGCGGCCAGCCGAGGAACGCTGCGTACCCGTAGAACGCGACGAGCTGCCCGGGCGTGATCTCGCCGCGCAGGGCCGCCGTCGCGCCGAGGTAGACGACGAGCACGACGAGCAGGCCGGGCAGGAGCACCTGGAGCGCGTCGAGCGTGGCCTGGGTGTGCGCGACCTTGACGCCGGCCTCGCGGACCTTCTGCGACTGCTGCGCGTAGCGGCCCACGAACACGCCCTCGCCGCCGATCCCGCGCAGGATGCGCAGGCCCGACACCGTGTCCGCGCCGAGCGTCGTCAGGCGGCCCTGCGCCTCGCGCTGCGCGGCCTGGCGCTGCTGGAGCGGCTTGACGAGCAGCGCGAGCACCGCGGCGACGACCGGCAGGCCCAGCACGACGACGAGACCGAGCTGCAGCGACGTCGAGAGCATGATGACCGCCACGACGACGTACGCGCCGAGCGCGCCGAGGAACTGGCCCATCATCGAGAAGAGCTGGCCGACGCGCATCGCGTCGCTCGCGACGGTGGACACGACCTCGCCCGTCGGGAGCTCCTCGGTGATCGCGTCGCCCGAGCGGGCGGTGACGTCGCCCACGAGCTGCGACGTCGTGAGCGCCGAGCGCAGCCAGTTCGCGATGTCGAACCGGTGCTGCGTCACGCCCGTGACGACGATGCCCAGGCCCAGCGCGAGCAGGAGGCCCGCCCAGCGCCATAGCTCCGCGCCGAACCCGGCGGTGAGCCCCTCGTCGAGCGCGCGACCGAGCATGTACGGCTGGAACGCCTGGCACGCGAAGTTCACGAGGCCGAGCAGCACGGACACGGTGAGCACCGTCCACTGGCGCCGGGCGATCCAGAGGAGGTAGCGGGACGGGCCGCGCAGGTCGGGGGTCCCCGGGTCGGGGAGAGGGAGGGGTCGCACGGTGTTCTACCCTAGGTTCGGCGTCCGACACGCGGCGACGGTTTAACGCGGCGACCGCGTCACGCCACCGCACGCGGCGGAGACCGCCGCGGCCGTCTCGCCCGGAACGAGGACCTCTCCCATGACCACGCAGGACCCGGCCACCCCCACCGACGCGCCCGTCGTCGCCCCCGCCGACGCGGCGGCCCCCAGCGCGGAGGCCGCGCGCACCGCGATCCGCAAGGCGCGCGGCGCGCTCGCGCGCTACCGGGTCCTCGCGATCATCACCGGTGTGATGCTGCTGATCCTGTGCGTCGAGATGCTCGTCAAGTACGGGGTCGGTGCGTTCGTCGACGTCGACGGGATCATGCGCTACGTGTCCTGGATCCCCTTCGCCCACGGGTGGATCTACGTCGTGTACCTCGTCACCGTGCTCGACCTGTGGACCAAGATGCGCTGGGGCTGGGGCCGCCTCGCGACGATGGTGTTCGCGGGCGTCGTGCCGGTCATGTCGTTCATCCTCGAGAAGAAGGTGCACGCCGAGGCCGACGCGAAGCTCGTCGCGCTGGAGGAGCAGTACGCGGCATGACGACGCCGCTCGCGCCCCTCGTCGCGCCCGGTCCCGAGCTCTCGACGCCGGAGCTCGAGCGCTACGCGCGCCATCTCGCGCTGCCGGGCGTCGGCACCGAGGGCCAGCGGCGGCTCGCGGCCGCGCGCGTGCTCGTCGTCGGCGCGGGCGGCCTCGGCAGCCCCGCGCTGCTCTACCTCGCCGCCGCGGGCGTCGGCACGATCGGCATCGTCGACGACGACGCCGTCGACACGTCCAACCTCCAGCGCCAGGTCATCCACGGCGGGTCGGACGTCGGGCGCCGCAAGGTCGACTCCGCGCGCGAGAGCATCGCGGACGTCAACCCGCACGTCCACGTCGTCGAGCACGCGCTGCGGCTCGACGCGGACAACGCGCTCGACGTGCTGCGCGGCTACGACGTCGTGCTCGACGGCGCCGACAACTTCCCGACCCGCTACCTCGTCTCCGACGCGGCCGAGGTCCTCGGCCTGCCCGTCGTCTGGGGCTCGATCTACCGCTTCCAGGGACAGGTCAGCGTCTTCTGGGCCGCGCCCCGGTTCGCCGTGCCCGACGACGCCGCGCACCCGGGCGCCGCGGGTCCCGACCCCGCGGGGCCGGGAGAGCGAGGTCCGCGCGGGGTCACCTACCGCGACGTGTTCCCCGTCCCGCCGCCCCCGGGCGCGGCACCCGACTGCGCGACCGGCGGCGTGTTCGGCGCGATGTGCGGCACCGTCGGCTCGGTCATGGCGACCGAGGCGATCAAGCTCGTCACCGGCGCCGGCACGACGCTGCTGGGCCGCCTCGCCGTCTACGACGCCCTCGACCTCTCGTGGCGCCAGCTCACCGTGCGCGCCGACCCGACGCGCGAGCCCGTC
>VFQP010003702.1_pt1 | contig 15210 bp, 18 predicted proteins | sample 3512351 | NCBI WGS metagenome assembly VFQP01 (sample SAMN10412372, study PRJNA504923) | tailings metagenome | isolation source: Relicate 1 Philex TSF1 revegetated site | place: Philippines: Tuba, Benguet | collected 2017-08-29 | reverse complement strand
TGCTGCGGGCGGGCGCGCCGGTGGACAGCGTCGACTACAACGGCATGACGCCGCTCCACATCGCCGCCATCTGCACCAACCTCGTGGCGGTGCGCAGCCCGCTCCTGTGCGGTGTCGCTGTGCTCTGACGCACCTGCCGGCCAGGCTGACCAACTGCCACACGTTGGCACTGCGTGCATGCTCTTTCCTCCGTGTGGTGGCGCAGGCGCGCATGCTGGTGGCGCAGGGCGTGGACGCGCAGCTGAGCCTCAAGAACGCCTACGGCCGCACGCCGCTGGATGAGGCCGAGCGCCTGGGCGACCAGTCCATGATCAGCTTCCTCAAGCCGCTCACGCACTTGGTGCTCACGGTACGCACGGCAGCCAACAGCAGCAGGGTGTGCACATCGACACATCGCTTGCTCGGGGTGCTCAGGATTGCTGTGGCCCCTCTCTGGCTCTGCTCACCTTGAGGGCTGCACACTGTTCAATGTGGCTTCGGCTGTGTGCGCAGCGGGCCGAGAAGCTGGCCCAGGACATGGACTTCCTCAACGCCTGCAGCGCCGGCAAGGTGGACCAGGTGCGGACGACGATGTCGCCGGCCTCACAGCCCTGCTGCATCCTCTGGCGCACCGTTTGCGCCAGGGCCGCCAAAGTCTTGGGCTTGAATGGACCTGCGCAGGTGTCAGCAGCGCTCAAGACGGGCCAGTCGCCCGACACGGCCGACTACGACACGCGCACGGGCCTCATGCTGGCGTGCCACGCGGGCCACCTGAGCGTGGCCAAGCTCCTGCTCCAGGGCGGGGCGCAGCCAAACATCAAGGACTTTGCCGGGTGAGGCGCCTTGCATGCAGCTGCAGACAGCCCTCCAGCGACACGTCCGTCGCCTGCCTGCGCAGCGGCTCAGCGTGTGCTGTGGTGCTTGCCTTTTCGCCTTGCTGTTGCCGCAGGCACACGGCCATGTGGGAGTGCGTGCAGATGAAGCAGCCCGCCATCATCGACCTGCTGCTGCAGTTTGGCGGCTCGCTTGAGATGACGGGCGCGCAGATCGCCAGCGTCATGAGCCAGCTGGTGGCGGAGAACGACCTGGCCGTGCTGCACAACTACATCAAGTGCGTGCGGGCGTGCGGGCGTGCGCTCATGCGCACGCGTTGGCGGCGCACACCTGCTCTGCCGGGCTTTGGTGAGCGTGAGCAGATCACGCCCACAAGCCCTGTGGTGGACCAACGCAGGGCGGGCGCCAAGGCCGAGGAGGCCGACTACCTCGGCAGCACGCCGCTGCACGTTGCGGCGGCACTGGGCAACCTCGACGCCGTGCGCCTGCTGGTCGAGGAGGGCAACGCCACCGTCGACGTGCGCGACGTGTTTGGCCGCACGCCGCTGGACTGCGCGGCGTTCGCCGCCGAGCGCCCCGACTTTGCCGACGCCGGCGCGCAAGAGGTGGTCAACTACCTGACGCCGCTCACTGAGGCCGCGCAAAAGGTGCGCTCGCACTCTTCTTCTCGGCGCGAGAGGACTGCGCGTCCGCGAGTCCCAGTGTGCGTCCCTGACGCCGCCTGCAACTCCCTCCGTGCACCCTTGCCGCAGGGCTGGATCAAGAGCCACCAGTCGCGCGGCGCCCCGCCCAATGTCATGGCGCTCCTCGGCCACGGCGACATCGACCGGGTTGACACGACGGGCAAGAAACAGGCCAGCCGGCAGCCGTCCGCCGCAGCCAGCGAGGGCCCCGGCGGAGGGCTGGACGCAGTCAAGCCACACGGCGCGCAGGGTGCGCCGGAGCTTGAGACGTCGCCCCGCGGCACCGGCGAAGCCAAAGCGAAGCAGCAGGCGCCGGCGCCGGCGGCGCGCGATGGAGAGGACGACGAAGACGCGAAGCTGGTGCTCGCGACCCGCGAGGCGTCCATTGCCAACGTGCCGCCTCTCGAGTTCGCCAGGCGCATGGCAGCACCCGCAAACCAGCAGGACCAGGCGGACGGCCAGGGCATCTTGCAGCTGAGCGCGAGGGGAAGCGTCGGCAGCATGCGCGTGCCCACGCCGCCCTCGGGCCCGCCGGGCAACGTGCGGGCGCTGACGACCAGCGCGCAGCACGACAGCGTCGTCACGCCGGGCCGGCCACCGCGCTCCCTGCACCCCAGCGCACCACCCCAGGGCGCGGCCGACGCGTCGCGCAGCGGCAGCCAGGCTGACCGGCGAGCAGCGCTGTTGGAGGGCGGCGCAGCGCCTCTGGACCTTGAGCAAGCTGCGGCGGTGGTGGGTGCGCGTGACCTGACCGAAGAAGAACAGCGCACGATGGAGCAGGATGTCGAGGCGGCCGCTGAGGTGCTCGCAACTCAGCGCGGTGCACCCGGCGGGACGGAGTGAGAAGGGTCGCCGCTTGGCCAGGCACGTGGTGGTTTTTGAGGTTGAAGCTTGGGGGCGCGGACGAATGCGTGCATGCGCTTGGTCAGGCAAGCATGATCAGACCAGGCTGTGCATCACAAGCGCCTTGGGGGCGCCACGAAGCTTTTGGAAGCGGTGCTGGCTGGGTGTGTGTCAGGGGGGAAGCACGCTGGTCATCGCTGTGGGCGTGCAGGCCACGGCGTGCTGGAAGGTGCATTTCGGACGGCTGCTCTTGGTGCCTTCTTGCGCGGACGATTCTCTTGCTCGTTCCTAACAGCTGTGGGCCAAAGCTCCCACCAGGGCCGTGCGGCGCTCGTTCTCTCCTGTGGTCGCGCCGCGAAACCCGGCGGCGGTGGTGGCTTGGATGCGTGGCGGGGGAGGTTCATTTCGGACGGCTGATCTCAGTGCCCTCTTGCGCGGACGATTCTCTTGCTGGTTCCTAACGGCCGTGGGCAAACAGCTCCCACCTGTGCCTTGCGGCGCTCGTTGGTCACGTGCTGCAGATGCACCCAGAAACGCTCCACGTGCACTGCGTCAACTACAGCCTGAAGGGCGGTTCGGACCATGCACGCTCACGCTCGTGCACGGCACTCGACTTGCTGCCACTTGGCATCCGCTCTCGGTCCGCTCTCTCCCTTGTTCTTGGCCTCTCTCAGGCTGGCGCACCTGAGCGCAAGTATTTGGACGATCTGCTTTGAACGTGAACCTGCACGCCAGGGCTGCCCACCGGTTGGGGACGTGGATGGCGGGGACGGCTGGAGGTGACCTGGGCCTGCCTGAGAGCCGGATTCAGCCGCCGCGCCTGGTCGTCGCGGGCAACGCCAGGACTCCTGCCCCAGATGGTTTGCGCACTGTGGCGCACCTGCAACCAAACCGATCTGTCCAGCGCGCAGCAGGTCTGCCCAACCGCTTCGTGACTCCTGCCACTACGGCGGAGCAGTGCCATGAGCCACTGCAACGCAGGGGCCAGCAGCCGCATGGCGCACCCTAACCCTACCCCCAGCTCCGCGACCGCGTCACCTGCCCCGAGTGCCGCGCGGCACACTGGTTGGTGCTCGGACCGCTGCCACCGGGCAGATGGCAAGGAGCACCTCGCGTGCGGCGAGTGCGTGCTCTTCTGCGAGGAGCCTCTGTGCGTGGCGCTGGGCAGCTGGGCGCGCGAGGTCACGTGCGTGCTATGCTGCCTGGCTTTGGCCGAAGCCAGCGCAGCGCCGGCAACGGCACCCGCGAGCGGCGGCAGCGGCGACGAGGCTCGGTGGCGTGTGCGACGCTGACTGGCCGCCACATCTGTGCGTGCGTGCGGCAGCTGAGGGCCACGTGTACCATGGGGCTGTGCCTGGCCACGCTGAGCTGCATGCTGAGCTGCTCCACGCTGAGCTGCTCCACGCTGAGCTCCACGCTGAGCTGCAGTTGGTTCCCGCTCGAGGGTCAGCAGCTTTCCAGCTCGGCTGCACACAGTTGCAGACTGCGTCGATGTGCTCGTTTCAAACACGCTCTCCACGCCTTTTCCCCCAGGAGCGCGTCCGTTTGCCAAAGCAAGCAAGTTCTGTCTGCAGATGCACGTTGCCTTAGAGCGGAGAAGAGGACGGCCCGTGGACGAGCGGTGAAAGAGGTAAGAGAGAGCAAATCAGGCAAGCGCGAGGCCTCGACACGGCGATTCTTCATGCTTTGGGGCGACGGGCAGGCGGGTAGCAAGCAGCGCACACGCAGGTGGAGACGGTGGGGCAGTCAGCAAGGCCGAGGGGTCCGAGGAGGTGTGTAGTGCCAGTGGAGGGCAACGTTGGCGAAAAGGGGCGCACAGAGGGCACAAACGCAGCGTCAGGCAGGTGTCGGGGTCGTGGTGTCCGGCAGAGGGCTGAAGACGTGGGTGGCAATCAGTCATGCGCTGGGTCAAGGCGAACGCAGGGGTAGGCGACGAGCGTGGCGCAGGGCACAGCACAGGACAAGTGTGTCGGTAGAGGCTTTGTGGCGGCAAAGAGGACGGAGAGCGAGCGGTGCAGCGCCGCGGCAGAGCAGACCGGGCGAGTGATCAGGGGGGCGCAACTGCTTTTGGGCGAGGGCGACGTATTCAGGGTGCAAGGCGAGTCAGCTTACGCGCAGAGTGCCAGGGGCCTTTAAGCGCCCGTTACAAAGGTGGAACCGAGATGCAACATAAGTCCTTGGCTATTGCTCCACAATCCCCAGCAGCAAGACTTATCCGTACGACCCCGCGTTTGGTCCGTTTCTATGGACTCCACCCCGTCCGAAGAGTACCTTCCTTATCCGGTGCACATGGCGCGCCTCACGGAGCAGCGAGCCCGGGTGGTGAGCAAAGTGACACCCAGACAGCGCAGGGTCCCGTGAGGCAGTGCTGCCTGACGTCACGTTTAACATGCCCTTGTCGGGCGGCGCTCCCCGGCCCCGCCAAGGGGCGCATTTAGAAAGTCTCAGTGTGAGAGAGCCTGCAGATGCTGCCAGAGGCGCTGCTAGGGTGGAAAAGAGTAAGCGGGCCTGCGTCCTGGATGCCCTCAGCATGCGCAGCAGCCGAGCGCCATTTCTCGAGTCCTGTGCCCGCTCCGAGCGCTAGAGCGGTATCACTTGGGAGCCGAAGCGCTTGCTCATCATGGGCAGCGACGACAGCGGCCCCTCCAGCCCCTGCTGCTGCTGCTGCTGCGGCGGCGCGGCGGCGCTCTGCACCGTAATGGTCTTCATCAGGATGCCCTCCACGTCCACGTTGGACGGCAGCTGGCTGAGCAGCTCCGCCACGCGCCGCGACTCGATGCGCACCTGCAGCAGGGGAGGGCGCAAGCAGAGCACGCACCGTGTGAGGCGCGCGCCGGCGCCGTTTTGCGCTCGGCCCTGTGGCATAGGTGGCTTCACGCCGCCACCAGCTGGGTGCCTAGCGGCAGCGCCGTGCCGGGCGGCGAAAAGCGAGCAGGGGTGTGCTGGGCGCGTGCTCACCTGGGTGACAAAGGGGCGGATGAAGCCGAGCAGGATGGCGACGGTGAAGACGCAGCCCAGCGCCAGCAGGATGGTCTGCAGTTGAGGACGTAGTCGTGGAAGATCTGCGATATCTTGACCACGGCGCCTGCACGTGTGCAGTGCGAGCGCACAGGCACGGACGCCACAGGTCAGTCAACCTTTGAAGCGCGTCACGGCGCTGAGCTTCAATGGAGTGGGAATGGAGGAGGGAAGAGGGAAGGAAGAGCTGGCGAAAGCGCAGCAGTTGCTCTTGGAACGCCGTGTCCCGCTTACCCTCTGTGTCGGTCTGCCCCGTGCTCCAAATCAGCTGGAACGAGTCCGCGTCCATGGTCGCCGCGCTCTTGGGCGCCATGAAGAGCTCCTCCACGCCCGACATCCACGCCTTGAGCAGCACGTCCAGCCCCGAGCGCGTGATGCCAGAGTACTTGTGCAAGAAGGTGTCGCTTCTGTCCACCGCGGCGCAGTGCTCCTCGTCGCTGGCCAGGCACTCCGTCGTGTAGTAGAGCAGGTGGAGCCCCCGACCGCCCGCCGCAATCACGCCCTGGGTGGCCGTGTAGAAGTGCGCGTCGTCGACGCGCAACGTGTCGCCGCCAAACACCATGGCTGCAAGTGGGTAGGTGGGGGGTGGGGTGGGCAGGCGCGAGCGTCAGCACTGCTGCTGGGGCTTTGCACGCAAAGCCGGCGAGGCAGAGGCGGCGGTGGACCCCAGGAGCTGCTGCTGCTGCTGCTGCTGCTGCTTGCGCTGCTCGCGCTGCACCGCTCACCTTGGTACTCGAGCTTCCACTTTTGCAGCTCCTCCTGCCCGTGCAGGCGGAGCACCTCGCGCGCCGCGTCGTCCTGCCCGGCGCTCGCCACGTACGCCAGCGCCAGGTACAGCACGCGGTGGAACCTGTGGGTGCACACGTTTGCGCGCGTGGTTGTGGGTGCGCGTCTGTGGGGGAAGCAGCGGTTTTGATGGCGTGTGGAGCGCCAGCTCTGGGGGGGCGACGGCACGGGAGCGCATGGTGCACTCCGCCCACCTCAGCTCAGCAACAGCTCACCTCAGCACCACAAAGTTGACCACATTGAGCGACGATATGTGGCCGCTGATGGAGCCGAGGTGGTTGTACGAGATGGCGCACAGGATGACCGAGATGAGCCCCCTGCGCGCCGCCCACCACGCGCCCGCCACACAAGTCGCCGTCGGAGGGTCGCATCTCGACAACGCCAGCAGCAAAGCGATCAGCAGCAGCGCGGAAAGCGCTCACCAGAGCACGTAGGGCAAGAGCAGCCACAACTGCGCGTTGTACGACTGCACCAGCTCGCGCTTCTTCTTGCCCTTGCCCGCCGAGCGCACGCCGGCGCCGCGGCTGGTGAAGAGGCGCCCGACCAGCGAGGCGGTGCGCGTCACCAGCCCAGCGAACCCGTCGCCGTGCACCGTCGCCTCGGCGGGCTGCGCGCGACAGTGGGAGTCAGCGCGCGCGCGACGTTGGACGAGAAGTGCCCGCCGCCGAGCACGCGCCCACCCAGCCGGTGCGAGGGCCGGCACGAACCCCGCTGAACCCGCGCCGCGCTCCACAACACACCTTGCCGTCCAGCGTGATGCGCCCGTGCTGCCGGCTGTCCTCGCGGTTGAACGCGCGCTTGCCCACGCCCAGCACCTCGCCGCCGGCGTCCAGCGCGCCGCCGCCGCCGTCGCCCTGCGCGTCGTCCTGCCCCTTGCCGCCGAGCTCCTGCTCGCCCTCGTCGCCCTGCTGCAGCTCCTCCTCCTCCTCGTCCTCGGCCGTCAGCGCCATGCTCATGGCCGCCAGGCCGCGCGTCAGGCCAACCGGAACAGCGAAGAAAACGGACAGGAGCGTGTAGAGCTCGCGCGCCACCTGTGCCGAAAACAGAGCGCGCACGCCACCCGCAGCCAGTCAGACCACAGGGTCCCCGAGACCTTGCAAGGCTGGAGGTGGGGCGCAGCGCTGCGCAACTGAGGGCTGCAGGCGGCCGGCCACACATCCCGCCGCGCCGCGCACGCGCCTGCTGGCAGATGATCCAGACGACGAGCCAGCCCACCAGGCACACGAGGACGCCCTCGACGATGAGCATGATCATCTGCGGGCGCAGGCGGCACGCACGGGGCCATTTGGCTCTCGAGCCCGTGTCTCAAGGCCAGGCCCGCGGCCTCGCAATCAGCATGGCCCCGCCTGGACTCGGCGGCACCAGGCTGCGTCACCATGAACCACCTGCGCGTCCCGGACAGAGTTGGAGAACTTGACCGTCAGCTGGGTGTACGCGTCCAGCGTCTTGATGTACGCCTCGTAGATGGAGTACGCGCCGTTGGTCTGCGGACGGGGCAAACAGCACCCCACAGCCATCGTCGCTGGCAGGGCGCTGGCAACGGAAGGGCCCTTTGCTCGCTTGCGCGCACTGCGGCCCCTTCGCCAAGCCTCACGCTGCTCAATGCGCCGCGACACACGTTGCAGAAGCACCCTCCGCACGTGGCGCCTGCTGCTGCTGCGACATGAATCCAAAGGGCGCACCGCAATGAAGCTGTAGTCGGCGCGCGTGCTGACGAGCGGCGTCATGTCCTTGGCGTACACGGTGGCCAGCGACACCACCTCCTTGACGTGCAGGTTGCCCAGGTTCCACAGCCCGTACAGCGACGTGTTGGAGACCATGAGGCTGGGCGTGAGCTGGGAAAAGGTGGTGGCCTCCACGCGCGCGTTGGACCACAGGTCCTGCGCAGGCAGGCGCCGGGGGTGGGGGTGGGGGGGGGAGACAGCACCGAAAGGTCAGGATGCGCGAGCCTTGCACGCACACCGCCCGCATGGGCGTTGGGGTGGTTGGGGGTGCCAGTGTGGCGGTCTCGCCGAGTGAGGCACCGCACCCGTGCCGCGTGCGCGGAAATGCGGTTTGTGATACGATCATCTGCTTGCCAGAGAATGGCTCCACCAGATGTAAGCTCAACACACGCACGCTGCGGCACACACGCCCAGGCGCGTCCCGGCCACGTGGCGCCGACTCACGTCGAGGCCAAAGTCGGCGGGCAGCGCGCGCTGGCTCTGGAAGCCAAGGTAGACGCCTCGGTGCAGCGCCTGCGTGTCATCCAGGGGCACGAGGCCAACGCCAGCGCCAAGGGATGAGGCGGTGCCATGGCGCTGCATGCCATTCGGCTGCGAGCACCGCGGGAAGCAGCCAACGCCCGGGCCCAGGGGAAGAAGAGGGGCGCACCTTGAAGCCCTGGTCACCTCCATTGACTTCGACGAGGTCGTCCAGCCAGTCCTGGGCGTCCTGTGGGTCTGAGGTGAGCCCGGGCACGGCGTCGTTGGTGATGTTGGCGTTGAGCATGCCCAGCAGCTGCACGCATCCAAGGCGTGGCAATCAGGCGCGGCGTGCGCACAGCGGCGCGTCGTTCAAGCCTCACGCTGTTCACGGTGGGTGGGAGTGCACGGCATGCGCCTGACGTGCCGGGTTGAGAGGTGCACGGCCTTGCCCTAGGCCTCAACCACGCCTCCCGGCATCTTCCCATCTCGCAGCGCCCTCTAGCTCACGGGGCGCGCTCCCTCACCTGCGTGTCGATGCACGTCTCCATCAGGCGCTTGCACGAGATGCCGACGAAGAACAAGTCGTCCACGCGGTCCTGCTGCGTCTTGATGCTGGCGCTCATGAGCAGGTAGGCGGCCAGGTTGCTGGCGAGCATGACGGCCGCCACGCCGATGAGCACCCACTTCAGGCGCGTGACGGAGCGCATGACCTGCGTGCCATAAGGTGCGAGGCGGAGGAGCACACTGCTCGTTGCCGTGGCCGGGGGGGCACTGCTGCACGGGGTTGCGCGCCCGTGGGTGGTGCGCCAGCGCCAAAGCAGGCGGCTCACCCTGCTGTTGGAGAGCATCTTGGACAGCTTGCGGAAGCGCTTGCCGCGCCTGAAGTCGCCGGCAAAGCCCGTGCCGCCGCCCTCCTGAGCCTCGGCACCTGCGCCAGCGTGCGATTGGCGACGCCTGGCGTGTCCGCTTCGCAGGTGGACAGGCACGTGAAACCCTGTGCCACGCGTTGCGCTCAGGGGCGCCCAGACTCACCCAGGTCGTTCTCAGGCTCGGACGCCGTCCCCGACGCCCCCTCTGCGTTCTCCACGGTGCCCCACGCCTGCTTCTTGACTCTGCCCATGGGCGCACCGCCCTGCACGCAGCGGGCGGCGCGCACAGCCACCAGCGCGTCAGCCGCAGGCACGGCGCGGGCCGGATCGCGCCCCCCGAAAAAGCACGCGGCACTCACCACGCGGTGCACCGACCCGTCCTCGTCCTCGTCCTCGTCCAGCTCCGAGCTGTGCTCCTCGTCGTGCTCGTCGCCGGGCTCGTCCGCCTCGTCGTGCTGCGCCTCCCCGGTCTCGTCCTCGTGTACGTCGGCCAGGCGCGCGGTGGGCTGCGGCGAGTTGGACGACAGCCACGCGGCCACCCGGTTCTGCGCCTTGCCGCCGTCGTCGCGCGGCGCCGTCGTGCGCGACGCGTCCCTCGACTGCGCCGCCGCCAGCAGGACCGCGGCGCTGTTGCCGCTCAAGTCGGGGCCCTGCTGGTCGGAGGGTCGGCCGCTGCCGCTGCGGGTGTGCTCCCCGGCGAGCATCGCCTGCGCCTGGAGGCTGCGGCGGGCGGCGGGCGTGGCGCTGGGCTGCGTGGCGTTGGCGAGGGCAAAGGCGGTGGGGGCCAGAGGCGACCCGACAGCGAAGTGCAGCTGGTTGCCTGAGAGGTTGCCGTGCGCCATGCTCGGCTTGGAGACGAGGGCGCCGCCCTGCACGCGCGTCATGCTGGACTTTGCCGAAACGGGCCGCAGCGCGAGCGGGATCTGCAGGTCGCCGCGCTCAATGGCCAGCTCCTTCTGGACCTGCACACACCGCGCCAAGCACCGCAACACCACGCGCGCGCACCGATGAGGCCTAGGGTCCTCACAGCGGCGCCGCGGCAGCACCCATGTTCCCCCATCGACCCCACATCGGCTCTGCTCTCTCGCCTGCATGAAGGCTGGCGAGCCGTAGTGGCCCAGCTCAACGCCGTGCAGCCACTTGGGGAAGCCGGTGCGGCCCTTGCCCGGGTCCACCACCCGCATCACCATGTAGACGTGACTTGCCGAACCTTGCTTGGGGACGGCCTGCGGGCCAGTGCACAGCAGGACGGGTGCGCCGCTCGTCCGTCAGGCGCGGGGCGCCGCTCGTCAGCGCGTGCTACGGCAGTCTAGAATGCGCGCGGGCACCTGGAGGCTGAGCGTGATGCCGGTGCCGTCGCCCCAGTGCAGCGTGTTGAGGCGGTGGATCGGGCCGGGGTGGCGGGTCTTGCGCGCTGCAGGGGGAGCGCACGCCGCGGCGCAGCAAGCATCGTGAGGTGGGCGTCGGCAAAGGCGCGACGCGCACCGGCCAGCCCGCGACAGCCGCGACAGCTACACTCACACTTGGAGCTCTTGAGCAGTCCGCCCGGCGCGCGGAGCCCGCCGTCCGGGGAGCGCGAGTTGAAGCGGTCGAGGCCGCCCAGGCCGACCTGGAAGAGGATGGTCATGGGTTTGTTGGCCAGCGGCGGGATGACGCTGGACACGTGCTGGCCCGGGCAGATGCGCGCGTCGGGCAGGCCGAGCAGCAGGCCGGCCTTGGCGGCGGGGTCCTGCTCCGCAGCGCAGCCCTCGACCATGATGCGGCCCTCCGCGTCCAGGTGGAGGATCCCGAACAGCAGGTCGGCGCGCCACAGGTTCACCTGCGCGCCGAACAGCGGTGGGTGGGGTGGGCCGGCGCATGCGAAGCCGAAGCGATGCTCGGCCCTGTGGATCCACTCGACAGCGCACCTCGAGCACGGGAGCCGGTGGCTGCGCCTTGCGCGGCGAGCTCGCGCTGTTGGTCCGCACCGCGCCGCCTTCGATGGCGTCGTCGACCAGCTTGGCTTGCGCAGCGAGGGCGAGCACCGATGCGCCGGGCTGCGCGCAGCAGGCACGTGCGGGAGAAGGGTCAGTCGCGCGCTGCGGCCAGGTAGCAGGGGGTCAGAAGTCCCTGGGGCCCCCTCCCTTCGTGCGCACCCGGCCCCGCGTCATGCCGTAGTCGGGCACAATCTTGCCGTCCTCTGCGTCCATGTCATCATCCGACGCCTCCATGGCCAGCTGCCGCAGCGGCATGCCGTTGGCGAGCATGGGCATGTTTGGCCCCCCCTCGCCCTGCGTGCTGACGGACGCGTGCTTGGACAGCCGCAGCACGTCGTCCGCGCCCGTCGCGGCCGCCGCCGAGGGCGCGGCCAAGAGCGCGACGGTCATCACGGCCGGCGTCGTGTTGCGCGTGATGACGGCCGAGGCCATGGTGCCCTCCTGAGCCTGAGCGGGTGTGCGGCACGTGGCAGGACGAACGCGACCTCAAGCCGTGCGCCTCTCGGGCCCGCTTCACACAGCCTGCGTGCGTCACCCGTGCGCTCACCTCGTCCTCCACAGGCGGAGTGACGCCCACGCGCCACGACACGCCGGTGGCGTCCATGGAGTGCCGGGCGAGCTGCAGCAGCAGCTGGGTGTCCTCGCCCGCCTGCGCCCCTCCGCGCGCCATGCGCAGCACGTCCACGCACAGCGCGGCGCTGCGGCCCACCAGAACCTGCAAACGCGAGGGAGGTGAGCGTGAGAGGTGAGAGGGCAAGGCAGCTCTGCCGTCGACGCAACAGCAGCACGGTGCAAGGCGCTCCAGAGCCCCCTGGTGGCAGGTCGCTCACCCTGGGGTCAAAGCCAAACAGTCCGCCTGGCGAGGCGCTGACAGAGGTGACGCGCCCCGTCGCCGTGTCGACCGTCAGCCTCAGCCTGCGCTCGTCCAGGGCGGCCTCGGGCGTGACGGGCTGCAGCATGATGACGTTCTGCTGCTCGGCGCCCTGGCGCTGGTGCCTGCGCGCCATCGGGCACGAGGCGAGGGCGCTACGCGTCACGCAAGAAGCGGTGGAGAGCCGTGGGAGTTGGGAGCAGGATGGAGGCCGGCAAAGCACGGTTGGCACGCACTTGGTGATGCGCATGCGGAAGTGCTTGACGACGGCGTTCTCGGGCTGCAGGCTGGGCGGCTGCTGTTGCTGCTGCTGCTGCTGCGCCGCCGCCGCGCCGCCCGCCGAGGGCGGGCCCGCCGGCCGCTCCACCTTGCGCTGCGCTGGCCAGGACAGCAGGCCCACGGAGAGGCCGCTGCGGCACATGGCCGGCACGATGGTCGGAGCGGGGAGGCCGCCGGGCAGCGGCGACACCTGCGGGAGGCGTGAGCAGGAGCAGCGACCTCGGGGTCGCCACAGTGCCGTCGCGCAGGGTGGGCCTACAACGGGAAACCAGGTGGCCTGAGGAGGAGAGGCACGCACCGTGGGGAAGTGCTGGTGCAGCACGCCCCACGGAGCGGGCAGCAGCGTGTCGAGCGTCACGTCCTGGCACGCCTGCTTGACCGTGAGGCCCAGCGTCTGCGCCAGCTGCGACGTGATGTGGCTCTGCGAGCGTCAGGCACGGAGGTGCAGAGGCTGAGTGTTGGGGGCCAGCACCGGGGCGACAGCAGAGGCGCGGTGGCGCGGTGGCTCGCAGGCTGCAGCGCATCCAGCGGCCGCTCACCAGCTTGCCCTTGCGGTCCGCCACCATCATCAGCGACGGCGCGTGCGCCCGCGGGCCCTTCTTGCGGAAGCTGAGCTGCAGGAACACGTGGGCACCAACTCCTGCAGCGCCACGACAGCAGGAAGCACAGCGCAGCAACCGACTTCCGGCCGGATCGCACATCCACCGCCCGAGCTCAGCACGGAGGCCACGCCACGCAGCGCGCGGTGGCGCACCTGCGGCTCGGACCTCCACCTCGACCTCGTTGAGCTCGTTGCTGAAGCGGTGCATGACGTGCGCGCGCCCGACGGTGAGCAGCGCGCCGCCCGTGATGCTCTGCGCGGCGCCACCGCCGGCGCCATTGTTGGCCAGGGAGAAGGAGCCGTTGACGCCCTTGATCATTGTCGGGCTCGGGCTGCGCGGGCCTTGCTTGTAGCCCTCTGCGACACGTGCGGGCGGCATAGCGCCGAGCAGCTGTCAGCGCAAATCGCAGACTGCGTCAGTCCGCGACTGCGTGCTGTGTCGCGGGCCGTGCTGCGGCTCACCGTGCACTGAGGCGTCCTCCAAACCCTCCGCCACCGCCGCCGGGCCGCGGGCGCCCTCCGCAGGGGGCGCCGGGCCGCTGGCGTCACTGAGGCGGCTGTGCGCGACGGCCCTCTCGCGCTCCTTGAAGATGTTGACGATGCCACCGCCGGTGGCGGCCCCGGGCGTGAAGGAAGGCGCCCCAGAGGACAGCAGGCTCGTGCGGCGGCCCCCGCGCTGCGAGCGGCCGTCCATGCCGGGGCCGCGCACCGTCAGCCCGGCCGCGTCCGCCATGGCACGGATCTCGTCGGTGGCGCCGCGGCGAGCCCTCATCAGCACCTCGCCGATGGCCTCCTCTCTGAAGATGGATTGGACTGCGCTCAGGCACAAGGTCATCGCACGCATCGCGCTTAGCGTGCGGGGTCGAGCAGGGGAGCGCACGACGACGCACGGCCAGTGGCAGCCGCACAGCGGCGGAGCCGCCCTTGCGCAAAGGCTGCCCGCGCTCACCTGGCAGCCCGGCGACATCCTCGCTCTGGTACCCGAAAAAGTCGGTGAACATCGAGTCGACGGCGAGGATGGTCGCGCTGCTGAGCGACACCCAGACGCGGGCGGTGCCCGGGATCGGAGGCACCAGCTCGAGCGTGCCCAGGAAGACCGAGTCCTCGCCAATGCCGCTCGTCTGCGCGCGCACAGCGGTGGGCACGGGACGCGTCCAGGAGGTGGGCGTGGCTGCTGAGGAGCAGCACGGACGCACGGCCGCAGGCGTGTGCCGCGCCGCACTGTGCGCCACGCACCTTGCTGACGTGCAGCGACACGGTGAAGACGGAGCGGTCCTTGTGCAGGGCCAGCTGCGTCGTGTACTTGTCCATGAGCACCGTGCGGCCGGACGCGATGTACGCGCGCACGTACGCCGTGTGGTGCTCGGCGATTGGGGACGGCATGAGAATACTGGCGTTCTTCATCTTGAGCTCGCTCTTGTTGTAGCCGAACAGCGTGTGCGCCGCCTTGTTCGCGACCTGTGGAGCAAGCAGGCACACGACGCATTTGATGTGCAGTGCGCAAAGGGCAGCACAGCGTCCGAAGCGCAGGGGAAGGGGAAGGAGGATGTAGGCGCACCTGGATGATGCCTTGCGCGTTCATCACGAAGACGGCGCGGTTGGTGTCCTCGAGCGCCGCAGAGTCGCCGTTGCCTGCGTCCGCACACCACGCGCGTGCGTCGCAGGCAGTCAGCGCCTCGAAACCAGGCAGCGCTGGCTCAACGGAAGCGGACCGCTCACCGTCGCCGTTGAGGGCGTTGTTGTCCTTGCTCTCCTCCTCCAGCATCTCCATGCGCTCCGCCTCGGCCTGCCACCTGCGTTGGTGTCCGACGCAGAGCAGCACCTGAGTCGTGGGGCTGGCAGCTCCGCCGGTGCACAGCTTGCCGGCGCCACGCGCTGCCACGCACTTGGCGCCGCCCCAGGGGTCGTTCTTGACTCCCTCGCGGAAGCGGGCATAGAGTTTGAGGATCTTGATCGACGTCGCGTGCCGCTGCAGCACCATGCGGTAGACCTTTTCCGCCTGCCCCACGGTGGCCTCGATCCTGTCAATGGCGCGCGCCAGCGCCTGGAACCGCACCCTGCACACACGCGCAACGCGCCCACGCCAGCTTTCGCATCCCTCCCAAAGCCGTGCCCGCGTCCTCGACGCTCCAAGGGCGCAGGGAGGAGCCCACCGTGCTCACTTTTTCTGCAGGAGCGTCTGCCAGAACGCCTTGATGGCCAGGAGCGCGTCCTTGTGCGCCTTCATCGCCAGCCGCAGGTTGCGCGTGAACTCTGCGCAGGGAGAGCGCACCCGGCGCAGCAAC
>VFQP010003700.1_pt1 | contig 15213 bp, 14 predicted proteins | sample 3512351 | NCBI WGS metagenome assembly VFQP01 (sample SAMN10412372, study PRJNA504923) | tailings metagenome | isolation source: Relicate 1 Philex TSF1 revegetated site | place: Philippines: Tuba, Benguet | collected 2017-08-29 | reverse complement strand
CAGCGGCAGCGCAAGCAGGTCAAGTACACGGACGACGCCTACGACCGGAAGCTCACCGCTGCCATCCGACGCGGCGCCTACACCGCCGCCGGCGGCGGCGGCCGCGGCGGCGGCAACACGAGCGACTTTGACGACGGCGACGACTTCGACGACGAGGGGCCGTTGGGTGGGGGCGGCGGGGGCGGGGGGCGGGGGGCGTCCCGGCGGGCGCGGGAGGGGTCGGTGGGCGGCGGAGGGGAGGGGCACGAGGGGCGGCGGGGGCGGTCCAAGGGCGTGGACCAGGAGCTGTACGCGCTGGACATGTACGCGTCGACGCTTCGCGTGCCGCGGCCGCCGCGGGCGGGGCGGAAGGAGGCGGGTGGGGAGGAGGAGGCGGGCGGGGAGGAGGAGGAGGGCGGGGCGCAGGGCGGGGGGTTGGCGGAGGAGCCGGCGGGGGAGCAGGGGGAGGGGCGTGAGGGCGGTTACGAGGAGGGGGAGGAGGGGGAGGGGGAGGGGGAGGAGGTGGGTGCGCCGCACGCCAACGGCGCGGTGGGGGATGAGGAGCAGCTGGGTGGGGAGGAGGGGGACGGGGACGGCGGAGCTGCGGCGATGGCGGTGGACGGGTGAGGCACGTGCATGGCCTGACGGCCCCCTGAGCAAGAAGATTTGCCGTGTTGGATGCGCGTTGGCCTCGGCTCTATGCAAGGGTGGATTGAGGTTGGTGGCCGCTGCCGCGGGCTCCTCGCCGGCTGAAGAGACAAACGACGGGGGGACGCCATCAGCGCGCAGCGTGGGTGCGGGCGCCGTGAAGCAGGGGCGCTGTTCCTCCCGTGCGCCGCGAGGCTCTTGAGTTGAAGCGACTCACGAGTGAAGCCGCAGCCCGCCGCGCACAGCTGCGGCTGGGCGGCCTGACGCATCTCCTGGCCGCTCATGTTGCTGTCTCCTTTAGGGGGGGCGAGAGGGTGCCTGGTTGTGGGCGTGTGCCTTGGGGGGAGAGTGGGGGCCTGTGTGTGCGCGTTCGCTTGCTTTGCGCTTGACCTGGGCGCGAGGACACGCACGTTTGGCGCATGACGCGAGGCCCCTCGACTGCGGCTTAGCGATCCAGCACACCGTGGGGGGCTGCTGGCTGGTCAGGAGCTCAGGAGAATTGAGGAGCTCAGGAGAGAATTGAGGAGGAGAGAATGAGGCGGCAGCACCGCTCAGGGGCGCCCGGGGCGCCAGGCCCTGTCGTCGGCGCTGCTGCACGCCTGCAGCTGCGCGCACCTCCCCGCAACGCTCGCACGGCCCGCAGCATGGCGCAGGAGCAAGGCGCCCCCAGCGGCAGCAAGGTGTCGGCTGAGCTGCAGGCCAAGTACGCCGGCTTCAGGCGTCCCGGCATCAAGGACGTCTGGCCGCCCGAGCTGTTCGCTCGCATCAACGCCAAGGAGGACGGCCTGGTGGTGGTGGACGCGCGCACGCCCGAGGAGCGGCAGGTGTGGCATGGCACACCTGTGGCAGGGCGCAGGTGATCAACAGAAACGGGCCGCCAGGATGCTCCCCGCTGCCCCCCGCCCGCGCGGGACCCTGCAGGTGTCAATCATTCCCCCGCCCGCGCGGGACCCTGCAGGTGTCGGTCATTCCCGGCCCCGTCGTCACCCCGGAGGACTTCGAGGCCGCGCAGGCCGCGCCCGGCGCCGTGCCGCCGCGCACCGTGGTGTGCTACTGCACCGCCGGCCTGCGCAGCGGCAACTGCGCCGTGCGGCTCCGCGACAAGCAGCAGGCCACGGGCTCGCCGGCGCAGCCCATCGAGTACGCCAACCTGGCGGGAGGCATCCTCGCCTGGGTGAGAACCAGACGACGCATCGCGCGCATGCCGCTCGCCACCACGCCAACAGGGCGGCGCCACCCGCAGCCCTGCCCGCCCGTGGCCCGCGCCTCGCCGCCCGCAGACGCAGGAGGAGCTGCCGCTGGTGGAGCTGGGCGACCGCACCAAGGAGACCAAGCGCGTGCACGTGTGGTCGGCCACCCTGGCCCACACCGTGCCGCCCGCATACCAGACCGTCTGGTTCAAGCCGACCTCGCCCACGTGAGGCCCGCCCGCTGACCAGTGCTGCTTGCCCGCTGCCGTCAAGGGCTCTTGACGCGAGGGCGGCGCCCCGCGCGTGAGGGCGTGCCGTGCCGGGCCGCCTGTGCGGTGCGCAGGTTCGTGGGCAGCGTGCTGGGCGTGCTGTGGGCGTGGGTGAACCCGCGCGCGTGGCTGGCGTGGCTGCGCGGCTGGCTTGGCTTCCTCGGCGGCGGGAGCGGCGCGCAGCGCAAGTGAGGAGGAGGAAAAGGAGGAGGCGGGCGGCGGAGGAGGCTGGGGAACCGCGAGAGTTTTGCACATCGCGGCGTGCTGGAGAAGCTTAAGCATCAGCAACGAGCGGCCTTGGCTATGAGGAATAACGCAGCCCTGCAGCACTGTCCGTCCTGCAGCGCGTTCCTGTACCAAATCATCTGCACGCAAGCGCGCGCCAGCGAGTCTCACCCTTGCCAATCTGCCCCTTCCGTCGATGCGAGTGACTATTCCACCTGCCTGAACAGAGCACGCAAAGGGCCTGCCCGACCGTGACGACTGTGCGCAACCGCTGTATCAATACACCCCCTGGCTCGAAACTCCTGCGCTGACTCAGCGCGCGCGCTTGGTGCCGCCAGTGCTGGACGTGCGCCCCAGCAGAGACCGCTGCTGCTGCAGCGCCTGCACCCTGGGGTGCGTGGGCAGCCCGCCCGACCCCTGCACGAGCAGCAGCTCCTCGCACGCCGACGCCGTCGCCTCCAGCCCCGCCACCAGCCGCCGCGCCGCCTCTGCGCGCCCCTCCCCGCCACCCGCCTCCCCAGTGGCAGCCGCCTCCCGCCCACCCGACGGGAGCAGCCGCGGCGCGGACCGCCGGCCCAACCGCACAAACGGCGACGCCGGCATCGAGTGCGTGCGCGCCACCAGCTCGCCACCTTGATCAGCCCCACCCCGCCCCTCCTCCTCGGCGCCCCTGCCGCCGTCCTCCAGCAGGACCTCCTCGCCGACGCCGCCCGGCCCGGCGTCGCCCGCCAGCGTCGGCGCCCGCGCCGCGCGCTCGCTCCACTGCCGCCGCACCGCCGGCCCCTGGTCGCCCTGGTCGCTGGCCGTGGCGGGCAGCAACGTCCCGCGGCACGACACGTTGCTCAGGCTGCGCAGCCCCTCCCCTGCTGGGCGGTGCTGCTGCTGCAGGTGCGGGTGCCCCGCCCGCACGCGGTCACCCCCGGCGGCCGCCGGCGGCAGCAGCGCGGCCAGGCGCGAGAGCGGCAACGGCCGCGGCAGCAGCGGGCAGGCGCCGCTGCCCTGGCGGCGGGGGCTGCCGTCGGAGCTCTCGGCCGCAAACAGCTTGCTGGGCTTGCGCTCCGCAGAGAGCTGCGGCGCCGCCGGCAGCAGCTGCGGCGGCTCCAGTGAGGCGAGCTGCTGCTGCTGCTGTTGCTGCCATGACGCCGTGAGGGCGGTGCCGTCAGCGCTGCCCTGCGGCTGGGCCGGCCTGCCAGGCGGACTGTGTTGTGGCCTGGCGGCAGTGGCGCCCGGCGCGGGGGCGGCGCCGCAGCTGGGCAGAGGGCCGCCGTCGGCGCGCGGTTGTTGCTGGTGGTGGTCGTGGGCGTGGTGGGAGGGAAGGTCGTCGTCGCTGCCCGCGCAGCCGTGCAGGCCCAGCAGCGCCTCCACCAGGTCCAGGTCATCCGGGCAGCCCTGCCAGGCGTCGGATGAACCCAGGAGCACGAGAGTGAGCTGAGGCCCGGAAACTTTGCACGAACACGAGTCGCACAGCCGGGCCGACACCCACCTGGGCGTGGTGCTGCAGCTGCGCGTCGAGCAAGGCGGCGGCGCGGCCAAAGGCGGCAATCACGTCTTGCGACCGCGAGGCGCCGTCCGTCACGTCGTAGCCCGTCAGGGGGTCCACCACGCAAAAGTGCGTCACTGCGCGCACACACACCGCGCAGTGCACGCACGCACGCACGCACGAAGGCGGCACGGAAACGGTGGGCGCCTTGGAGCTGGCCCGTGGGCGCCGCCAACGCCCACCTGGCCGCTCCCTGCCCTGCGCTGCGCCTGCCGGCCCCCCTTCCACCCCGAATGCACAGAGCGAGGCCCCACGCACGCGACGGGCAGCCACCGCTGACAGTGTGGCGAGACCCGCGTGCTGCGTGCGTGCGTGCGTGCGTGCGCGTGAACTGCCGCGCGCCCTCACGCCCTCCCTCACTGTTGGTGTAAATGTTGACGGCGCTGCGGTGCACCACGCCGCCGTGCGCCACCGACACGGCGTGCGTGTAGGGGTTGAAGGCAAAGGCGAAGCGCGCCAGGAAGCGGTGGAAGAGCCGGCCCAGGTCCTGCATCACGACGGGCTGCCCCGCGCGCTGCTCCTCCTGCGGCGTTGCAGCGACGCACGCGCGCGCGGCGGGGCGATGAGCGCGGGCAGTAGGAGGGGCGGAGCTGCTCCCGCGCACGTGCTCGCTTCCCAGTCTGGGGGCTGGGTCCCGACGCAGACATGTAGACATGCCCATGAGAATAGAACCGGGCCCGCCAGGCAGGCGGCAGTGTGAGCGGCGCGGCCGGCCGTGGAACAGATGCGTGCAGAGGCGGCGAGGGGGAACGCAATACCGTGTCCCTGACGCGCATGCTTTTGCACTGCGAGGCATGACATGCGCCCGGGCGCGCGGTGCCGGCCCCGCCGAGGCGTCCAGGCAGGTGCAATTCCACACGACTGTGGGGCACGCACGCACCATGAGGAAGGCGATGAGCATGTAGGCCTGGGCGTAGCTGGACAGCCCGCCCGACGCGGCGTCGCCCAGGTCCAGGGACTTGAGCACGCGCCGCAGCACCAGCGCCAGCGGGCGCAGCACCTGGTTGCGCGTCGCGAGGAGGGTGCGGGTGCACCGTGCTGCCTTGGTTGCCCGCGCACAATTTGGGCCGCCTACGATGCCTGAGGGGATCCCTGAGGGGATCCCTCTGCACCGTGCTGCTCGCCAGGGACGGCTCCTTCGTTCAGACCTCCGTTCCTCAGAGCTCCGCGCACCGGGAAGCGGCGTGCGTGCGCGGCGAGCGTCCGCGCGGTGTCGGGCCCGAACGGCGACGCCACGCTCACGTCCACCGCCAGCGGCCCCGCCCGCCGCAGCTCCTCGGCGCCCATGCCCGCCGGCAGCCCCTCCAGCAGCGCCGGCGGCAGCCGCTCGCCGTCCACGCCCGCCACCACCTGCACCACAAGCCGGCGGGCGGGTGCGGTGGCACAGCACGCCCCCCGCTTCGCTTGGTCCGTGCGTTGAATTGTGCCACGCGACGCGGCGGAGTGGAGTGGAGCTGTGCCTGCCGCTGCTGTTGGGGGTGCGGGCGGGCAGGCAGGGTGGCGGCCGCTGCATCTCATGGGAGCGGAGTGGAGCTGTGCCTGCCGCTGCCGTCGGGGGTGCGGGCGGGCGCCGTAGGCAGACAGGGTGGTGGCTGCTGCGTCGAGTGAGAGCGGGCAGGTGCGCCTGTCACTGTCGGCTCACCTTGGCGAGCGGCATGCGCGCCGTGCGGATGACCAGCAGGCTGGAGATGCTGACGCCGGGCGTCGCCTGCAGCGCCCGGCAGACCCTGCGCGATCGCACCGCAGCCAGCGCCCCACGCTGCCTCACGCTCGCTCCCCTTGCACTACCACCAGGCTTCACTAGGCGCACCAATCATCTTGCGGCAAGCGACCGCAGCAAAGGCAGGGTGGGCGCGGCGCCTTGCTTGCCTGTCGAGGAGCGAGGCCACGGCGGGGCGCTGGTGCTTGGCGTAGAAGACGCCGTCGGGCGGCGCCGCCACGCCCAGCACCACCAGGTCCAGGTCTGAGCACTTGGTGCCCAGGCCTGAAGCAAACGACCCAAACGGAACCACCTGCAAAGAAGCGCACACGGGCCCCACCACGCGCAGCGTACTCGCGCGGCAGGCCTGGCGGCCACGCCCTTGTGCCGGGGCCTGGGAGAGGTTTGCTCCTGGCACGTGCGTGCCGGGGCGCTCCTGCCACTGCAGCAGGGCGGGGAGGCGCTTGCCCAGGGCCGAGTGCGGGAGGCGGCAAGAGCACCAAGGCTCTTCCTTGCTGTTGATCCTCGCTGCGTGACGCGGGCGGTGGCCTGCTCCGTGGTGCCACGTGGCCCTAACCCTCACACACACCTGCCCAAGGCCCAGCGCTGGATGAGGCACCCCGCACCTGCAGCCGCTGCGCGCTCTCGGGCAGGGCCTGCTGCGCCGCCTGCGCCACCAGGCGCTGCATCACCAGCCGCAGCGCCAGGTCGGCCCGCGAGGGCTCCTGCTCCATCACCTGCGCAGTGCAGCAGGATGGGTGGCAGCGGCGCGCACAGCGCGCACGCGCTTTGAGCTCGCCTCACCCGCCACCCTTGGCAAAGCGGCGACGCTCGCCAGGGCTCGGTCGTTTCCGTGTGCGCCGCTGTCCAAGGCAGCCGCGAACAAGCCGCGGAAACTCACGTTGGCCAAGATGTTGGCGGTGAGGCGCGTGTAGGCGGGCGGGCGGACGGGCAGGGCCGGCGGCGCGGGCGGCCACGGCGACGGTGGCGCCGGCGCCGGCGAGAGCAGCGCCCCCAGCGGGGAGGCGAGCAGCGACGCAAAGGACGCCGCTGCTGCCGCCGACACGGCCCCGGAGGTGGCCGCGACGCTGGCGTGGCCTTGGTGGAGGAGGAGCGCGGGCTGCTGGGCGCTGGCGGCCAGCACGTGCACGAGGGAGGCGACGGCGTCGCCCAGGGGGGAGGGAGGCACGGCCCAAGGGAGCACGGCGTGCGGCAGCGTGCGCTGCGAGGGTGGCAGCCGCAATGCGGCGTCGCCCCCGCCCCATTGGCCCTGGGGCTGCAGCTGGTGCCTCTTCTGGTGCAGGCTGTGCCGCGGGAGGTCGCTGTGGCGCTGCTCCTCCACGGCGGCGCCGGCGCAGGGTTGGAGGGTAGGGTCGGAGGAGGCGAAGGGGGACGTGCGCGAGCCTGCCGCTGACGTGTGCTCCAGCTCGAGCAGTGGTGGCGCCTGCGGCGTGCTGCTCCCGCTCAAGCTCAAGCTCCCGTCGCTGTCAGCCAAGGAGGCGCGCGGGGCGGCACCCTGCACCCCTGCCCCGGCGTTTGCGGCCTGCTCCCCGCACAACGCCCGCGCCACTGGCAGGATGAAGCGCAGAGGCGGCGGTGGAGGCGGAGTCACCGCTCCGCCGTGCCACATTGGCGCTGCGGCTGTCCTGGCAGGGTGCCCGCTCCTGGCGTCCTTCTCCCTGGGGCCGTGATGGCCGCCCGCGGACGCTCCAGCGCTCGCCTCCAGCAGCTGCTGCATCGGAGGCGCCAGGAGCAATCCAGGAAGCGAACAAGGCCGCTGCACTCGCGCTGCGTGCTGCTCTTGTGCTCCACTCATGCGAGGGCCAAGAACCCGTCGGCAGCGTGTCGCTCGCTGTGCGTGCTGCTGCTGCAGTGTGTGTAGCTAGCGCGAACTGCAGCGTGTGTAGCTCCCGCGTCCTGGCCACCAGTGAAGTGTGGAGTCGGCGAGCCAGCTACTGCGCGAGAGCAGGGCCGTCGTCAAGGGGCATCATGGCGTTCTCGAGGCCTGCTGGCCCGCACAGGCAACGGCCAGCAGCAGCAAGCAACAGCCCACCCCCGCACAACCTACTAGCGCAACCGCTGCAGCGCCACGTGCACGCGGCGGCGCACCCGCCCGGCGCGGCGGCTGATGGCCAGCGCGCCGCGCCCGCGCCTGCAGCGCGCAGCACCAGCAGGGACAGCAGAAGCGGCAGCAGGAGCACCCGCAACGGCACATCCAGCGCAGCGCCCCGCGCGCCGCCGCCATCACAGCCATCCAAGGCGAGCGCCCCTCATGGCGCCAGGGAGCAGCACAAGGCCCCGGCGCAAGCTGCAGCGCCACCGCCGTCGTGGCAGCAACAGCAGCAGCAGCGCCTGCAGGCGACGGGCGACAGGCCAGGAGCTGGGCGTGGGCCCCGTGGCCCAGCGCCACCGCCCAGCACCCAAGGGGGGCCCGACCAGAGGCAGCGCAGCAGGGACAGCGGCGCCAAGAAGGCCGACAGGAAGGCCGCCAAGGCCACCAAGCTGTCGGCGGAGCAGGAGCTCACGCAGCGGCGCAAGGTGACGATCGTTTGGCCATCTGGCGCCAGCAGCGCGCAGGGCCCGGTGCCAGGGGCTGCTTTCCCGCACGATGCGATCGGCGAGCACCGTCTGCCTCTGGAGGCAGCAGCGCCCGCGCCGATGAGCAGCTGACCTCTGGGGCAACTCTCTGTGGTGGACAAAGGCGTCCAGGGCGCTCACGGGCGCCTTGAACACGTGGTGCCGATGCCTTCCTGCAGGGCTGCTGTTACGGGTGCGGCGCCAAGCTCCAGACGGACGTCGCGCTGGGGCCCGGCTACGTGCCGCTGGCCAAGTTTGAGGCCAAGGCCAAGCACAAGCAGCTGGACAAGGTGAGGCTTTGAGCCCACAGTCCTTTGAGCCCTGGTCCCGCTTGCAGCGCGCCCTGTGGCCTCACCAAGGGTTGAGCCGTTGGCGGATTCCGTCAGCGCTCTGGCGCTGGGCGTCCAGCCGGCGCCGAGGCCGCCTCTAGCACGGCTGCTGCCTGCTGCGGCCGACGTCAAGACGGCGCGTCGTGCGCCCCCTGCGCGGTGGCTTGCGCAGGTGCTGTGCGAGCGCTGCTCCGAGCTGTGCAACGGCGCCATGATCCCGGCGGTGGAGGACTGGACGCAGCGCCTGCAGGCGCAGGTACGCCGCCCCTTCACACCTCTCCCCCCTTTCTCCTTCCTTCGCGCTCCTTTGCGTGTGCCAGGCCCGCCTGGCCTTCTCCCGCCACCCGCGCCTGCCACCGTACAACCAGCGTGGTCAGATGGTCAGACGACGAGGTGGCTGGATGGCGTGAGGAGGAGGCGAGCTGCTTGCGTCGCGCGTGTCGTCCGCCCGCCCGCAGGCGCTGCTGGAGGCGCGCGCCGAGTCGCCCGAGAGCCTGCAGCTGCTGGGCAAGGCGCTCGTGACGCCAGAGCAGCTGCGCACGCAGCTCATGGTGAGCGCCGCCGGGTGGCCTGGGCCTGGGCCTGGCCTGGGCCCGCACTATGGCGCTGGGACAACGGCTGGCAGCACCGTGCGCCGTGGGAACGGGGCCCTGGCTGGGGGCCCTGGGGCTGGCAGGGAGGGCGTGGCGGCGGGCGGGCGGAGGCGTTGCGTTTGCCGCTCCGGTTTGCGCCGGTTTCGCGCGGGGCGGGAGAGGGGAGCGGGGCGGGCGTCGCGGCTGGTGGTGACGTGACGCGTGCGGGCGTGGTGTGCGTGCATGGCTGGCAGGAGGTGGCGGGCAAGAAGGCCGTGGTGGTGCTGCTGGTGGACCTGACCGACGCGTCCGGCACCCTCATGGCCAAGGTGCGTTAGGGCTCAAGCTAGGGTTTAGACACGACCACGGCCCGTGACGCAGCTGTTTGCGGCTGTGCGCCAGAGCAGCCCAAGCCCACAGCGTTGCGTCGTGTCAGGGGTGAGGCCGTGACGTCCGCCGCGTGCTCTCTGTGCGAAACGGTGGACGCGCGTGTTCGCAGGTGCGGGACATGGTGGGCCGCAACCCCATCGTCCTGGTGGGCACCAAGATGGACCTGCTCCCCGACGGCACACACCCCAGGGTGCGCAGTGCTGTGCCTTACGCGTGCGCTGTCAGAGCGGCCACCTGGCACTGCCGCATGTACGCACGCGTGTCCCCACCAAGAGCACCCACGTCCCGCCCTGAGAAGCACAGGAGTGTGGCATTTCTGCACCACACGCCCGCAGGACGTGGCCGAGTGGCTTCAGGAGGCGGCGCAGCGCAAGGCGCTCAACGTCGTCTCGTGCCACCTCGTCTCCAGCCACACGGGCGAAGGTGCGGGGCGCGGCGCGTGCGTGCGTGTGTGCGTGTTGCGCTTTGCGTCCGGCCGTGGTGGACCGGCGGTGGTGGAGCGGCTATCAAAGCCACACGGGCGAAGGTGCATGGCGTGTGTGTGCGTGCGTGCGTGTTGCGCTTTGCGTCTGATGGAACGGCTCTGGTGGAGCGGCTATTGGAGCCATGTCACCGGCGAAGGTGCGGCCAGGCGCCACCCGTGCGGCACGGCGCCAGCAGCGTTGCCCCCTGGTGGACTCTGAGCGCTGCCCTCGGAGCCGTCTCTGCACGCCAGAGATGCGCGCCTTTCCAGTTGTGGGCCGCAGCACGCTCGGCACGCTCTCCCCACGCGGGTTTGGTTTTGGCAGAGGCGCAAGCGGGCGGCGGGCGCTGACCGCGGCGCACCCCCGATTCGGCGGCGTGCAGGCGTGCCGTCGGTGACGGGCAAGGTGTGCAAGGAGCGCAAGGGGCGCGACGTGTACGTGGTGGGCGCCGCCAACGTGGGCAAGAGCGCCTTTGTGCGCGCCATGCTCAAGGTGGGCGCACTCTTGCCTTCTTCCACCTCGTGCGCCGCAACCCTCCCTCTTCCGCCCACGCTTCAACCACCCTCAGCTCTCTCTCCCCCCGCGCGCTTCTTGACCCAAGCGCAAAGCAGTGTGCCGCGCGCCAGCCGCAATCGGCGGCATGTTGGGTCGCCCCGCCCTCACTCAAATGTGCCCAATGCACCGCCGTGCTGCTGCGCAGGAGATGGCCAAGTTTGACGGCGGCAACTTTGACCCGGCGGCCATGGCCAACGGGCGCTACCTGCCCGTCGAGAGCCCCATGCCCGGCACCACGCTCGGCATCATCCCGCTGCGCGCTTTCGCCTCTGGCGGCAACCTCTTTGGTGCGCCGCTCGGCCCCACCTCGCCGCCGCATCGCCGCCATCGCGCCCGCGCCACCACCCACCTGCTCTCTCCTCCCGTTGCCACTCCCCGCATGTCGATCTGACCTCAACACGCAGCACGAAAGGAACCGCGTTCGAACGCGTGCTTTCAACCCATGTTTGCGCGCCTGTCCGCAGACACGCCGGGCGTGCACCTGCACCACCGCGTGCCGCACATGCTCAGCCCCGCCGAGCTCAAGCTGCTGCACCCCCGCAAGCGCCTGCAGCCGCTCATCCCGCCCACGCCGCTCGACCTCACCTCCCGCGCCTCCCCCTCCCCCTCCCCGCCCGCCCAAGACGCCGGCGCTCAAGAGGACGAGGAGGAGGAGGCGCCGCAGGCAACCAACCCCTGGGAGGAGCTGCCGCCGGACGTGACGGGACCGGGGCTGCCCAAGCGAGGCAAGACGAAGCGTCAGGCCGCCGGCAAGGTGCGCCGCTTCCTTGCTGCAAACCTCGCAGTAGATGTGCGTGTCCTCAACGACGCTGCGGCAGGGCGCAAGGGCCTTTTGCATGCGCACGACGCGTGTGGGCGTGGGTGTGGCCGCAGGCCGGGCCCAGCCGCGTGCGCGGGACCTACACGTGGAGCGGGCTGGTGCGCGTGGACGTGGTGGACGCGCCACCCTCGGCCGCGCTCGCCTTCGTCGGGCCCACCTCGCTGCGCGTGGCAGCCACCCCGCTCGACCCCGCCGAGTTCAGGCAGGCGCTCGCCGCCGCCGCAACCAACAGCGCAAAGGCCGCGCCGGCGGCGGCGCCGGGCTCCGCCGACGGCGGCGGCGGGGCGAGCGGGGCGGTGCCAGCGGCGGGGGCGGCGGAGGCGGCTACTCAGCAGCAGCTGCAGCAGCAGCAGCAGCGGGTGCTGAGCTGCGAGCAGTCGGTGGCGGCGCGCGGGGGCCTGGTGCCGCACCATCTCACAGTCAAGGTGGACGGGTCGCGGGCGCCCCTGGCAGACGTCGCCGTGTCTGGTGAGCCGACGGCGCAGCGCTTCCCAACCTCTTTGCGCACAGGTGCCGTGCCTAGCCGCGCGGTGTCCACGCAACGCGCGTGCCGTTCGCCGCCCCGTCCCTCCTCGTGTCTGCTCGCGCAGGTGTGCCGGGGTGGGTCACGGTGTGGGCGCCGGGCGCGCGCCGCGACGTGCAGCTGTGCGTGTGGGCGCCAAAGGGCGTCGAGGTGTTCCTCCGGCCGCCGCTGCCCTGCCCCTCGCCCTTCCAGGTGCGCTCTCTCCTCCTCCCTCCTCCTCCTCGCCGTCCCTCCCTTCCCGCAACCACGCTCAGCCGCCAGCGCCGGCGCTCAGCTTGTCCATTCTGTGGCAAACGGGAGTCGCCCGGACCCCCCGCAACTGTCCCACCATGTGTGTGTGTGCGCAGGCGCTGGCGCAGCGCGGCGAGGGCGACGGCGAGGAGGAAGGCGCGCTGCCCGAGGGCATGTCTTTGGCGGCGCTGCAGCAGCTGGCCTCGGACTACGAGGGCGGCGGCGCCGCGTCGGGCGTCAACGACGCGGCGTGGTGGGAGGCGGCCATTGAGGAGCTGGGCGCCGTGGGCGACGAGGACGAGGAGGAGGAGGGCGAGGTGGTGGAGGAGGGTGAGGAGGAGGAGGAGGAGGGGGGGGTGGCGCGGCGGCGGCCGCGGCTGCCGGGGCTGCGCGGGCGGCGCGGCTTGGCGGGCGCGAGGGACGGCGACGGCGGCGGCGGCGAGCGCATCGTGATGCAGGCGACGGTGGAGGAGATTTTGCGGCGGCCGCGGCTGGACTTTGGGCTGGCGGAGCTGGACTTTGGGGACGAGGAGGAGGAGGAGGAGGAGGAGGACGAGGAGGAGGGCGAGAACGCGGACGAGGTTCGGCGGGCAGGGTCGGGTGCCCAGCGGGGCGCGCAGCGCGGGAGAGTGAGGCAGCCGGCTCCGGCTTCCTTCGCCCTGGCGGACCTGGTGGACGAGGAGGAGCAGCAGGAGGAGGAGGAGGTACTGGTGGGCGCGCGCGCGGGCCGGGCGGCGGTGCGGAGGCCGCTGCCGCAGCAGCGCAGGACGGTGGGCCTGAGGGGCAGGAGGGGCCTGCAGCGTGCTGGGGCAGCGAGCCAGCGGCTGGAGGAGGAGGACTCGTGACCGCGCATGCGTCTGTCCTGCTGCAAGCCCGTACGGCAAGTGAAGGGGGAGCACTTCACCCGCGACGAAGGACGCCAGCACGCACGGAAACGCGACGCAGGAATGGCGCCAGTGAGTCGCGGGCTCTCTGCGGCTTGAGTCGTTCGCGCAGCCCTCTCGCCGTGCGCGCGTCCATCGAGTCAAGGCAGCTTTGTATCGCCGCTGCGCTCGACTGCAGGTCAAGTCACCTCTTCGGAGATACTACACGCCCTACGAGGTGAGCGAGCTGGAGCGAACGAGCTGTGCGGGCGCGCGCAAAGGGGCCCAAGTCGCGCGAGGCGAAGAGCCCCACTTCTCGTGCGCCTTTGGACTGCAGGTCGCGCAGCACAACACGCCGGACGACTGCTGGGTCTCAATTCTAGGCACCGTGTTCGACCTGACACGGCTCATCAAGGTGCGCGAGGGCGAGGTCAGCATCAGGATGCGCGAGAGCGCAGGGGCAGGGGCAGCACCGTGCACAGCGTGTGTTCTGGAGCGTGCCTTGTGCGCAGGCCAACCCAGGCAAGATCACAGAGCCGCTCATCAAGGTCGCGGGGCAAGACATCTCACACTGGTGCGCGGCGCGGCGCATCCCACCAGTGCTGGGCCAGCACCTGACGAGCAGCGTGCCAGGGCAGCCGAGGAGGAGTGGGCGTGACCTGGCCAGCCAACAACGCTGCCGCCTGCGCAGGTTTGACGCCAAGACCAAGGACGTGCGGACCATGATTTGCCCAGCCACGCAGTTGGAACGGCCGCTGCTGCCGCTGGTGAGGCCCCTGGGCGGGCACCTTTGCTCAGCGGGAGGGGCGACGCAGCCCTGGACCTCAGCACGCGGCAGTGCATCGCGCGTGGGGGACCGCATCTGCTCCCTCTGCGGCGGCCACGCCGACAGTTCACACGCCGCAGCGCAGCACGCAGTGATGATGGGCTCTCCCGGGGACAACGGTGACGATGGCTGGTGCGCGCGCACGATGATGACGCAGGGGCCGTTCCCGCACGTGCCCCCGGCCGAGCCCATGGGCAACTGGGACACGAGCTTTGGCATCCCGTGGTGGAAGGACAAGAAGTACCAGATTGGCAGCCTCTCGTCGCGCACGCGGGTGGTGCGCGTCAAGAACGTGCTGACGGGGCAGGAGGACTGCCTAGAGGTGCCCAGCGAGGAGAACGTGGTGGAGATCCGCGAGCGGTACTTGGAAATCAACTGGCACGCCGCCAGCTACACCTTCAAGGCGCTCGTCACGGGCGAGGGCGGCACCGACTTCCAGGTGAGGTGCTGGCTCCCTCCCTGGAGCAGCCGATGGCGATGAGGCCCGGGCAGCCGGGCGCCGCACGAGTTGACCATCACCCATGCGCCGCTTGATGCGCGCGTGTGCGTGCGTGCGGCTGCAGGAGCTCAACATGAACAAGACGCTGGAGGAGAACGGCGTGGTGGACGAGACGCGCACGTTTGAGGACCTGCTCGTGCCCACCGACGCCTTTGTGCCCGTCATCCACGCCTACTGGAACGACGACCTCACCGTCGCGTGATGCGTCCACACACATGCCATGGCATGCATCTGTTGTGGAAATGTGCGATGAGTGCCGTCGTTTTTGGCAGCCTGTACGGCAGCTCGACAGCTCGACAAATTGGCCAGAACACCAACACACCCACCGAGCGATGATGCGCGATGCTGCTGGCGCTGACGCTGGCCCTCATCGCCTGCCATGCCACCGTCGATGCGGCGCTGCTCACGAAGCTGTCCACCCCAGAGCAGCTCGACAGCGACAGCCTGCGCTTCACCAGCATGCCGGTGCAGCAGAGAGGAGGAGAGTGCAGCAGGGCGTTCCCGGAGTTCGACCCCATCATTGAGAGCCACCTGCAGCTCTGGCGGGAGCACGGCGGCATCAGCTTCGAGGTGCGCCGGCATCGCGCATGCGCCGCCTCGCGCACTCTCTCTCTCTCTGGTTCCGCCGTGCAGGACTCCCGACAGTGCTGCCGCTCCAATGACCTGTGCCCGCAGCTCATCCTGGCCACCATCCACAACCACACGATGCGCACGCGGCGCGGGCGAAGGGACATGGGCGTCGCCGTCGGCTTCCGGCAGGGCCAGGCCGTGCTGCTGGACATCCCCCGCCTGCAAGGCACGCTAGTGTCCTCTGGGGCCTCTCAGCCTTGCCTGCGTCGGGCCAGCAATGCGCACGCGCCAACCTTGGTGCCCTTGGCCAGGATGCCGCTGCGCAGACACAATGCACTGGCCTGGTGTGCTGTACCGTCAGCTCGAGGTGCTGCTGGACCTGCAGGAGGTCTTTGGCGACACGCTGCCTGACGTGGATATGGTCATCGCGCTCACCGACGCGTG
>VFQP010003699.1_pt1 | contig 15216 bp, 14 predicted proteins | sample 3512351 | NCBI WGS metagenome assembly VFQP01 (sample SAMN10412372, study PRJNA504923) | tailings metagenome | isolation source: Relicate 1 Philex TSF1 revegetated site | place: Philippines: Tuba, Benguet | collected 2017-08-29 | reverse complement strand
GTATTAGCCTCAAAATTCCCAATATGATAGTTCTGTTGTGCAATGCTGATCTTCATACACGTTCCCTGTTTATAGGGTGTAAAGTTCTGTAACTTTTGCATAGGTTTTACTGCTCCGGGTATCAGGCACTGTTTTTTATCAGCATATTTGCAGTAAATAAGGACAATATGCGAAAAAGCTGGTCTGTTATAATACTGTTGCTGTTCATCATTGCCTGTAAAAGTGGCCGTAAACTGCCCGATGTGAGTAAGGTGAAGGTGTCACTTACCACCATCCGGTTTGAGCAATCGCTGTTTGCGGTCGATACACTGAATTTGGTGGCATCGGTTGAACGGCTGAATCAGCAATACCCCTATTTTTCGCAGGACTTTCTCTTCAATATCCTCGGATCCTCCCCCAATGGTATAGGGAATGATCTGCCTTATTTCATTCGCAGCTATCAGCCACTCGCCAATGAAGTGAAAGAACGCTTTGCCAATCTCGACAAAGAGCAAAAGGAACTCACGGAAGGCCTGCGTTATGTAAAGCATTATTTTCCTGATTACCAACTGCCTGAAAAATTCATCACATTCATTGGTCCGTTGAATAGCTTTGGCAATATCATTACGGCAAATGCACTGGCTGTGGGTTTACAAATGTATCTGGGAGCCGGGCATCCCCTGTACCAGAGTATGGAAGGGCAGCAGTTGTATCCAACCTATATATCCAGAAGGTTTGACCGCAGTTATATGGCTACGAATTGTATCCGCAATATCATAGATGATATGTATCCTGCCCGTTATGCAGGATTACCGTTGGTAGAGCAGATGGTAGAAGCAGGAAAGCGATTATACATACTGGATCAGCTCATGCCAAAAGTGGCAGATAGTATTAAGACGGGATATACCCAGGCGCAACTGGTGGGATGTGAGCAAAGTGAACGGAATATCTGGTCTTTCTTCATGCAGAATGGTCTCTTGTATACCCGTGATCCGGAGATCGTGCGTGATTATATGACTGATGCGCCCAATACGCCGGCATTAGGACAGGCATCGCCAGGTTTTATTGGGCAGTTTACCGGATGGAAGATTGTGCAGGCCTGGATGAGTAAGAAGGGGGAGGGAATTACATTGAAAAAATTGATGGAAATACCCGCTTCAGAAATTTTTCAGCAATCGGGCTATAAGCCATGATATGCAATTGACATGACAGAAGAGAAGGATTAATTCATTTTAGCGGGAACGATCATATCGAATGCGGGAATATTCACTGAGAATAGCCCTTGGTTCAATTGATTCTCCATTTGATAGCTGCCATACATACGCCCCATTTCCGTTCGCAAATTACAACCGCTCACATACTGATAATTTTCACCTGGTTGTAATACGGGTTGAACACCTACAACACCTTCACCTTCTACCTCGCGGTGTTCGCCATTACTGTCGAATATATGCCAGTGACGACGTAATAATTTGATGGTAAAATTATTGTGGTTTTCGATGGTGATACGATAAGCAAACATGTATTCTCCGTTTACGGGATTACTGTAGTCAGATTGGAAAAAGGTTTCCACGCCAATTTCTACGCCTTCGGAGATCTTCGATACCATAATACAACGGTTTGCTTTATATAAAAATACGCAAAAAAAAGCGTGTTCCCAAACTGTTTAACAGCTTCTGCAACCGTTTGTGGAGATCTGTGTACAGAATAGCTTGTAAACCTGTGGAAAAGGGCAAAAATTGACCGATTTAACAAGGCTTAACAGCGGTCCTGTTGTACCTTTGCACCACCAAATAAACAGGACATATGACAAGAATAGCTGTAGCCAAGGGCGATGGAATCGGCCCGGAAATCATGGATGCCGTATTAAATGTTTTTAAGGCGGCCAAAGTACCACTCGAATACGACTTTGTAGACATGGGGAAATGGGTTTTCGACAAAGGCTACAGCAATGGTATGACGCCCGAAGCCCAGCAAACTATCGAGTCATTGGGTATCCTGTTTAAAGGGCCGATGGAAACTCCTAAGGGTAAGGGTGTGAAGAGTGTGAATGTAACAGCCCGTAAAACCTGGAATACCTACGCCAATAAGCGCACATTCCAAACACTGCATGGTGTAGATACTGTATTCAGCAAAGCAGGTATTCCCATTGACATTACGATTGTTCGGGAAAATATTGAAGATACTTATGGCGGTATTGAACATATGCTCACGCATGATGTAGCCCTCAGCCGCAGGTTCATTACCCGTCCGGGTAGCATGCAGGTGATCAAATATGCATTCGAAATGGCGCGCATGAAGGGTGCGAGGCGTATTACTTGCGGACATAAAGCCAATATCATGAAACTCACCGATGGTTTGTTCCTGGAAGTGTTTTATGAAGTGGCAAAAGAATACCCGGAGTTGAATGCAGATGATGTGATTGTGGATGACCTTTGTATGAAGCTGGTAAGCAAGCCCGATTTGTTTGATGTAGTGGTACTCACCAACCTGCAGGGTGATATAGTGAGTGATTTGTGTGCCGGATTGGTAGGTGGTTTGGGTTTTGCCCCATCAGCTAATATTGGTGATCATATTTCCATTTTTGAAGCAGTGCATGGCACAGCACCTGATATTGCAGGAAAAAATATAGCTAACCCTACCGCACTCTTGCTGAGTGGAATAGGTATGTTACGTCACCTCGGTTTGATGGAAACTGCCGCCATCATTGAAAATGCCTTGCTCTATACCCTGGAAAGCGGTGTGCGTACGGGCGATTTTGGCGATAAATCTGTAGCCGCAGCCAATACAACAGTTTTCGCAGACACGATCATCGCCAATTTCGGAAAACAGCCTGTTCATCAGCCCAAACCCTTACTTCCCAATCAGCCAGTACCACCTACCATCTATAAGCTGGAGTTGAATGCCATGATGGAGAGTAAGGAAGTGGCGCAGGAAAAGATTGTTGGGGTGGATATTTTTATTGAAAGCAATGAACAGCCATCTGTTGTAGCCGAAAAATGCCTGCAACACACCCTCGATCTCTTTAAACTGGTTACAGTAAGTAACCGGGGTACCCAGGTATGGCCCAAAGGCTCAGTATTCACCAATCTGGTAAGCCAGTATGCCTGCCGCTTCGAAAGCGTAGGCGAAGCAGCCCTCACCCAGGTAGACATTCTCGAACTCTACAAAAGACTCTCCGCCGACTTCAAAATCTGCTCCACCGAACTCCTAAACGTTTGGGGCGACAAGAAGGCGTATAGTTTGGCGCAGGGGCAGTGAGGGTAATTTGGGAATTTGAAAATTTGGGAATTTGAAAATTTGAAAATGGGGAAGAGTATGTAATTGACTAATTCATAATTAATTATTATAATACAAGTGGGCTTTCCCTAGGCTCAAATCCTTATTCTGGCTCTACCATTTTCAAATTTTCAAATTTTCAAATTTCCAAATTATCCACTCCCTCCCCTTTTTTCCTTAATTTCACGGCTCAATTTAAAAGAGCAATCGAAACTATATGGCCGAAGTGATCTTAATGCCCCGCTTGAGCGATACGATGACCGAAGGTGTTATCGCAGCCTGGCATAAAAATGTGGGTGACGCAGTAAAGAAAGGCGATCTCCTGGCAGAGATTGAAACTGATAAAGCTACCATGGAGCTGGAAAGCTACCAGGATGGTATTTTATTGCATATAGGTACCCCCAAGGGAGGTAAATTACAGGTGAATGACCTGCTGGCTATTTTTGGTCAGCCGGGTGAAGATATTTCCGCATTATTGGCCCAGCATGCCGGTGGAGCTTCGGCCGCACCTGCTGCAGAAGCCAGTGCGCCAGCGCCTGCTGCACCTGCACCTGCGGCAGTAACTGCCCCTGCGGCACCAGCTGCTGCTCCTGCTGTAGATGCTGCCAGTATGGAAGAAGTAGTACTCATGCCCCGTCTGAGTGATACAATGACAGAAGGCGTAATTGCCGGCTGGCATAAAAATGTGGGTGATCAGGTTAAGAAAGGTGAGATCCTGGCAGATATTGAAACAGATAAGGCAACAATGGAACTGGAGAGCTATAAAGATGGCATCCTCCTTTACCAGGGCGCCAAGGCCGGAGAAAAAATATTGGTGAATGACCTGCTGTGTATTATTGGTCAGCCGGGATTGGATGTAGAAGCGATTGCCGCTTCCATTAAAGCCGGTCCTGGTGCGGCACCTGCTGCTCCAGCAGCGGCGGTACCATCTGCTGCACCTGCAGCAGCGCCAGCTCCAGCAGCGACAACTGCACCACAGGCTGCACAGCCCCAGGCTGTTGTAAATGAAGGCCGCATTTTCGCCTCACCACTGGCTCGTAAAATAGCGGGTGAAAAAGGGATCGATCTTCGCTATGTGAAAGGTTCTGGCGATAATGGCCGTATTACCAAGAATGATGTAGATGCATTTGTTCCCGGTACAACAGCAGCACCAGCAGCGACAGCACCAGCGAAAGCGGCTGCACCTGTTGCAGCAGCTCCTGCCGGACAGGTAAGCTTTGAAGATGTGCCGGTATCACAAATGCGTAAAACCATTGCCCGTCGTCTTAGCGAAAGTCTGTTTACAGCGCCACACTTCTACCTCACCATGACCATCGATATGGATGCAGCTGTAGCCGCCCGTGGTAAGATCAATGAAGTAGCCCCTGTTAAGGTGAGCTTCAATGATATGGTGCTTAAGGCAACTGCCCTGGCCCTGAAACAACATCCCAAAGTAAATAGCAGCTGGCTGGGTGATAGCATTCGCTATAACCACCATGTGAATATAGGTGTAGCAGTAGCCGTTGAAGATGGTTTGCTGGTACCCGTAGTTCGTTTTGCCGATACCAAGTCGCTGAGCCAAATTGGTGCTGAAGTAAAAGATTATGCGCAGCGTGCTAAGGATAAAAAATTGCAACCTGCCGATTGGGAGGGAAGTACTTTCACGATCTCCAACCTCGGAATGTTTGGTATCGATCAGTTTACGGCTATCATCAATCCTCCAGACTCCTGTATTCTGGCGGTAGGCGGCATTTCTCAGGTACCTGTTGTGAAAAATGGTCAGGTAGTACCCGGCAATATCATGAAGGTAACACTGAGCTGTGACCACCGTTCTGTTGATGGTGCTACCGGCGCCGCCTTCCTGCAAACTTTAAAGTCATTGCTGGAAGAGCCACTTCGTATGCTGGTATAATGAATTAATACAGAAAGAGGGAAGATGATGTAAAGATCAATTCCTTCTCCTCCATAAAAAGAAAGCCCCGACCTTATCGCCGGGGCTTTCTTTTGTGAATAGGGCAACTACCATGCCCAGCTGTCTATATCACAACCGATGGGTGCACCGGGAGGTAACTCACGGTGTTGTGGCAGTTCAATATCTTTTGGTTTGTCAATACGCTCAATAGCATAACTATAATGTGCAGTCAGGGCTGGATTCAGCTTACCCTTTTGGGCAATCTTTTTAATGTCCTGTAACTTTTCATAACAGATGGACTTAACCATATAATTGCTGTTATCATGCTGGTATACTCCCAGCAACCAGGTGAGTACCATTTGCTGGGTTTGTTTTTGTACCTCCGCCTTCAAACCAGTTTGCCAGTTCTGCTTCCAGGTAGCCTGGATGATGGCATCCAATACTTCTCCCCACCCAATGGTACCGAATTGGGCTTTGAATTGCTCCAGTCGGTTAGCTCTTTCCGGAAGAAATAGGAAGGACAGTTCATAGTTGGCCAGTGCTTCGGCAGCAGCAAGCGCATCGAAACCCATACCGGTTCGTTTAGCGAATACCTCGCCCGAACCAGCATACATAGAAGGACGTGGTGGTATTAAACTGATGATATGGGGTGGCAGTGTGAGCACATCGGGCGATAAACATTCCATGGCCGACTGTAATGCTTTGAGTTGAATGGCATTGCTGAGTACTACGGGTGCCTGTTGTTCGCCTCCTCTTACATTGTAACTGTAGTTCATGCCACCAATGAGTTTGCAAACAGCTTCCAGTTGATAGCGATGATAATTATAGATAGGTACCAGGGCATCTTCCAGTTTAGCCATGGCAGTGCCCATGGAAATATTCTTTTCGGAGAATTGGCTCAGTGCCTTTTGGCGAACATTCATCATGTTCTTTAATTCAGTGGTTGCATCTTTTCCATTATCCCATAAATGTGCATAGGGGTGCATACCTCCGGCAGCCCTGGCATCGGCATCTGCAATGAAGAGCAACCCTTTGCGAGTATTCTCATTCAGGATATTATTCAAAGCAGAAGATTCATTGGTACCAGAGGGGAAATCCTGATAACCATAGATGATGGCACGTTTATCCCATTCACCAATTTCATTGGTATACACATGTGAGAAATCCATTTCTCCCTTTGTGTTCAGGGTGATATCAGGGTGGGGATAGTCCATCACAGAGGCTTTGTCATTATAACTCGATGCATAGTTATGTTGCAAGCCTAGGGTATGTCCGATTTCATGTGCCGAAAGCTGGCGTAAGCGTTGTAAAGCAGCCTGGCGCATGGTTTCGGGAACGGGCTTTCCGGTTTCATAGGGTGCGAGTAATCCGGTGAAGATGAGATAGTCCTGACGAACACGCAAGGAGCCCAGGGTAACCTGACCCTTAATGATTTCGCCGGTTCTTGGATCAGTAACGGATGCGCCATAACTCCATCCGCGGGTAGAGCGGTGTACCCAGTTAATCATGTTGTAACGAATATCCATGGGGTCGGCACTATCGGGTAGCACTTTAACAATAAAGGCATTGCGATAGCCGGCGGCTTCAAAAGCCTGGTTCCACCAGCGGCCTCCTTCCAGCAGTGCAGACCTGATGGGCTCTGGTGTACCATTATCGAGATAGTAAACAATGGGTGCTACGGGGTCACTGATAGCGGCAGTTGGGTCTTTCTTTTTGAGTCGGTGACGGGAAATGAATTGTTGTTCAATAGGCTCGGAGAAAGGCGTGCTGTAATCGTAGTAGCTGATACCAAAATATCCGGCACGAATATCATTGCGTCTGGGTTGGTAGGCATTATCGGGCAGTTGTACAAAAGAATGGTGCATGCGTAAGGTAATGGCCTCCGATGATGGGGTTACTGAATTCACATAACGGCCGGCATCGCTGCCACCAGTAAGGGTAATGGTAGCTTCGAACTCACTGTTTTGCGGGAAGTTCCGCGTATTGGGGATGTACATGGCCGATCTGGATTCATTGAAAGCATATGTGCCCTGACGCATGGATCTAAGCTTATCGGCAACGCCATGGGCATCCCTTACAAAAAAAGCGGTAGCATCAACCAATACTTTTTCGCCTTCATCTTCATCAATGGTAAAGGCTGCGATGGTAGACTGGGCAAAGGATTCCTGCACAGCCTTCTTTTCCTGTACATCTGCTGAGTTGGCGCGGTAGCGGTAGTTAGGCTGGATGAGGAATAATTTTTTCCCCACTTTGCTGAAATAAACAATTCTGGTACTACCCAACTGACCGCGATCCAATCCAATATCGTTCGAGCCAAGACCGGCAGGTAAGGAATTTACGTACAGAAATTCTTGTCCGAACTTGTCGGCCTGTAACCAAATCTTCCCGTTATTGGCATCCCACCAAAAGGTGAAGAAGCCATCATATCGCTTCATGTTCTTTGTTTTTTCCGCGATCTTGGATTGTGCAGTAATGGAATTGGAAAGAGAAAATAACAACAGGCAGCAGCAGGCTGTCAGTAGTTTACGCATGCGTTGTAGTTTTGGTAATGATAGAATTGGAATGCCTTTAAAGTTATTTCAAAAAGCAATGGAAATGAACAAAAAAAATCCTGCCACAATATTGTAACAGGATTCAATTTCATTTTGTAGCGATCTACTAAGATGCTGGTGTTTCTGTTGCCGGAGTTTCAACAACAGGCGCTGGAGCTGGGGCTGGAGCCGCAACTGGAGCGGGTTTTGGAGCTTTCTTAGCGGGTGCTTTCTTTTTTGGTGCTGGCTTTTTTGCAGCAGGTTTCGCAGCTTTTTTAGGAGCGGCTTTCTTCGCTACTTTCTTGGCGGCTACTTTTTTCTTGGGAGCAGCTTTCTTCGCAGCTTTTTTAGGAGCAGCTTTTTTCACAGCTTTTTTAGGAGCGGCTTTTTTGGCTACTTTTTTAGCAGCTACTTTTTTCTTTGGTGCAGCTTTTTTAGCAGGCGCTTTTTTCTTTGGAGCGGCTTTTTTAGGAGCAGCTTTTTTCACAGCTTTCTTCGCTGGTTTTTTTACGGCTTTCTTTGGGGCAGCTTTCTTTACGGCCTTCTTTTTAGCTTTTGCCATGATGGTATTAGTTTGTTGTTGTAAATGATGAGGTAGAAAGTTAAATAATATTTCGTGAATTATATATCAACCCCTGCATAAAAAATGTTCAGGTGTGTGCACAACCTGTTGATTCAATTTTTCTTCGTTCATTTCTTTGGTGCCAGTAATACCAGTTTTCCATCCATTGTAGCAGCGATTATCCGATCCTGATCGAGCATGTTGACGGTATTGACCATGGAGTTATCGATCTTATATATCCATTTAACCCTTTGTTGTACAGGATCAATCGCATATACCCGACCGCTTTTGGTACCAAAAGCAAGTGTTCCATTCTTTTCTATGAGCATGGAGGGTGTATGTTCGTAACCAAAGCCACAGTTGAGTTTCCAGCCAATGCCAGCAGAGTCTCGCTGGGCGGGAAATGCCACGATGAAGTCGTTCATTGTTTTACCATATACCCATTGTTTGTTCTCCGATAATCCAATCGATTCACGAACACTTGCTTCATTGCTGCGCCAAAGGGTATTGCCGCTTATGAGGTCAATGGCGGTGAGGTATCGGTCGGGAGCAGCAATAAATACCGTATTGTTGTGGATCACCGGAATACAGGCTGCGGGTGAATAATTGCGCACGCTGGATCCATTGTTCCACTTCCATTTAAGCTCGCCTGTTGCTGCATCGAGGGCATATAAGTGCCTGTCCCAGGCACCAAATACCAGATACCCACTAGCCAGAACGGGCTTACTCATAACCGGACCAGTAAGTCCGTCAAAGCGCCATTTCTCTTTACCTGTTCGCAGGTCTAATGCCCTGAAAGCCCCATCACTGGCACCTATATAAACGATTTGATTGTCAATGAGCGGTGATCCCAGCACAGCAGCGTTTGCCTTATAGCTCCAACGAATTTTACCATTCGCCGTGTTAAAACAATATACATATCCATCACCCGATCCCAATACAACCTGATTGCCCTCAACTGCAGGTGATGAAAAAATGGCGCCCGATACCTTGTTACTCCAGATCTCTTTGCCTGTTTGTACAGATAGGGCAGTTAGTTTACCCACACTATTGCCAAAGAACACAGCTTCTTTACTTACTGCAGGAGTGGCAATTACATTGGCATCTGAACTGTATATCCATTGGGCTTGCATGTTGGGGAAGCTGTCGTTTACGGCATATGAAGGCCTTAGTTCCAATGGACTTGCTGTATAGCGGTGTTGTTCAATACGAATGGAAGTCCAGGCGGGTAAAGTACGATTCAATGGCGTACGTTCGGAGAATATCATGGAATCCCTGGTTACATCAACCAGGTTATATCCGCCTTCGGGTGCTTTGGCGCGTAGGTTAGACCTGCCCATCACAGCTGGAATACCCTCAAAGTTCAAGGCCTTATTCGCATGGCCATGGCCACATAATGCAGCGATGGTATTCTTTTCTTTGAGCAAATCGATTACTTCGTACCAATTATCCAGGCCATTATCCAGCGGATAATGATTCAGGAATACCACCGGGGTTTTAGCGTCGATGGCAGATAATTCAGCCCTGAGCCAGTTAACGGCATCACGGGGTACATGTCCGTCGCTCATTCTTACATAGGGGCCTGATGCACATCCCAGAAAAACAATACCGTTATAGGTGAATTTGAACTTGTCAGATCCAAATACCTGACCAAAACTTACGCCTCCACTCTCACTCCATCCGGTATCATGGTTGCCGGGAATGATATAGTAGGGCACTTTCAGTTCATTGAGGATGGCCCTTGCCTGTTTAATTTCTTCATTGGTACCCAGTTCTGTAATATCACCGGTAATGACCACAAAGGCAATATCTGTCATCGCATTGATATCGCTGACTGTTCGCCTCAAATCGGCTTCGGCATGGCCATTGGGAGAACCGATATGGGTATCGGAAATGAATGCAAAGCGAAAGGGCTGGGTAATTTGTGCAGTCAGTTCCTGGCAAAACAGCAAGAACAGACTTATGAAGATTGCTTTCATGGCAGGAAGGTACGCAACTGTTAAATATCCAAAAAAGGAATCAGCTTGTATTATCTTTAAGGAATGAATACAAACCAATTCCGTCAATTGAAGCTGGTTGATCTGATCGGACAGATCCTCATTGTACTACTTGCTCTGGTGTATTGGTTCATTGACCAGGAAGCCTCTTTATTGTTGGCATATGGCATTATGGGTGGGTGGCAGTTATTGAGCTGCATCGTTCATATAGTAAGCAAAAAAGGGATGATCTCAACACTCCGGAAAGTGTACGTATATACCCTGATACTGTTGGTGGCAACTTTTCTGATCGGTTTGCTGGTACCGATTGTATTGGTCTACTACTTTTATTTTCTTTTATTCCTGGCGCCTTGTATGGGTATTTACTACCTGATCATGAGCCTGATAGAGTATAGGAGTATTAAAGCAATAAATGTACAGGAATGATCTGGCGGAAGTTAGACCTGTGGGGACAGTTGTTGGTTTGGTTCCTATCCCTTGTACCATTGTATTTATTGACAAATGACAGGGCTGGTAATGGCTGGGGAATAGTACTCTTGTTGCATGGATTGGTATTGCTGGTACTGGGTATTTGGCAGGCCACCAGTTCGGTAACGAATCTTATCAGGAATAACAAAGGGCAGGGAGCGATATTCAGAAAGAATTTATGGATTGCAGCCGGGATGATTTTGTTGTTCCTGCTCCTGATGGCAGTACCTGCCACCCGCGGGGTCATGCGAAGTTCGGCAGTGCTGGGACGTTGGTTATTATTCGGATATTTTCTATTGGTTAATCTGTGCTGCTTCCGATATTGGATTGTATTGAAAAAATTTTATCGAGATGGAGAAGAAAAAAACATTGGTATTAGGGGCATCAACGAATCCGGAACGATATAGTTACCTGGCTATGAATCAGCTCAGGGCACATGGTCATGAGGTAGTGGCAGTGGGTAACCGCGAAGGACAGGTAGGGGATGTCATGATCAGTAAGTTGCCGGTGGCTGCAGATCATGTGGATACGGTAACCCTATACCTCAATCCTACTTTGCAGGAACAGTATTATAACTATATCCTCTCATTACAGCCGAAGCGGGTGATCTTCAATCCCGGTACGGAGAATGAGGCATTTGAAGCGATACTTGAGGAGAAGGGTATTGAACCGGTGGAAGCCTGTACCTTGGTATTACTTTCAACGGGACAGTATTAACCAGCAGTTCTGATTACAGCTCAACGATACGGTTCTTGATGGCATAGATTACAAGACCGGTAACATTCCGGGATCCTGTTTTTTGTAAAAGGTTGTTTCTGTGTCCGTTTACGGTTTTTACGCTGATGAATAGTTTGTTGGCGATCTCTTCGGCGGTGTATTGCTGGCAAATGAGTTGCAGGATATCTTCTTCCCTTTTGGTGATTTCGAGAGAGGTCTTTTTTTCCTTCTTCTTATTGCCCATATTATTGATCAACGCCTGCAGGGTGCGATTATTGATATAGGAACCCTTGTGGTAAACGGAAAGGATGGCTTCATGTACTTCTTTAGGATCTGAGTCTTTCAGCAAGTAGCCATGAGCGCCGGCTTCTATGAGTTGGGCAATATAGTTTTCATCATCATGAACAGAAAGTATCACCACTTTCATATCGGGGAAGCTGTTCTGGATGGCTTGCAGGGTATGCAATCCACTAAATTCCTTACCCTCGTGGGGTGGGAGAGAGAGGTCTACCAGCATTACATCGGGAACGGAAGCCATATCGGCCAGTTTGTCGATTACCGAAAAGCCATCGCCCGATTCGAAAATCACTTTGGTATCGGTCCAGTCATTGATGATGGCTTTCATGCCTTCCCTGAAAAGGTATTGGTCTTCTACAAGTCCTATTAAGATGGTGTTGCTCATAACCCTCAGATAAGGATGTAAAATAAACCAAAAGTCTGAAATAGAAGATTTACTAAACTCCGGTCTGTGCGGGTATGGCAATGGTGGCAGAGAAACCACTTGCTGTTGCTGGGTAGTTAATCGTACCTCCTAGTGAACTGGCACGCCCCTCCATGCTTTTTTGTCCTAGACCGGCCGATTTTACCAACGGGTCAATTCCCTTTCCATCATCCTGGTAATGGCAAATAAATTGATCCTGTTCATACTGCAGGTGGATATGGATATGGCTGGCATTCGCATGTTTAATGGTATTGTTGATCATTTCCATGCAAATACGGTAAAGACCCAGAGTAATGGCCCAGCTCATATCGGGTAATGATTCTGCAGCATCAATATGAATTTGGATGGTATTTGTTCCTTTTGCATGATGGGACATGCTTTCGAGTGTTTTAACCAGACCGAAAGCTTCTAGTTGCGGCGGCATCAGTTCATGGCTGATGCGGCGCATGGAAGAGAGTGATTTTTCGGTGAGGGAACGCACGTTTTGTAGTGATTGTTTGAGTTGGTCCTTTTCGAACTCTTCCTTTACTTCGAGTTGGATGAGCTGCATGCGGGATATAGATAGGATGGCGCCCAACTCATCGTGAATATCCTGGGCAATACGTTTTCTTTCCTGCTCCTGTACCAGAATACTGGATCGCAGCAGGTCTTGCTGGTGCTGGGCCTTGATAGCTTCCTGTTGTAGTCGCTGGATATACAGGTTCTTTTGAAAGTGCTGAGTAAGCAGCACTACCCCTATCGCAATGATGAACAGAACGATCATGAGGGGAATTAGCGCGGAGAAGATGCCGATCTGCGTCCATCTTTCCATAAACCAATAAAGAAGCACAGGTACATGACTATCGAGAAGAGTGAATGGGCTGCCCATGTGTATCTGATAAATGTTACCGGCAAGTTACGATTTAAAAAATCTGCAAAGTAAAATAGTAACAGGCTGGAAGTGTTATAAATGAATATGCCTGAATTGATCCAGTGAAGTGTTCTGAGTTGTTCCCTATGCGCACCTTTTACAATATCGTTCAGGAAGAAGAGGTAGGTAGACAGGGAGAGGATAATGAGCAGAACAGACTCCATCATTACCGCATTGGAGTTGTATATTTTTAGTTGTTGGAAGAAAATGGTATTGATGATGGAGAATAGTACAAATAGCATACTCACCACATTAATGATGGTAGGGTTGATGAAATCTTTCAGGATTCGTTTATAGAACCAGGCCAACAGCACCAGAGATATTGGGGTGTAAATGTGAACCAGCCAGATATTGCGAATAACCATGAACCACAGTATAAAGGAAATGCTTTGCAATATGGTGGCTACAAACAGAAACCAGGCAAAGGGTTTTAAAATCCTGTCCAGTTTTTTAAACCTGTATAGGGCGAAAAAGCCACATAACAGGATGGGAATAAAAGAAATAATGATGGTGATTTGGGCGAAGGAAAATCTCATAGTGGTATATATGACATAAGCGGCAAGAGAAGGACTTGCCGCTTATGAATGGATCAATGTTTAGATTCTTTTTCGTAGCGGGCTTTTAGTTCCTTATAGAGGGCCTCGCCGGGGGTAGGCAAGGGGCTGCAGGTTTCGGGGCAGGGTGCATTCAGGTCGAGCATATAGGGGCCGGTATCGTCGCCATTATTATTGGATACGATCGATCTGCCGGTAAAACGATCTGTTGTTTGGTATTTACCAAACAGGATCACGTCACGACCCGCCTCAACGATATTCCCTTTTTTATCGGTCTTCACCCCTTCAACCGGCGTAAAAAAGATATGGAATTCATTGGTTACGGCATCAAGTCCAATATAACCTCTGGCATATTCGTACTTGCTATCGATAGGACAATCAGACTGTATCTTGATGGTTTGCAGAAAATCCTGTCTGTCGATGGTGAAGGATAAAACCATACTATCATTTACACTGGCTACCCTTTTAGCATAGTTGTCAATACAGGTGCGGGCATAGTCATAGGGAACCCGATAACTTACATCTACCACATATTCACCTTCAGAACCGAGGGGTTGTGGTTGTTTGGTTGTTTGGATACTGCTTCTGAGCAGGAGTACACAATTGGCTGCCGATAGTAGTAGTGTGGCCACCAGTACAATTTTCCAGATGGGTTTCATAATGGGGTTGGTTTTGGGGTTTGAAACTGGTTCTCAATGGGTTGGACTGGATTTCCATGCCAAGAGATGATCGAAACAATACTAACGAAGAAAAATTGTAGCACAAAGTAAAAAGGGGATAAAGACCAAAAAAACAGGTATTTATACCTGTATAGATTTACGGATACCCGTAAAAATACCTGTATGAAAATTGGGTAATTATGCGCTTGTTTGGCCTTAGTTATACAAGCAATTTTGCACTGTTACTTATCTAAGTAGTTAGATAGGTGCAAGGTTAACAAGGGGGATTCGTTACCTGTATGGGTAATGAATCCTTTTTTGGGGAATGGGGGTTCCCCGGAGTGCTGACTGAAAATTTTAGTCAGCACTCTTTTTTTGGCCGATTAAAATATGGATACAGGTATAAATACCTGTTTTTTAAAACGGACATTTCTGCTCTTGTGCAAGGGGTATACATTATGCAATTTTACATCGCAGCTATCTGTTTTAGATAGGAGCAAGGTTAACAAGGAGAAAAGGGATTCATTACCTGTCCAGGCTATGAATCCTTTTTTTATACATTTTGTGGGGTTTTTCTGGATGCCGGCCGGTGGCCGGCTTTTTTATGCAGGTGCTGTTATTTGTAATCATTGTCCTGGCCAGACAGGTATTTATATCTGTTTTTTAAAACGGGTATTTCTGCCCTTGTTTGCTGTGGCTATTTGGGGCAATTTTACAACTCAGCTATCTGTTTTAGGTAATAGCAAGGTAAACAACAACAACAGGGATCCATCACTTAGCAAGGTGATGGATCTCTTTTTGGGGGGAGATTATGATTGGGGTATTAACATGCCAGGAGGTAGGGCAGGTTTTATGTTGGTGGTGTTTCTCCGCCGTTCGCCGTTGTTGGTCGCCTCCGCCGTTGTTGGTCGCCTGACCACAGGTGTTCGGAAGATTAAGGAGGATTTG
>VFQP010003698.1_pt1 | contig 15227 bp, 19 predicted proteins | sample 3512351 | NCBI WGS metagenome assembly VFQP01 (sample SAMN10412372, study PRJNA504923) | tailings metagenome | isolation source: Relicate 1 Philex TSF1 revegetated site | place: Philippines: Tuba, Benguet | collected 2017-08-29 | reverse complement strand
TCTTTGAACGATCCACATGTACGCCCGCGAGGTTGGTACTGCGCGGCTATCTCCTCATGTCCGGGAACCTCCCGGCCCGTCCCCTTGTGGCGTCCCGCGCGCACCGTCGCGCCCGCACACGCGGCACCGCGAGACGAACCGGATTCGATTGCGCGCGGCCTTTGCGATTTCTAACATCGGCCACCGGCACCCGGCGAGAAGGCCGGAGACGCAGCTAAGGATGGCGAGGATGACCAACCACGCGACGCTCGAGCTCGAAGACTTCCCGGCCGCACCCGACGAACACGGCCACTGGCTCCACGAAGACGGCCGCACATTCTTCATCTGGCCCGCGCGAGACCGGAAGACCAACGAGGAGGTCCAGGTGCAGGTCGAGGTCACGAGCATCCGCCAGGACGCTGTCGCCGATCAATTGAGACCCACCCGCAAGGCGATCGAGGCCGCCGCGCGCGAGCTTTACCTGCCGGGAACGCCTGCGGTGCGCCTCATGCGCCCCGATGCGTACTGGATGCAGCGCGGCCATTGAACGGCACATGATCCCGCGTCTCGTCCTCATGGTATGCCTCATCGCTTGCGGGCTCGGCGTTGCGCGCGCGTCCGCCGCCGCGCCCACGCTCACGCTGTCGGTCGGTGAGACGACGAAAACGTTCACGGCCGCCGAGCTGCTGGCCCGGCCCGATGCAGCCCCGCTGAACATCCCGGCGGATGTCTCCTACCGCCAGGCCATGACCTACCGCGCCGTGCCGCTGCTCGCGCTGATCGGAGAGAGGGACAAGGCCGGTGCCCGCGCCTTCGACACCATCGAAGCGCGTGCCAGCGACGGTTTCGTCTCGCAGCTTCCGGCTGCGCTGATCGAGAAAGGCGCATCGGGCGGCGCCGTGGCGTGGATCGCGGTCGAGGATCCGGCCGCGCCTTGGCCTCACCTGCCGGGGCGGGAGGCAAGCGCCGGGCCGTTCTACCTCGTGTGGGAGCATCCCGAGCGCTCCGGCATCGGGTCCGAGCAATGGCCGTTCGCCTTGGCGGCGCTGACCGGCGTCGAAGATCCGGTGCACCGATGGCCGCAACTGGCTGTCGACCCCGCGCTACCGCCGGTTGCCCCCGAGCGGCGGGGCCAGGCCGCCTTCATCAAGACCTGCATCGCCTGCCATCGTTTCAAAGGCGCGGGCGAAGGCGATATGGGGCCTGATCTCGGCCAGCCCATGAACGTCACCCGTTACATGACGCCTGCGGGTCTGCGCGCGCTGATCCGCGATCCGAAATCGGTCCGCACGTGGCCGCAGCAGCAGATGCCCGGCTTCGACGCGAAGAACTTGCCCGACGCCGACCTCGACGCGCTGATGGCCTTCCTCACGCACATGGCGAAATAAAAATGCCCCCGGCGCTAGCGCCAGGGGCATGATGCGGAAACACCAGCGTCAGTGCTTGGCTTTGTGCTCGCCGTCCTCGACCTCTTCCTTCACGATCGAGCCGTCGACCGGATTGAAGTAGACCTCGACGTCTTTGCCGTCCTTGTTCTTCCCGTAGATTTCGTAGCAGTTGCCCGAGACTTTGAAGACATCGTGCGTGTAGCCCATGTCGGCCACTTTCTTCTTCATGTCGGCTTCCGACAGCCACGTGTCCTTCGGCGCAGCCGGGCAATCGGCGTCGGCGAGCGCAACGCCCGAGCCGAGAACGAGAGCGAGGCCGGCGAGCGTGAGTTTCAACGTCATGGAACAGCACCTCTTTTGCAGATGACGATTTGGCATAGCATGCAAAATGTGCAGTCCATCCGACGGTTCCCGCCCTCCGGTATCGTACGGATGCCTCGGCGTGGGGCGCACCCCTGCGGCGGCCGCCGTCTCCGGCTTGGCTCGCCTTGTAGGTGCGTCGTTAAGACCTCGGCGCCGCCCTCTCAGCGAATGGCCGAAAATATCCCCGCCCGACCCAGGGTAAGCTACTGAATTTATTGAGCCGCGCAGGAGGTTAACTAATCGTAAACCAACCAATGGAGTTGCAGGGCCTCCTTCGCATTCACGGTTAGTGGCGGTCTCGCTGGCGCCCGGACGCAGAACCTGGAAGACTCGCGTTCAAATCCACCCATTCAGGCGCGGAGACTTCCCATGAGTGCTATCGCTGGATGGCGCATCCAAGTGCGCCCTCAATTTTGTGAAACGGACCTCAACTCGTCCATTTTCGTCAATGTCGCCATCGCAGATCGCGAAGCGGCCCTCGCGGCCGTGCGTGCGCGCGAAGACGCCGAGCCCGGCGAGCATGTGTTCGCCGTGCGCCCGCTTTTGCGCGACGAAGCCGGCAAGGCCGAAGGCCGCGTGATTCCGCTCACCGAGTACACCGGCGGCACGCGCGCGAAGGCCTTAGCTCAGAAGTCGAGATAATCTCTCGGCGCCATCCCATTGTGGGGCAAACCGGAATTGCCCCGCGAAGGCCATACTCTTACCCCGACTCGTGCCGTACCAACGACGGACGGATCATCACCGGGGTGACGCGTGCAGCGAGCTTCGCACAGCAGCAGACGCAGGAGAACCGCGCTTCTCGTAGCCGCGGGCCTGCTTCTGTGGCCGTTTCAGGTCGCCTACGCAGAGCAGCCCGCCGCCAAGGATGCAGGAGGCGCGGCTGCCGCTGCGGATGAGATCGCCGACATTTTCAGCAAGGTCGGCGACCAGATCTACGAGGATTGCATCTTCGAACTCTCCGACGAGCAGGTCGAAGTCCAGTCGGCGCTGATCCAGTCTTACGTCAAGCAGGGCGCCACGAGCGCGGTCGCGCGCAAGCTCGCCGCCAACCAGATCCAGCCGCCCAAACTTTCCGCGAAATGCGAGCAGGTCCGCCGCGAGCCCGAGCCGCCGCCAATGAACTGGACCACGACCACCAAGCAACCGCCGCAGAAGCCGGTGATAGCAGCCATCCCGCCGCCGAAGCCCGCAGTCCCTGACCAGCCTCCGGCTAACATCACGCTCACGGGCAAGAAAATGCCCGCGCGGTGGGACTGCGCCGACGGCGTCGACTACGTCACTATCCACCTCAACGGGTATGAGCGGAAACTGACCGGCGGTGAAATCTGCAACCCGTTCGAGGACGTCGTGCACGAGGTCCCAGCCGCGCCTGCCAAGTTCCGTCTCGGGTACACAATCACGACGGGACGCCTGTTCGTGATCTCCGACGACGCGTCAGTTAACGGCAAGACCATCGCCTGGGGCCTCTCTGGCCGCGACATCTGCCGCAACAATCCTGATCCGGATTGCTTCGCAGCGCGCGCCATCGGACCCCTGCCTCCCGGCGAATATTCGTTCGCTTCCGAAACGTCCCAGCGCGTGAGTTGGGGTCCCCGCACAAAGCGCCACGTGGCCGGCATCTACCTGCGCAAGCTCTGGAACAGAGATCGGTTCAGCGCCCAGCACACCGCGGCCATTCTGAAACGCGGCAACATCGCGATCCACGTTCGTCTGAAAGGCGAGATGTCGGAAGCTTGCATCGGGCTGGAGCCCAAGGGCTGGGCGTATGTGGCGTCTCTGATCAAGGACGGCCGGGCCACTGCTCTCAACGTCTATATCGATGAGCCCCACCCACAGATCGCCGAAGCCCCGCCCGTCATCGTCGCTTCCTCGTTCTCGCTCACCTCCCTGTTCAAATAGCCTGATCGCGCGGGCCTTGCCGCAAGATCTCCTTGCACTGACCTTGCGCGCAAGGAACACTGGCGCCATCTCGCGAGCAATCGAGCCGGGCCGACACCGATGCCACTGCCCACGTCATCAGTAACGCAGGCCGCCCAACCAGCGGGATCCGGCCAGATTGGCATGGCTGCTGCTGTCTCGATAGGCATCGGCGGCATGGTCGGCGCCGGCATTTTTTCCATTCTCGGCGTCGTCGCAGGAGCCGCCGGGAATGCCATGTGGCTTGCCTTCGCGATCGGCGGCGTGGTGGCTCTGCTTTCCACTTATTCGTATGCCAAGCTCGGCGCGGCGTTCCCGTCCGCCGGTGGAGCGGTCCATTTCCTGGTCAAGAGTTTCGGGGACGGCGTGCTTGCCGGAGGGCTCAACCTCTTCATGTGGGCGGGTTACATTATCTCTCTTGCGCTCTACGCCACCGCGTTCGGCAGCTACGCGGCAACCTTCATCGCATCGACACCCTCGCCGTTGCTGCTCAAATCCCTCGCCATTGGCTCTGTGCTTCTCCTCACCGTGGTGAATGCGTTCGGGGCGAGGATGATGGGCCGCGGCGAAACTCTGATTGTCGCAGTGAAAATCGCGATCCTCATTATCTTCGCGGCCACCGGGCTGTGGTTCGTGAAACCCGAGAATCTGTCGCCAACGCTTTGGCCCGGCGCCCAGTCGGTGCTCTTCGGGGCGGGAGTCCTTTTCATCGGGTACGAAGGCTTCGGCCTTGTTACCAACGCCGCCGGTGATATGCGCGACCCGCGCCGGATGCTGCCGCGCGCTCTTTACGCCGCGGTGCTTATCGTCATCGCGCTCTATCTCGCGGTTTCCATCACGGTCACCGGCAATCTTTCGAACGCGGAGATCGAGAAGGCCAAGGACTACGCGCTGGCAGAGGCCGCCAAACCATTCCTCGGCGAATTCGGCTTTCGGCTGATCGCCATCGCTGCGCTGTTCTCCACGGCTTCCGCAATCAATGCCACGCTCTTCGGATCGGCCAACGTCTGCTACATGATCGCCCGCGACGGCGAGTTGCCCTCTCGGTTGACAGGGATCATGTGGAAGCAGGCAACGGGCGGACTCCTCCTTACGGCCGGTCTCGTCGTTCTCGTCATGCTTTGCTTCGATCTTTCGGGCATCGCGATGATGGGCAGCGCCGCCTTCCTATTGATCTATGCCGCAGTCAATGCAGGCCACTTGCGAGTGCTAAACGCAACAGGCGCAAACGCGGCAATTGTCTGGCTCTCTCTGCTGACCTGCCTCGGCATGTTCGCGATTCTCGCTGTCTACACCTACGAGCAGCAGCCGGCGGCCCTCGTCGCTCTGATCGCCATTGCTGCAGCATCATTCGCCGCGGAAGCGATCTATCGGCGGCTGACGGGACGAACCATCAGGACAGCGACCGCGATCAGCGCGACGCCATCAGCATGACGCCGAAGCTGCGGCCGAAAACATCCGCGGCAGCCATTCTAGCTTGGCGATGAACTCTATGAGGATTGGCCTTCGCAACGCGGCGCGTGCCCCGGGTCACCTTGGCGAGGTCCGCCTTTTCCGAAACGTCCATTTGCGCGGCCAGGACAGTGAGCGGAATAGTGGGCGGGTCCGGGATGAACTTTGCTTCGGCGACAAGTTCAGCCGGCGCACCTGCGGCCGCTGCCGCTTCGCGCCTCTCGACCAGTGTCGGCATCCGCTCGGTCTTGGCCATGAGATAGGGCGTCGTGAGTACGACCGCGTGCGCAGCCACATGGCTCGAGAGGTTCAGGCAAAGGGCCCCGAGCCCGCTGACGAAAGTCAGGTAGACCGCCAAACCTGCGAATTTCGTGAGGACCGCACACACGACGAAGGCTCCTTGCCTTGCCCACGAACGCGGTCGAAGGGCATCGGTTCCTTAAGCAGCACGTCGCAAACAAGCCTTAGCTATTCGCACCTGCTGGCCTTGCGCCCCTCCCGCCCCCGCAATTACGATCTTTCTAGGATATGCATTGACGCAAGGAGTTCCCGTGCATTCGAAACATTTCATCGTCTTCGGCGCGGTGGCATGCATCCTCGCGATGCTGGCCTACCTCTTTGTCTTCGCCGACGGCCCAATCGTGTCGGGAAACGATCCCGGTCAGCCGGCCTCGGCTGCCCGATAGCCCGCTTCCCGGCGGCGACGATTTGGGCTAAATGGCGCCCTCAACCAAAGGAGAACCCGAATGCCCACTATGTCGGACCAGCGCCGCAAGCGCATCCAAGCTAAGCAGCGCAAGGCAAAGAACGCCGAGAAGCGCGTAGCCAAGGTGATCAAGCGCGAAAGAAACAAGGCCGCAAAATAAGCGGTCTAGAAGGGCCCCTCACAGGGGCCTTTTTTGTTTACCAGCCCGAGCGGACAGGCGCACTTGCCACCTTCCGGCAATGGGAAAGCCGCAGACACTATGTTACGCTGTAGACGCACGACCCGGGGGAAGAAGATGATCTGAACCTGTGAGGTACTTGCTATGCGCTTGAAAACGGCAGTTGCAGCGTTAGTCGCAGCCGGCGCGGCGATCGTTGTCGTCGCTTGGACGCCCGCAAAAGCCATGGGCCCCGTCGGCCCAGCTGCGGCGAGCAAAGCCGAAAATAGCCTGGTCGAAAAAGTGCACCGTCGCTGGCGGAGAGGGTATTACGGCTACGGCGGCTATTACGGTGGTTACCGTGGATACTACGGCGGTTATTATCGGCCTTACCGTTATTATCGCCCGTATAACTACTCGTATTATAGCCCCTACTATTACCAGCCGTACCGTCCTTATTATTATCCGTACTACAGCGGGTATTACGGTCCGCGCTATGGCTTCTATGGACCGCGTTTCGGTCTGAGCATCGGCTTCTGAGCTGACCCGATCTCATCTTTTGAAGTGAGGCGCCCCTTCAGCGCCTCACTGTGGCCTTTGCCTTGATGGAACGCGTCGTCAGCAGTCCCGCTTGGGCTGCCGCCACCTGTAGTTCGTTGCGGAACTCATCGCGCTTCTCATGGATCGACGCGATCACGAGCCCCGTTGGCAGGCCGAGGCCGACCAAGGTCGCCTCCGACAGCTGAAGGCTCGCTTCGATCGTCTCGGGAACGGCATCCGTCACCCCCTTGAGATAAAGGTGCCGCGCGTGCTCGGCGTCTCGCGCACGGGCGATCACGACAACGTCCTGCCTTTGCGCGCGCACGGTCCGGACGATCTCATCGACAGCCGCTTTAGAGCGCACCGTGATGATCACGGCTGCAGCATCGCTGAGGCCGCAGCTGTTGAGGAAGGCAGGGTCGGTCGCGTGGCCAAAGTAGACTTCCCGTCCTCTCCGCCGATGCTCGGTCACCGCCGCGGGATCGCTGTCGACGGCCAAGAACGGAAACTTGTGACCCTCGAGCATTTCAGTCACCACCTGCCCGACACGGCCATGTCCGACCACGATGGCATGCCCCTTGGCTGGCTTTGGGCCGACGGCGAGTTCCGGATCGCGCGGCTTGCGGGCCTCGAACTTTTTCGCGAGCCGCCGGTCCAAAACCGAAAGCAAGGGAATGAGAGCCATGCTGATCGAGGTCACGGCCAGCGTAAAACTCGATGTATCGGCGTCGACGATGTCGAGTGTGGCCGCCATGCCGATGCCGACGAACGCGAACTCGCCGCCCGGCCCCAATAGCAAGCCCGTTTCCACCGCGGCTGGCCACGGCACTGAGAAAAGACGGGCAAGCCCGGTGAGCAGCGCCGACTTAATGGCAATGACCCCGACAACCGCCGCCATGAGCAGAAGCGGCTCTCGAGCCAATTCCCTGAGGTCGATGCTCATGCCTACGGTGAAGAAGAAGATGCCAAGTAGAAGACCTTTGAACGGCTCGATCGTCGTTTCGATCGCCTTGCGGTATTCGGATTCCGCGAGCAAAAGCCCGGCCACGAAAGCCCCAATCGACATCGGCAATCCCGCCAGCCCCGCCGCGGTCCCCGTACCGACGATGACGAACAGAATGGCCGCGACGAACAATTCGGTCGTTCCCACCGCAGCGACCAGGCCGAACAGCGGCCGCAGGAAAAGGCGCCCGACGAGCACGATCAGCCCAATCGCAAACACCCCAGTGCTGAGGGCAAGAATGACGCTGGTCAACGCCGAGCTACCTTCTCCTCTCCCGAGAATTGAGATGGTCAGAAGGATCGGCACCACCGCCAGATCCTGCGCGAGGAGAACGGAGAAGCTCGCCCGGCCCGCAGCGGTGGTCAGGCGCCGCTGATTGGATAGCACCTCGATGACGATCGCCGTCGAAGACAGCGCAAGGCAGGCTCCAAGCACCACAGCCACGGACGGGCCATATCCGAGCAAGGACGCAATTCCGCCGATGACCGCCGTCGAGAGGACAACCTGGAGCGTCCCAAGCCCGAATACGAGCCGCCGCATGGTAAGTAGTCGCTGATAGGATAGCTCGAGCCCTATGACGAACAGCAGGAAGACGACGCCGAGTTCCGCAATGGCGGACACGTTTTTGGCGTCCACCACCGTCACCCAGTAAAGGAATGGCAATTCGCCCTTGAACGAGCCGAGACCCAGCGGACCTAAAGCCGCGCCTGCGCAGAGATAACCGAGGACGCTGCTGATCCCCCACCTCTTGACGAGAGGTACGACGATCCCGGCCGTGGCAAGCACGACCAGAGCGTCACTGTAGGTTTCGACGTTGAACGCGGCAGCAGCCATCTGCACCCCTCTGATGCAAAGCATGAAGGGTTCGCGCGCGCAGCACAAGGTTAGCGACTGACCAAAAGTCCGCTTGCAAAAAAGGCAGGGCCGGACACGGCCGTTCGCGGCCGCGCGGACCAAACTAGCTTTCGAGACGCGCCACGTAGTCCCCGCCCGCCGTACCGCCCGTGGACAGGCTGGTCTCGCCCGACCCGCGCGCCGCATGGTGAACGTGCCAAAGCACGCTCCCATCCTCGATTTTCAGAGCGAAGACATGCCCCATTGCCCCGGCGATCACCGTCTCGTCCGAGATCTCGACACTGACTGGCTGCCCCTCGCAGGACGAAGCGCCCTTTTCGGCGCTCAGAACCCGCGACCAGAGGGTTTCGCCGGTCGCTGCATCCAGAAGATGAACGTACCCCGCGTGGCCGACTGCGATGACCCGATCGCCCCGGACCACGCGCCGGAGCGGGACTTTGATGTCGGAGATGCCGGTCATGACCATGGGTCGTCATCCTCCATCGCAACGAAAATAAGCACCAGTCCGAACGAAGCGGCGAACCGGAATGCAGCCTCCTGACCGTTCCAAGTCTGCGATTGCCACATCTGGAACCATTCGCCGCCAACCACCAGGAAGCCGAAGAAATAGAGTACAAAACCGCCGGCCAGCCCAGCAATCGCGAGCGGCTTGGCACTCCTGAATTCTCGCGCTGGCAAGCGGCGTCCGGCGAAGATGCGCCAAGCTCCAGCGGCGCACAGTAAGCCGACACCGATCTCCGCCGCGATGATGAAGGCATATGCCACGTGGTGGATCCAGTCGCTCGTGATCGCCCGCCATAACAACCCATTGCCCGGAAATGTCGTATCCATCGACAGAACATGACGCACGAAGGCAAAGTTGGTCCCGTAGTCGACGATGTTGTCGATGCCCACCAGTAGCGCGAATACGCCGAGGCAGAGGGTCAGCACGGCTTTGGACATGCGAACGATCATTCGGACCACCCGGAGAAGCGTGTTGAAGCAGCGGCCGCCGATCCAGAAATGCCAACGGCCGGTGCTGTCGCCCGGCCGTCTATATCACATCACTGACGGATGGAAACGAGTGCGGCGGCCGCAACCGGGACTACATGCGCGCCTGCCCCTTGCTCACGGCCATCTCCGACGGCAATGGCGGCGCCGCAGCCGACCGGAGCGACTGAGCCAGCAAATGGCCCAGGCAATCGTACGATCTGTCGTTGAGATGGAACTGGTCAGGAGACAGCAGCGTGGCCGTCGTGAATTGCGCGCTCGCGATCAGATGCTCCATGATGCGAAAACGCTGGACCACCGGCACGTTGTATTGGGCGGCCGTGTCGCGCAGGGCGGCGAGGTAGAGCGGCCCGTCCTTCACGGACTTGAACCCCGGATAATACTGCTGGTCGATCAGCAGCACGTCCGCCCCCGTCGCGCGCAGGGCTTCGATGCCGGTCCGCACCTGCTGCTTGAAGGTCTCGAGCGGCACGCCGCGGATTGCGTCATTGACGCCTGTCTGCCAGATGACGAGCTGGGGATTCTGCGGCGTCACCTGCTGCGAAATGCGCGCGAGCATATGGCGGGCAAGCTCGCCGTTCACACCCGCGTTGACTACGCGGACGTCGCCCTTCGGCCACGCCATGCGGAGTTCATTTTCGAGGCGTGCCGGATAGGCGCGATCGCGGCTGCTGGCGCCAGCCCCCCAAGTGCTCGACGAGCCCAGTGCGACGATCCGGATCTTCTCGTTGTTGCGGACAGCCGCGGTCAAGCGCGGCAGCGGTGCCTGGAGCTTGACGAGATCAGCGGGGGCCGTGCAGGCCTGAGCCGCCGCAGGAGCCGATCCTACGGCGGCCAGCAAAGCGGCCGCGAAGCCAAGGGCTAGGAGGCGAGAGCCTGCGCCGGCGACGACCCGGGCTGCGGGCGGCCGTGCGGTACCGTGCGACGTGACATGTGCCATGCGGTCATACTCATGATCGCGATGCCGGTCACGTTGACCACCAGCACCGTCATTTGATTGGAACCCAACTCAGTGAGGGCTATCCAACCTAAAAATGACAGGAGTGTGCCAAGAGAGAAAATTTCTAGAGAACGTTTGCCGCAGAGCTGCACGACATGGGCCCAGGACTTCTTAAGCCATGCCGCATTTTGGGGCACGACAGCCGCCACGACGTAGGCCAGGGCGAGCACGTGCAGGAAGCGCCAAGCCGAGAGGTCGCTCTTGCTCATCGGACCGAGAATGTCGGCCGAAATGATCCGCGTATTGGGCAGCCAGGAGACCGCAACCCAAGGCGCAACGACCAGGAAAGCGAAGAGCAGGTATGCGCCGGCGGGCAGGGCTAGCCCGGCGCGGGGGCTCGCATCGTGAAGACGGCGAGCAAGTACCGAGGCCGCGGCGCCCGTCGTGAATAAAAGCTGCCACGCAAACGGGTTGAAGAACCAGCCTTCCGTGCGCTGGTGCGCCGGCAGATTTAGACCGGCGACATTGGCCACAAGCCAGATCGCGAACGATACGGAGAGCGCGAGCACAACGCTCCGCCGCAGCATGACGATGACGAACGGCAGCCAGAACATCAACACCACGTACATCGGCAGGATGTTCATCATGTTGGGTTGGTAGAACAGCGCCAGCGCCGAGGCGAGGGTGCGCATGGGTGCCACGGCAAGCTCGCTGAGCGCGATGTTATTGACGTAGGCGGGATTGTTGAACAGGCGCGCTGCCGTGTAGAGCAAAAGCGCGGACACGACGAACACGCCGATGTGCCACACGTAGATTTCACGCGCCCGCCGGCTCGCCCGCGCGAAAGCGGCGGAAAAGCCGCCGCGCTCGGTCGTCGACCAATAGGCGAGGCCCGCCGAATAACCGGCCAGCAGAACAAAGACCTCGCTTGCGTCCGCGAAGCCGAAATTTCTCAAGGTCCCCAGGGCCCAGGTGTTATCCGGGATGTGATCGATAAAGATGAAGATGAGCGCCAGCCCGCGGAAGAAATCGATCCGCAGATCCCGTTCCTTCTGTTGGCCCTGACGCATGCAGCTCATCATCTCTTTGCTGAGGAAACTTCGAAGGCGCTGGTCCTTCGACCGCTGATAAACCCGCGAGCCGCAATTTGGTTTCAGGTCCGCAAACTCGTGAGCCCAGTATCGGCGGGCATTTGCGGCGATGCGGCAGGGCGGCTCGCGGCCGGTCTTCGCATCGCATCACACGAAATATCGCTTCGAACCTGAACGGCAGATGAGCGCGGTGGAGCGCGACCGTTCATGTCGAGGATGCGAGAGACGTGAGAGAAGACGCGCAGAACGATCTCGCTGCGCGGCAAAAGCGCTTCAACTTCTGTGGCGCAGCACATTTCGTTCGACATCGAGTTGAACGCGGGTCATAGTCCACGTGTCAATTTTGAGCTGCAATATTTGATTAAAGCTATTTCAATCGCAGTGCTGCGCGCTGCCGCATTTTCGGCGATTTTGCCGACGTGACCAAGCCACTCGTCTTGTGGCTCCCAACACCAAGTGCGGAGGTTGGACGATGATCCGAGAGAACATTCACGTCACGCACGACGAAGACAACGGCTGGACGGTCAAGCAGCCATCGGGCCCGAAGAGCAAATGCTTTGGGAGTTTCACCAAGCGCGAATACGCGGAAGCTTATGGGCGCGCCTTGGCACATCGCAGCAAGGTTGCGCTTATCGTACATCAACTTGATGGCCGCTTCGCACGCGTTCCCGACTCAGCGCTGACCTACCCTGCTTATCTCTCTTAGCGCCAATCTGCCATCGATCGGGCCGCACCTCGCCCAGCAAGCGGCCCTTCTCAACCGCGTCAGCTCGAGAGTTCGCCCAGCGCTAATTCGGCAATCGCGAGATCGATCTTGGCATCGTCGCCATCATTGATCAGCCACGACGCCGAAAGTCCGGTGTAGGCGAGGATCCACCGCAGCAACCGCTCTCGATCCAACCCCGAGCGCGCCACGACGATTTCAAGGCGCCGCAAAAAACGTTCCGGAACTACCGCAACCGGTCGTGTCGAATCCTCGATATCTGGATTGCAGAAGAGGTTCGCATAATCGTAGCCCCGCTCGCCACGCAGCCGGTTGGGGTCGATCGCGAGCCATCCCCGCGCGTTGAAATCGAGAATATTGTCGTGATGAATGTCGCCGTGAAGCACGCCGGCTTCCCGTTCGCTCGAAAGAAGCGCCAGAGCAGTTTCGGCGGAACGGGCAATGATGCCGCCCTGAGTTGCCGCGACAGGCCATAGCTCCGCAAACCAGGTCTCCAGCGGGATGAGATCTGGAAGGGGCTTGCCGCGCGGAGCATGCAGTTCCGCGATCACCTCGCAGATGATACCGGTCGCCTCGTCGTCACGGCCGTCGCGGGCGTAAGCGGAAAGAGACCGCGAGCCGTCCGCTCGCTCCAGCAGCACCGCTTCGCCGTCGGCGGCAAAAACGCGGGCGGCGCCACGTCCGTCCCACCATGTCAGAAGCACCTCACCGCCCTTGGCTTCCTCAAGGATTGTGACCCTGAGCATGAAAGCGTGTCTCGCCCGGCGGACAGGCAAGAGGCAAGCGGCACGCGTAAAAATAGGATCGCCGTCAGGCGAGAGATCCCACCGCGCGAGATAGGGGGCAAAAACAGATAGATCGGATGGCATGCGGCTAAGTCGCATAACCCGCGATCAGCTACAACTAGCCGTAGGCGTGACGCAGCGGAAGGAGCCCGCCCCGGTCTATAGAACCGGCGTCACTTTCTGGCTGTCGAGCCACTTGGCGATGATTGTCCGGTCATGAAATTCGATCGCCCCGCAATTGTGGCACACGATCATGAGGACATTCAGCGTGGAACTCGACGAGCAGTCCGCCGTGGCGCCGCGCTGGCAGCTCAATGTGTGCACGTCGAGATCGCACTTGGAGCGAAACCGCCCACACACGGCGCAGCTCGTGAGATGTTTGCCGAACAGAAACTTGTCGACGTCGGCTTTGGTGATGTCGCGGGTTTCGGTCATGCGCACCCACCTTCGAGATTAGGAGTTTCCTCGGCTTTTTTTCCAGCCTTTTCGCAAAGATAATCGCCCTAAGTATTTCGGGCAAGAAGGTGATTGCAAATCTCGCAACGCAGCATGGATTTTCGCGCCATCAATTGGTGCCGACGCGCTTGATCTGCGGCACGGCCGTATCGTCCGCACTCTTGAGCGCGACCGTCGCCCCGGGTCCACCGCCCTCGATCGTGATCTCGGCGGACTTGATGCAAATTGCCATCCGCTCCGGCTTGAACGTTTGTTTGATTTCGAACACGCCGTCGTTGTCGCGCACCGTCACGTTGCTGGCGGCCTGCGCCAGCTTCTCGACCTCCGCCTTGCCGCCCAGCTTGGCGAGATCCGTCTGCTTCAGCTTGTAGCTCACGGCACCGGCCTTCACGGTCTCGCGGACAAGGAAATATCTGCTGCCGGGCTTCGGTTTCATGTTGGCCTTGAACAGCTCGACGATCTTGTCGGCGACATTGTCGTCGATCACCTCGCCGGCCATGTCCTCGACCGTGATGTCGACCGTCATCGACTTCTTGTAATCTGCCGACGCGGACGCCGTGAGCCCGGGCACGACCTTTTTCAGAAGGTCCATCGACAGCCCGGCGCTGGATTGCTGAGTATCAGACAGGGCGTAGTTTGAGATCTGCACGTCGCGCTTGTACGGGCCCAGCGCTGTAATAGCGGGGTCGCTCGTGAAATCCTTGACGCGGAAATACGTGCCGTCCTTTTCGAGCCGGTAAATTGAACCGGCGGGATCGAAGCCGTTGGGCACGAGCGGACACTGATAGCCCTTGGGCACGCCGGGCACGAAGCCGGCCGTCACCGTTTCGGCAGCCGGCTTGATCGATGCTGTATCGACGCCCGAAAAGCTTTCGGAGCAACCTGCCGTTAGCGCGCTAAGGCCGAGCAGCCCTGCCCACCTAAGAACTGTCCTCATAGCGCGCCCCTGCTCCCACCTCGAACGACTCGGAGTCGTAGCAGGCGTTCAGCGCACCAACAATGTCGGCAAAAGCACAATCACCAGTCGCAATAAATTCTCGGACTAGGGAGAAGCCGGAATTGCTCGCATTAACCTTGGAGCCACCGCCCTCGCAATCGTGACGCCCGCCGCTCAGGCGGAAGCCATCCGCGCGGCCTCCGTCGCAGCGACTCGCCGACCGACACGCCCTGCTCGCTTCTTGAACCAGACGTAGATGCCTGTCGCCGACAAAAGCGCTACGACCAACCCCATGAATGACAGGAAGATGCGGCCCGGCAATCCGGCGATCCGGCCGGAATGCAGCGGGAACTGGAGTTGCATAAAGATGTCGGCTGCAGTGCCCTCCCACGGCACGCGACCGCCCTGCAGCGACCCGTTCATCGCGTCGAGGAACAGCATCTTCACGCCCATGCCGCCCGATCCGTGATCGTCGCCGGGATGGAAGAAATTGACGGAATAGAGCCCGTGCAGCCGCCCGTAGAACACCGCGCCGGCAGGCTCGTCCCAGCCCCGGCGGCGCGCTTCTGCGCTTGCTGTCTCGATGGCTTGGGTAAACGACAGCTTAGGATCAATCGGCTTGTTGAGCGGCGCCGGCGAGCGGTCGTCGAATGCGTCCGGCGTCAGCGACGAAAGATGGCTCAGGATCGGCCTCACCACCTCGTTATTGAGATTCATCGAGATCGACGTGAAGGCGAGAATGAACAGCATCGCCCAAAGCCACAGTCCAAACGCGCGGTGGAGATCAAGATTGAGCCGGTAGGTGCTGGCCCCGCGTTTGATTTTCCAGGCGGGCTTCCAACGCTCCCACCATGTCTTGCGCATATCCTCGGTATCGGAAGCGCCGCCGGTCTGCGCCGCCCTCCGGGGCAGCGTCAAGTAGAAGCTGACAAAGCAATCGAAAA
>VFQP010003697.1_pt1 | contig 15227 bp, 14 predicted proteins | sample 3512351 | NCBI WGS metagenome assembly VFQP01 (sample SAMN10412372, study PRJNA504923) | tailings metagenome | isolation source: Relicate 1 Philex TSF1 revegetated site | place: Philippines: Tuba, Benguet | collected 2017-08-29 | reverse complement strand
TGTATGTGGCGCCTGGCTCTGCAGGTGCAGGTGCACACGTTTTCCGGGTCGTGGGTGCCTCAGGAGATTGCTCAGCGGCCCAGGCTGGTGGGGCGCCTGCTGTCGCCCGGGGCGAGCTTTTCGGACGGCGGGGCGCGCCTGGCCGTGGCCTTCCTGTCCGTGAGCGGCGCCACGGCCACCGTGGCCGTGTGCAGGTGAGGCGTGGGCGGCGGGCGGGCCGTTGGGGCGCGGGAGGAGGCTTTCCGATGCACCTCGGCAGCAGACCCGGGCTGCGTGCATTGGTAATGCGTGGCCACGCGCAGGTGGGATGGGGACGCCGGGGCCTGCAGGTGCGTGTGTGTCCGCGACTCTCAAGGGGTGGTGGTGCACGGCGATGCTGTGCTGTGAGCACCGCGCACAACGTCAGGCATGCCCTGTGTGACTGTGCGCGTGGCCTGCGTGCAGTGCGTCGAACGCCAGGTCGGCGGTGGCGTCCGTGAGGGCCCGCGTGCCGCGCCCGCCGCCCCGCCGCCGCTCTCCGCCCCCCAGCCGCCGGGCGTGAGCTAGTTGAACCCTCGGACCCGGACCGCAGGACGATGCTCCTCCGCGATGGCCACTTGCATTTCTTGGCGCGCTGTCTTGGGCGCGCGTGCGCAGCGATGTGCACACACTGCTCTGCACACACTGCTCTGCTGCTTCTTTGCTGCTGCCGTGAATGGCTTTTTGGCCCGCACCGCCATGTGCGCGCCCACGCACGTGTGGGGCGCCTGAAAAAGGCGCCCCACCGTTTTCACGCATGCGGCTGGAGATCCGTTCATTCATCCATGCAAATCGGTCGGGGTCGCTGAGGCCTCGCTCCCTCTGGTGCTCTCCGCAAGTCAACATGGCAAGCCCTCCTTGAGCCCTCGGTCCAGCGCCACACCAGAGCACGGCGGCAGCGATGTAAAGCGGCGCGGGCGTGATGCCCAAGTTCCCAGCAGCAGCGTCTCGGCGGTGCCCAGTGGCCTGATGGCGTAGACCCATCTCACCGCCGCACCTGCAAGCGCTCGAGGAGCGCAGAGGAGCCTCGAGAGAGGAGCAGCGGCGCGTCCCTGCCCCCTCCCCTGCGACCCAATGGGCACACAGGGGTGAGTCAAGCGCGCGCCCACGCGACGCGTGCTGCATCTGCATCTACGATGCCGCACTCGATGATGATGCTCTCGCTCGGCGCCTGAGCTCGCAGGGGCCAAGCCCCCACCACCGCCGCCCTCCCAGCGAGCGCGCAGCAGCAGGAGGTGGTGGTGGTGCACTACGCGCCCGAGCACAGCGCTCACGAACGCGTGCGGGCGCGCTGCGTTGCCCCCTGCCTCATGTATGTGGCGCCTGGCTCTGCAGGTGCAGGTGCACACGTTTTCCGGGTCGTGGGTGCCTCAGGAGATTGCTCAGCGGCCCAGGCTGGTGGGGCGCCTGCTGTCGCCCGGGGCGAGCTTTTCGGACGGCGGGGCGCGCCTGGCCGTGGCCTTCCTGTCCGTGAGCGGCGCCACGGCCACCGTGGCCGTGTGCAGGTGAGGCGTGGGCGGCGGGCGGGCCGTTGGGGCGCGGGAGGAGGCTTTCCGATGCACCTCGGCAGCAGACCCGGGCTGCGTGCATTGGTAATGCGTGGCCACGCGCAGGTGGGATGGGGACGCCGGGGCCTGCAGGTGCGTGTGTGTCCGCGACTCTCAAGGGGTGGTGGTGCACGGCGATGCTGTGCTGTGAGCACCGCGCACAACGTCAGGCATGCCCTGTGTGACTGTGCGCGTGGCCTGCGTGCAGTGCGTCGAACGCCAGGTCGGCGGTGGCGTCCGTGAGGGCCCGCGTGCCGCGCCCGCCGCCCCGCCGCCGCTCTCCGCCCCCCAGCCGCCGGGCGTGAGCTAGTTGAACCCTCGGACCCGGACCGCAGGACGATGCTCCTCCGCGATGGCCACTTGCATTTCTTGGCGCGCTGTCTTGGGCGCGCGTGCGCAGCGATGTGCACACACTGCTCTGCACACACTGCTCTGCTGCTTCTTTGCTGCTGCCGTGAATGGCTTTTTGGCCCGCACCGCCATGTGCGCGCCCACGCACGTGTGGGGCGCCTGAAAAAGGCGCCCCACCGTTTTCACGCATGCGGCTGGAGATCCGTTCATTCATCCATGCAAATCGGTCGGGGTCGCTGAGGCCTCGCTCCCTCTGGTGCTCTCCGCAAGTCAACATGGCAAGCCCTCCTTGAGCCCTCGGTCCAGCGCCACACCAGAGCACGGCGGCAGCGATGTAAAGCGGCGCGGGCGTGATGCCCAAGTTCCCAGCAGCAGCGTCTCGGCGGTGCCCAGTGGCCTGATGGCGTAGACCCATCTCACCGCCGCACCTGCAAGCGCTCGAGGAGCGCAGAGGAGCCTCGAGAGAGGAGCAGCGGCGCGTCCCTGCCCCCTCCCCTGCGACCCAATGGGCACACAGGGGTGAGTCAAGCGCGCGCCCACGCGACGCGTGCTGCATCTGCATCTACGATGCCGCACTCGATGATGATGCTCTCGCTCGGCGCCTGAGCTCGCAGGGGCCAAGCCCCCACCACCGCCGCCCTCCCAGCGAGCGCGCAGCAGCAGGAGGTGGTGGTGGTGCACTACGCGCCCGAGCACAGCACCCACGAGCGCGTGGAGCGCGTCGCCCTGGTGGACGGCCGATTGCACGTCCCCACGCTCAGGGAGTTCTTCTCCCTCGCCGCCCTGCGCATCGACGGCGCCGTGCATGCCGTCAACTCGGACGGATGGACGTTCGCGACGTTCCACCCCGGACAGCACCTGCGCCTCACCGGTGCGCTGGCCATCTCGCGGAGGGGGGGCGATGCCACCGCTCAAGAACAGCAACCCACGCGCGCGGCGTTGCAGGAGAATGCAGCGGCTCATGCATGACCCGGCGGAGTTCTCATATCATCTCAGTGGGACGTTGTGCCGGGCTAGGGATGCACGGGCGGGACGGTCAACGACGCATCGCGAGAGCCCAAATGGCCCCCATCCCCCTAAACGCCGCCTGCGTGTGCAGGCGTGCCAGCGAGCGGCCCGGGCCACACGCTCGCCGTGCTGCTGGTCAAGTGCACCGAGGAGGGCCGCGAGGAGAGCGTCTCGTCGCCCTACGCCACCAGCGGCGGCGGAGGCGGCGGCGGCGGCGCGGGCGGCGACAGCGGCAGCCACGCCAGCAAGCGGCGCCGCGCCGCGCCGGCCATGCACGAGGAGACGCTGGGCATGCTGCCGCTGCCCTCCGACTGGGCGCAGCTCTCCTCGCCCTCGCTGGCCGAGCTCCGCGCCCGCATCGCCGACTGCCTGCAGGCGCGTGGTCTGTACTTGACCTCATGGCAAGCAGTGTGTGCTGCAGCAGCGGAGGAGCCCGATGCCTCTTTTCTGTCGACAGCGACTGGCCTCTTGCGGCACACCGCAGCAAGAATCGTCCCTGTGCCACACGTGGCCGCTGCGCGTGCTGCCGTGGTTGCTTGGCCCACGCAGGAGCCGGCCCACGTGGTCAGCGCCTGGCAGCTCAAGTACGCGTGGGACGACTCGGGCGCGCAGGTGCCCATCCTCAGCGACGCCGCGCTGCAGGTGCGCCGCCCGGCTGGGCCGTTTGCGGTGCCACGCGCGCCGCCCAACCGCCCTGCCCAGCCGCCTGCGTTTGTCCGGCCCAAGCCAGCGCCTCGGCCCTCGGCGCCCTGCCCTCCTGCTGACGTGCAGGCGCTGCTCAGCTCTTGGCAGCAGCAGCTGCTGGCCAGCCAGGGCTCTGGAGCGGGGGCGCCCCCCTGCTTCAAGCTCTACATCCACGAGCCTCCCCAGCAGCAGCAGCAGCAGCAGCTGCACGCGCCGGGCCACGCCGCCGCCGCCCAGCAGCGCGCCAGCTCGCCGCTGAATCACACCGCGCCGGCGCGCGCGGGCAGCCACGCGGCGGCGCCGCCGCCGCTGCAGTACAGCGGCGCTCTGCCCCAGGGCAGCGCGGTGCACGCTCAGCAGCAGCAGCACGCCTCCGGGCTGCACAGCGCCCCGCCCCTGCAGCAGCAGCAGCAGGTGCATGGCGGGGGCCAGCACCACCAGCACGTCCATGCAAACGCGGCAGCGGCAGCGGGCTGGCTTGCGGCCAAGGAGGGCGCTGACCCAGTGGGGATGCACGCGCCCGGCACGCCAGCGCCCGGCACAGGTGAGGGGGCACGCGGGAAGAGCATGCTGCCAGTGCCGTAGCTCAGCAGCACCTCTGCCAGCAAAACGGAACGTGTTGCCATTGCTCGCCAGCGCGCCATGCCGACGCCTGGTCATTCCGCTTCCCTCACTCTCCCACCCCGTGCAGGGAGCACGCTCACCCCGTTCACCACCGCCAGCCACGCGCCCCTCGCCGGCGCTCCCCACACCCACGCCGCCGCAGCGGCGCTCCACGGCAACGGCGGCGCGCCCGCGGCGGCCTTCGCGGCGCTGCACCACGCCGGCCTGGGCCCGCACGCGTGCGCGTCGGCCGCCGGCGACGAGAGCCACGTCAGCGCGCTGACCACGGCTGCGGCGGCGGCGCAGCAGCTGCAGCTGCAGCTTCCAGGCGGCTCCTCTGGCCTGGCCGACCACGCGCTAGGCCAGCACCAGGTGCACCAGCAGCAGCAGCAGCAGCAGCAGGTGCCTGCGATGGTCCCCAGCCCGTCGTCCCGCAGGTCCGTGGCGGTGCCCTCCACGCCCTTCAGCCCGGCGCCGCAGCCTACGCAGCCGGCGGCGACGGCCACGCCGCGCGGCGCCTCGTTCGCCGGCGCCTGGGACCCCGCGCCCGGCGGCGGCGGGGCGGCGCCCGCGACCGCGCACGAGCGCGGGGGCAGCGGCGGCGGCGGCGCGGAGGGCGGCGGCCACTTGGACGCCGTTTTGGTGGGGCGCGCGCCGTCGCTGGACGCGCACGCGGCGGCGCGAGCGGCGGCGGCGACGCCGCACCCGCACCACCACGGGCACACGGGGTCGCTGGCCGGCAGCACGGCGGCCTTGGTGGAGCAGGTGGCAGGAGGCGGCAGCGGCGGCGCGCTGGCGGCGGCGGGCCTTCGGTCGGCCTCGGCGTCCCCGGCGCTGCACAGCCAGACGGGGCAGGCGGCCGTGGCGGCGGCGGCGGCGTTCATGCACTCCGGGAGCCTGGGCGAGCCGCAGCCGCACCTCCCGCTGGCGATGCCGCACCTGGCGCGCATCCGCACTGGGGTTGCGGACCCTGGGGGAGTGGGGGGCTCGGCTGCGCCGCAGGGCGGGCAGGCGGGCGTGGCCGGCGATGCGCCGGCGGTGGCGGTGGTGGGCGCGGACGCTGCGAGCGGCCCGGTGCTTGCGCCGCGTTCGTCGCGGCCCTTGGCGGCCTCTGGGGACGCAGTGTTTGGGGATGCAGGGCGAGGAGCGGCCGCCTCGCAGCAGGAGGTTGGGGCAGTCCCCGAGGGACAGCAGGAGGAAGGCACGATGGAGGGCGAGGAGGAGCGGGAGGACGACGATGGCGCGGGCAGCGGTGGCGAGGGCGAGGGCGAAGGGGAGAGGAGCGCGGGGCCCGCGAGGAGCGGCGCCAGCGGCCGGCCCGGCAGCAAGAGCAAGGCCAAGAGCAGGAGGGCGGCCAAGGGGCGCGAGAGCGACACCAAGTTCGCCGACGGTGAGTGCTAGCGAGCTGCGTGTTGCGGAGACGCGCAAGGGCTGGCGCGTGCTCAGCCGCGGCGAGCCCTCCTCGTGGTGCACTGGTGCGAGCGCAGGCCGCAAGAAGGACGAGCGCGCGCACGAGAACAGCATGCAGGTCATGCGCGACGCTTGCGCCAACATGTTTGGCAACATCTCCAACCTCATCGAGGTGCGCCAAAGCTGTAGTTCCAGGCCTCTTCGACTACAAGCACATCCAGTGCAAGGCCTGCCAGCCGCCCACGCTGGTCAAGGCCTACTCGGCGTACCACACGGCGTGCATCCGCAAGCACTTTTTGCGGCACCACCAGGACCTGCTCAACGACGACACGGTCGACAAGTCGCAGTTCAAGGACTACAAGGTCGCCTCCAAGCCCTCGCGGTCGCTGCCGGGCTCCGCTTCGGCCGGCGACCTGGAGGCGCTGGGCGGCGCAGCCGAGGGCGAGCAGGGCTGGGCCGACAGCGCGTCCGGCGTCCCAGCTCGCCGCACCACCAAGCGCACCGCCGCCGCGGCTGGTGTGGCCGAGGTCGTGGCGATGGCCGCAGCGGCGTCGGGGATCAGCACCACGCCGCGCTCGCGTGGAGGCGCCGGCGCCGGCACGCCGCGCAGCAGACAGCCGGGCCTGAGCACGCCGCGCCGCTCGGCGGGGCCCTCGGGCGGCGGCAGCCGCGTGCAGCTCGCCACTCCAAGCGCCTTGGCCGCCGAGGCAAGCGCCTTCCACGTCTCCAACCCGTTCGCGATGGACCGGGGCCTCGAGGCCAGCCTCGCGCAACACCATCAGCACTTCTCGCCCATGCACCAAGCCGCATCGGCGCAGCGGACGCCGTTCCAGGACCTCCCATCGCACGGCTCAGTTCCCGGCGGCGCCGCCTTCGCGGCCGGGCCCGTCGCGCTGCCCACGAGCGGCGTCTCCTGGATGCCGCCAGGCCACCTGCGCACGGCGTCCATGCAGGCAAGCCCGAGGCACCAGGCCCAGCAGCAGCAGCACTTTCCCACGCCCACCTGGCAGCCGCCCGGCAGCCGCCCGCTCGACTGGCTGCCGGTCAACGCCGGGGGCGGCCCAACCGGCCCCGGCGCCTTGGCCATGCGCGGCGTCGACGGCGGCGGCGGCGGCGTCAACGGGCACCTGCCGCCCGCGCCGGGCTCAGCCTCGCACCACCAGCTGGACGGCGTGCTGCTGCACAACCCCCGCATGCCCAGCAGCGGGCAGTGGCACGCCGCGGCGGCAGCGGCGGCAGCGGGCTTGGGCGGCGCGGGCGGCGGCGCGCTGCAGCACCCGGCGCCCGACGGCCTGTGGCAGCTGCCGCCGCAGCAGCAGCAACAGCGGGTCATGGTGGCGTCCGACCACGTTATGGTGCCGTTCTCGCCGTCTGCCCCAGCTGGCCTGCAGCAGGCGGGCGCGCACCGCGAGGTGACGTTCAACCTGCCGGGCGCGGCCGACGGCGGCGGCGGCGGCAGGCGCGGCAGCGACCAGGCGGCGCTAGCGGCAGGCATGCACGTTCCGCTGGGCGCAGCGGGGCACCACGCCGGCATGCTCCGCAGCGGAAGCCAGCCGCACCTGGCCGGGCTGGCCATGCACGGCAACGGCGGCATGCATCTGGCGGCGACGCGCCCGCTGTCGCCCGTCCCAGGCGCCGGCAAGCCGCTGCACCCGCACCTCCACGGCGGCCTGCAGCTGCCGCCCTCCTCCGCTGCCGCCGCCGCCGGGCCCTACGGCACGTTGAACGGAAGCGGCGACCACCTCGGCGGCGGCGCCGCTGCCGCTGCGCCGCTCCCGCTGGCGCCGCCGCTGCTGGACGCGCCAGGCGAGCTGGTCCCTGGCGTCGCCGTCAAGGCCGCTGAGCTCGCAAACGGCGGCGGCGGCGGCGGCCTGCTGTTAGCGACGCTGTCTGGCGGCGGCGTGCCTGGCGGCGGCGGCGCGGGCGGCGGCGGCGGTGGCGGGTACGCCACCCCGCCGGGGTATGACAGCATGGACCCTCAGACCATGGTGGAGTTCCTGTCGAGCCTCAAGAGCAGCGCGGCATTTGCCAGCCAGCTCGCCGCCATCCGCGCCGAGCAGCAGGCCGCCGACCTGCACGGCAGCCCTGCCCGCGATGCGCCGGCAGCCCTGCCGGGCGACCCGCGGGGACAGCAGGCGGCGGCCGTGGCTGCGGGGGACGCGGCGGCGGCGGCCATGCAGCTGCAGCGCCGCCCCAGCAGCGCGCTGGTGGGCGGCGGCGGGGCTGCGCACGTGCCGCCGCCGGCCATGGGCCCGCCCGCTGGTGGGAGCTTTGGCGGCGGCCACCACATGTACTCGGGCGCTGAGGGCACCATCATGAGCGCGGGCGCCCTCATGACGGCCATGAGCGGCGGGCTGTCCGGCGCAGCGGCGGCGGCGGCGGCAGCTGCCGACGGCGGTGGTGCGCCACTCCGTCCGCCTACGCCGGGCATGCCGCGCGTGCTGTCGTCGGCGGCGGCGGGCGCCGGCGGGCGCGCCGCCGCCGGCGCCGGCGCGCATGAGGGCGCCTCGCCGCGCAACATTGGGCCGGGCGCGGCGGCCGCCGCCATGGCAGCCGTGTGGCCGCCCGGCGCCGCCCCCGAGGCCGCGCCCGCGCAGCCGCCGCCGCAGCAGCAGCACGGCATGGGTGCGGCGGCGCCCGGCGCTGACGTGGGAGGCGGCCGCATCGCCGGCGCCCTCATGCGGGGCGAGCCGGTGGACCCGCCCTCGTGGCCGCTGCCCGGCATGATGCTCTCCTCCATGTCCAGCGGGCTGGACGGCGCGCTGCGCCTGGGGTCGGCGGTGGGTTCGGACGCCCTAGGGCTCATGGAGAGCCCTGCGTCAGCGCTGGGGGGCCTGAGCGGCGACGCGCTGCTCGGGCCCGCGGCGCACCGGCAGGCGTCAAGCGCCGCTCTGCTGACTCAGCAGGCGGTGGTGCAGCAGCAGCAGCAGCAGCAGCAGCAGCAGCCGGCGGCGCAGTTGCGGGCGGCGGTGGGCCAGGCGGGGGCTGAGGGCGGGGACGCGGCCGCCGGGGCGCGGCTGCCGGGGCGGGCGGCGGACGGCGCGCACGCCGGCGCGGCGGTGGCCGCGGAGGAGGACGACGTGCCCTCGTGGGGGTTTTGCAGCGACAAGTTGATGAACTACAGCTACGCGCAGCTGCTGCGCGTGGCGGAGCAGACCGAGGGCCCGCTGGATGGGCCGGGGGCGGCGGAGATGCGCGGCGCCTGAGCTGGCAGATGTGTGCGGGTGGGGGTTGGCTTCAGGACGGCGGCGCCGCCGACACACACTTTGCTGTCGTCGTGCACGCGCTTCCACTTGACTTTTCCCACCTTGCGCTGCATGTGAGCACGATGTGAAGGATGTGCTTGGCGGGAGCACGAGTGAAGCTGCGGTGCGGGCACGTGGAGAGGGTCTGAGAGGTGCTGCGGCCGCTGTGGTGTGCCCTCGGCGCGAGGGTGGCCCGTTTTGGCGGTGAGGCCCCCTGTGCGCAGCTCCCTGCGCGGGTGGCGGGTTTTTGGGTTGCCCAGGCTGTTTTGGGCCGTGGGTGCGTCGGGGTGAGTGCGCAGCGGCTGCGAGCGAAGGAGCGAGGCACGATGCACATTGCGAAACATGACGTCGTATGCGCACCCTGTTGGCATTTGAGAGGATGGCGAGAGGCGTGCGCGAGCTGCTGCAGCAAGGCCAGGGCCGCGTGGGTCGCCCGCGGCGCGTTTGTGTTGGGACAACGCACGAGGCTACCCGCTCGCACGAGGCGCTGAGCTGACTGATGCATCGCTCTGCCCGGCCTTTGAAGCGTTGGAATGCAAGCTTCCGCGGCCGCCGTGCCAGCGCTGCCCGTTCCGTGGCCCCTGCGCACGCGTCGCACGTGACTGCATGCCACCAGGGCGCGCGCGCTCGGACCCCGTCGTCTGCAGCGGCGAAAGCCGTGCGCAGCCTGCCCAGAGCTAGCGCTTGCAGTTCCGCGCAGGGGCAACGCAGCCAGGGCCAATGAATTCGTCAAAGGAGCGCGCCACGCCGTGACGCCGCCCGCCCGCTGACGCTCAGGCCAGGGCCGCCAGGATGTCCCCCTCCCGGATCACAATGAAGGACTCGTCGTCCTCCTGCAGGTGGCCGAAGCAAAAGGCCAGCAGCCCCAACGAAAGTTGTGCGGTGCGGCTGTGCACCAAGGGCGGGCCGAGCCCCCCGTGGGAGCGCCCAACCACGCCCAACCAAACACGGGCGCGTGCCCCAGGGCGCACCCACCTCGAACTCGGCGCCGCTGTACCGGCTGTACAGCACTGTCTGCCCCACCGCCACCTTTGGCGGCACCACCTCGTCGCTGCCCTCCTTCTTGGACCCCGTGCCCACCGCCACCACCTGCCAGCCAGCGCACACGCCGCGGCACGATGCACGCGCAAAGGACGTGTGCTCGCCGGCTCTCCCAAGCCCCGCGGTGCCATGGGCAGCGAGCAGGGGACCCCAGCTGCGGTCACCAGGCCCCACGCCCCCCCGGCACGCGGAGCTTGGCAGGGCAGAGCGCGCGGAGACCGGCGCGCAGTGGGGGAGAGGAGAGGAAGGAAGGAAAGGGGGGGCGCACCGTGCCAAAGACCGGCTTCTCCGCCTGGTCCACGTTGAGCAGCACGCCGCCCTCGGTCTTGCCCTCGGCCTTGGCCGCCTGCACAGGCGCGCAGCGCACATGGGAACGCCACACAAGCTGAACGCGTGCCCGCCCCTGCTGCACGCCGGAGACCTGCCCCGCAGCGATGAGCCGCCGCCACATGAGCGCAACGACCAGAGGGCCCCCCTCGCTGGTTTGCCAGCGCCCGGCGCCGAGGGCATGCATGGACGAGGGAGCAGCCCCCGCAGTACGAGTTCACCCCGGCCCCAGGCGGCTCTTGCCTTGAGCAGCACGCGGTCGCCCAGCGGCCTCAAGTGCGCCACCTTGTCGCCGCTGCCCAGCACGCCAATCACGTCCTCCTCCTGCGCGCGCAAGATGAACCGCCGCCGCCGCCGCCGCCAGCGTCAAGAGACCTGCGCGCGGCGCCGTCTGGCAGCTGGCTGCTCTGCAGGTGCGTGGCGATGATTGCAGCGAGCGGCTCACCTTGAGCAGCACGTGCTCCTGCTCCTTGACTTTGAGGTCCGTGCCGGCGTAGTTTGCGTAGAGCACGCGGTCGCCCGCCTGCAGCAAGAGGAGCCGTGATGAAGATTCGAGGGCGAGCAAGCAGCTTGGTGAGAGAGAGGGAACGCTGGCACCTGCGCTAGTAGCTGCTGCTGGACCAATGGCCAATGGCTGCAGGAGCGTGCCTTGACGAGCGTCACGTCGCCCAGCGCCACCACGGTGCCCGCCGTGCTCTTCTTGGCCGCGGCGTTGGGCAGCAGCACGCCGCCGATGGACTTGCGCTCCTCTGGGTCGAGCTTGATGAACACGCGGTCGCCGACGGGCTGCACGCCGGTGAACTGCGCGGGGCGGGCGGGCGGCGGTGGCACAGGCGCGCCTCCTCGCATTGCCCAATCAAGCATCCATCGGGCGGCACTGGGCGTGGGTGTGCAGGAGCGCTGCGCCTTCCTCCTGGATGGCAGCCGTGCGTTCTGGAAGAGGGTCGAGCCGCCAGTCCGGCCCATAGGCACACGCTCGCTCTCACCGGCTTGGGCAGGGCGGTGGCAGCGACGCACGAGAAGGCACGACGCCCCCGAGTCGCCGCACGGCAGCTGGAGCGCGTCTGCGTGCGCAGCTGGCCCATCGTCGACTGCATCCCTGTCTCCCTCTTTGCTCGCTCCTCAGCTGACGCCGCTGCCTCAAACGCTGCTCGACGACAAGGACCGAGCTGCTAAGGGTCTCGCAGCAGGCTATGGACTCCGATCACAGGGCAAACCGCATTCCAGGGCATACCTATTTCGCGCAGCAACACGCTTGGGCGAACTCGTGCGCAACTCCTGACGCCTGGAAGAGCTCAGCGTGGTCGCTTCCAGCCGCTGCCCAGGGACCTTCTACGACTCGCGCTGGAGGCGGGCCCGCAGTTCGCGCAGCGCGCAGCTTTTTCCGGAGCGCGGGACGCAGCAGCAGCAGCGGCATCTGAGATCACCATCGTGCTCGAGCGGAGCTAGAGTTTCTGCTCGCTCAGGCGGCCGGGCGGCCCCACAGGGGCCTCCCTTCACTCGCCTGCCGACACGCAGCTGCGGCAGCATGGACAAGCTCAAGCAGCTGCAGTACCTGCAGCTCGTCAACAGGGTGACGTCAGGTGTGTGCGCTGCGCTTCGCCGGGCCCAGACGCCGGAGCGGCCGCGGTGTGCGGCGCGCCCCGCGCACACAGCCCCCAGCAGCCGCAGCAGCAGCTCCCTGACACAGGTGGTGAGCTCAGCCTCACGTCGTGCACGTGCCGGCATGCGCGCGCAGAGCTGGACCAGCACCTGCACATCTCCGACAAGACGGTCGCAGAGTTCATCATCGACACGGCCAAGACCTGCAAGCACGTGGATGACTTCAAAAAGGTACGCAGCAGCAGCACGCCACACACGCAGCCGGCCGCCGGCAACCTCACTGCGCGGCCCCAACCCTGCACCGACGCCGCCGCTGCGCGCTCCACCACCCACCGCACCGCACCGCAGGCCATGCAGGAGCTGGGCCTCGGCGACGCCCTCAACGACGTGCTCGTCGAGCGCTTCTGGAACATCATCATGGCGCTCACGCCCGGCGGCGGCGGCGGCAACGCGCCCTCCTCTTCCTCCGGCGCCTCCACCGCCACGGGCGCCCGCGCGCCCTCGGCCGTGCTGGCGCGACCCGACGCCAAGATCCCCGGCCTGGCCATCGCCAACACCAAGGACTACGCCAAGCAGCTCAACGACGAGCTGCTCAAGGACGCGGGAGGCGTGCTGGCCGACGGCGCCGGCGCCAAGCCGCCGGCGCCGCCGCCGCTCCCGCCGCCGCCGCCGCTGCCGCCGCCCGGAGGCCGGGAGCGGGACCGCGGCGGCCGCGACCGCGAGCGCCGGCGCTCGCGCTCGCGGTCCCGGGAGCGCGACCGTGGCGACCGCGGCGGCCGGGGCGGCGAGAGGGAGCGGGAGCGCGACTACCGGGACCGCGATCAGGACAGGGAGCGGGACCGGGCGCGCATGCCGCCGCCGCCGCCGCCCCCGCCACCGCCTCAGCTGCCTGACGAGCCGGAGCTGGGCGGCGTGTACCGGGGCAAGGTGTCGAGCGTGATGGAGTTTGGCTGCTTCGTGGAGCTCAACAACTTCCGCCGCAAGGTGCGAACGGCGCGCGCGCGGCCGCCTCGGGAAGGGGGGGGGGAAGGGGGGGGGCGGTCACTGGCGTTTTTTTCGGCGTGGTCAACTGGGGCGCCGGGTGGGTGGAGGGCGCTCGCTCGACTCCTCACGGGTGGCGCAGCAACCGCACGGCACAGTGTGCCTGGGTGGAGGGCCAGGGGGCTTCGGCAAGCCCAGCTGGACGCTGCGGCTTCCCTCTTCGCGTGGCGCCGCAGGTGGAGGGCCTTGTGCACGTGGCCAACATGAGCAAGCGGAACTGACGCGCTGTCTGCCTCCACCCCTTGGCCTGTCCCTGCCCCGTGCCGTGTGCGCCGCAGGTGGAGGGCCTTGTGCACGTGGCCAACATGAGCAAGCGGAACTGACGCGCTGTCTGCCTCCACCCCTTGGCCTGTCCCTGCCCCGTGCCGTGTGCGCCGCAGGTGGAGGGCCTTGTGCACGTGGCCAACATGAGCAAGCGGCCCATCAGCAGCGCCAAGGAGTTTGTCAAGCGGGGGCAGGACGTGTGGGTAAAGGTGCTCAGCACGCAGACCAGCGCCGGCGCCAGCGGCATGGCGGGAGGGCTCGGCGCGCAGCGCATCACGCTGTCCATGCGCGACGTGGACCAGGCCACCGGTGAGCGCGCTTGGTGGCGTGGTGGTGGGGTGCTGCGGCCTGTGGGTGGTGCTTGGGGGGGCGTCGTCGTCGATGGACGACGCGGGCCAGGCCATGGGTGAGTCTGGCAGAAGGCTAGCGGCCAGGGCTTTTTGCCAGTCTGCCCTGCACTGCGCTGGTCGGCCGCTGCTGCTGCTGGTCTCTGAGCGTGACGCCGTCCGCGTCCGCGTGACGCCGTCGTGACGCCGTTTACCAACCACCTGCCGCCCGGCTTCGTCCCCCTCACCACAGCACTGGCCCCCTCGCATCCCACACGCAGGCCAGGACCTGCTCCCCAACCACCTGCTGCCCGGCTTTGCGGGCAAGTCGGGCGACCCCGTGCCCAACGGGCTCAAGGGCCTCAGCGGCATCAAGATCAACCCCGATGACATGGACGACCACAAGGCGCAGCGCAGGGTGAGCGCGCGCGCCATGGACCATGGTTTAGGGTCTCAGGTTTGGTTCGCAGCGTGGGCCGCGTGAGCCGTCCCCAACCAAAGGCATCGCGCAGGAGGCAAGGGCGCGCATGGCACAGATCACGGCAGATGGAGTGCAAGCCGTTGCTCACGCTGTGCCCGTGCTGTGCCCATGCTGTGCCCGTGCTGTGCCCATGCTGCAGCCGGTGCGCAAGCTGACGGAGCAGGAGCAGTGGGAGGCGCGGCAGCTGGCCAACAGCGGCGTGGTGCAGGTCGACGAGCTGCCAACCTACGACCACGAGTCCGGTGAGGGCTTTGGCTGACGCATGACGAGGGCTTGGCTCCCGGCGCACGCCTCTCTCGGGCCTGCGTGGCGTGCTTCCTGCACTTTGCACAGCGTGCAGCGGGCGGGTGGTGCGGCGAACGCGAGTAAGTATTCATGCCATTGGTGTCTTGCTGTGGTGGCGGCAGCGCGGGGCAGCTTGGCACGCTCAGCACGCTTTCTTCGTCCGGCGCGGCGGTGGCTGTGGCTCTGTTGCTGCCCGCAGGCCTGGGCGCGCTGGGCAGCATCACATTTGCACCCCTGCTGCTTGCTTCGCCTTTCCGCAATGCTGCCCGCAGGCCTGGGCGCGCTGGCCCTGATGCATTGACCTACCCCAGCACCCTCAGCACGTGTGTGCGCATATCGTGGTGCTGCTGCCCGCAGGCCTGGGCGCGCTGGCCCTGATGCATTGACCCACCCCAGCACCCTCACCCCGTGTGTGCGCATATCGTGGTGCTGCTGCCCGCAGGCCTGGGCGCGCTGGGCAGCATGGCCGAGGAGGTGGAGGAGGAGTTTGAGATTGACCTCAACACCGAGGAGCCCGCCTTCCTCAAGGGCGCCAGCAGCCGCAGCGGCATCGAGATGAGCCCCGTCAAGATCGTCAAGAACCCCGACGGCAGCATGCAGCGCAGCGCCATGACGCAGGTGGGCTTTAGGGTTTGGCACGGCCGCCCTGCATGGTCAGGGGTCTCGTGCAGCGTTCGCTGGGCGGCAGGCGTGGCTGCTGCCTCTGCTCGCTGCTTGCTGCTCGCTGTGCCAGGGGCTGAGGCGCCGTCGTGTGCTTGCGCGGCGCTTGCATGGCGCGCTTGCAGAGCGCGCTGGCCAAGGAGCGGCGGGAGCTCAAGGAGCAGCAGCAGCGCACGCTGCTGGACGCCATCCCCAAGGACCTCAGCAGGCCCTGGGAGGTGCGCTGTTTTGAAGGGCGAGGGGGGCAAGTGAGAGAGGGCAGGGCCGAGGCGCAGCAGCAGCGCGCGCAGCAGGCCTCGAGAAGTGCGCGTGTACGGTTGGGGGGAGGAGGGTG
>VFQP010003696.1_pt1 | contig 15232 bp, 17 predicted proteins | sample 3512351 | NCBI WGS metagenome assembly VFQP01 (sample SAMN10412372, study PRJNA504923) | tailings metagenome | isolation source: Relicate 1 Philex TSF1 revegetated site | place: Philippines: Tuba, Benguet | collected 2017-08-29 | reverse complement strand
AGGTAGATTAGCCGTCCCTGATCACGGTATACAACTTTGCGTGCGCCAGACTTCTTAGCCAGTTTTCTTCAGCGCAATTTGGGCAATGAAACGGAACTGAAAGTCACCGCGCCAATGACAAGCGCGGCACCAAACAATTGCACATGTGTCGGTGGCATATGCTCAAAAGCGGCAATCACCATCGTGGTGACTGGCACCAGGTTCATAAAAATGGCTGCTCTGGATGGCCCCAGGTGCGAGATACTGGCGTTCCAGAACAGGTATGCCAGCACTCCGCCGCCCAGCGACATCACTAGCAGTGCAGCGCCTGCACTGATGCTGGGAACGATAACATGATCCGCATGGCCCATGGCAGCGACGGACAAAGCGATCGCGCCCACTGTCATGATCCCGGCTGTATTGGCAATACCACTCACTTTTGCCGGCATCATCTTTTTGACCAGTACGTTGTAAAGCGCCCAATTGAACGAGGCGATCAGCAGGTAAATATCTCCGGTCGCCACTGTCACCTCTGCTCCGGCGCCCAGTACCACGATCGCGACGCCAGCAATACCCACCGGAAACGCCAGTAATTGCTGGTTGCTTGGCCTGTCACCCAGGATCAGCAAACCGAGCGCCGCCGTCAGCAACGGATTTAGCGCCATGATCAGGGCTCCGTTGACGGCTGAAGAGGTTTCCATGCCGAGAAAGAAAAACAAGTTGAAGCCGAAGACACCGACAACGCCCAGCACCAGGTAAGCTTTCCACTGGCTTAGCGGAATCAGGTCGCGCTTGAACTGCACAATCAGCACCATTACCGCTGCCGCCAGTACATAACGACTGGCGCCAGCAATATAAGGGCTCATTTCAGCAAGCACCGGTCTTGCCAGATTAAAATTGGCACCCCAGAAAATTGCCGCCAGCGTGGCCATTAAGTAAACCCTGATATTGCGCATATGTGTTCTTCTAACAGTTAAACTATTGACAGTCGGTATCCAGCGACAGAAATCATGCTGTCATCGATCAATTAACCATCGATGCCCTCTACGATGAAGACCCGATACTGCGCGCCATTATGCCTGTGTTTGACTGCCTGTTGATAGTTGGGACTGTGATACCAGGCCTCAGCCTGTTTCATCGAAGGGAAGCGATGGATCAGGCATCCTTCGAACGCCGGCCCCTCCAGGATATTCAATGCGCCGTACCTGACCAGCGGCGTGACCGCATGGCCCTCCCGTGCTAGAGGGGCCTGGCTGGCATAACTATCCATTTCAGCCTGATCGACAGTCTGTTCGCGGATCATGACCACATAGGCACTCATGATGCATTTTTTTCCAGAAACTGGATCAGCGTCGTGGCCGCCTGGGCAGAGGAAGCCGGATTCTGGCCGGAGATCAATAAGCCATCCTGCACCACATATGACTGCCAGTCAGCGGCTTTAGAGTAATGACCGCCTTTTGCAATTAATTCATCTTCCACTAGGAAAGGCACCACATGGGTCAGTTGCACCGCTTCTTCTTCGCTATTGGTAAAGCCGGTGACTTTTTTGCCGGCGACCAGCGCGCTGCCATCCGGCTTTTTGGCATGGCGCAATACGCCTGGCGCATGGCATACCAGCGCCACTGGTTTATTGGCGTTCAGTGTAGATTCAATCAGGCTGATCGAATGTGCATCTTCGGCCAGGTCCCACAGCGGGCCATGACCACCAGGATAAAACACGGCATCAAATGCCTGATGCTTAACAGTTTGCAATGGCACGGTGTTAGCCAGCGCGGCTTTGGCTTCTGCATCCTGCTCGAATCTCCTGGTATCCTCGGTCTGGAAATCAGGCGCATTACTTTTAGGGTCCAGTGGCGGTTGCCCGCCTTTGGGAGAAGCCAGCGTCAATTGGGCACCCGCCTCTTTAAAAACATAATACGGCGCTGCCAGCTCTTCCAGCCAGAAGCCGGTCTTGTTGCCGGTATTACCCAGTGTGTCATGCGAAGTCAGTACTATCAGAATGTTCATTTCAATACTCCTCTATGGACGAATTAGTCTGTGGTTGCAGGGTCTGCCAATCAGTTAGTAAATGGTGCCGGCAAAAATATCCTGACACCGGTTTTCACTGATCAAGTGAAGCAATCATGAACGCTTTTATTCCATTTATGAAATTTATTATATATATTCTAGTTATTCACCATGAGAATAACTTATGCGCTATGACCTGAATCTGTTGCGGGTATTTATTGCCTTGATGGAAGAACGCAGTGTGACGCGGGCGGCAGACCGGCTGGGCATTACACAACCTGCCTTATCGAATGCATTGAACCGTTTGCGGGATATATTGCAAGACCCCCTGTTCATTCGCGAGCGCTATGGCATGCAGCCTACGCAGAAGGCTGAGGAGCTGGCACCGGGGATGCTAGAAGCTATCGGCCAACTGGATAGCCTGGTGCTCGGGCAGCAGGCGTTTGACCCCAAAAGTGCTAACCTGCTGATCACCCTCGCCCCTAACAGTTATGCGGAGTATGTGTTGATCCCGGCAGTGGTCGCCAGGTTGCAGGCACTGGCACCGGGCATCAAAATCCGGGTAACGCCTTATGGAAACGACCTGGCGGAGACAGGCGTGATTTCGGGAACAACGGCGCTCGTCATGGGGCGGTTTGTCGATCCGCCTGATAACCTGGTGGTGCAGCACTTGATGGATGACAGCCTGGCGTGTGTGGTCAGAAAAGATCATCCGGAAATCGGTAACAGCATTACAAAAGCGCAGTATGAAAAACTCAAACATGTGAATGTCATGCCGCCCGGCAAAATGCGCGCAGGCCTTTTCCAGGCGTTGGATCGCCAGGGCCTGAAACGCGAAGTGGCAGTGTCAGTGACGCATTTTCTTTCGGTGCCGGAAGTGATCGCGACTACGGATTACTGTACCACCCTCCCCAGCCAGATATGCAATCGCCTGCTCAGCGATACCCGCCTGAAAATCCTTCCTACACCGGTGGATCTGGGCACTTTCCCGATCGATATGGCCTGGCATGTACGCTACCGGCATGACCCTGCCCATCGCTGGTTACGGACCATGATTGAAGAAGTGGCCCGCTCATTGTGATCACATAGCCTCCATTTAGCTTTATAGGCAAAACGGCTATCTTTTACCGATCAGATAATGGAAAAAACGCGAAGGCTGGGCAGCCACATACGAGAGTTTACTCTGCGTCTATCAGGCCGTGCCTCATCGCCAGCCGCACCATTTCAACCGGACTGTTGACCGACAGCTTCTGCTTGATCAATGTGTAGTAGTTGGCAACCGTTTTCTGGCTGATCTTCAGCATATCGGCCACATCCTCGACCCGCTTACCTTCCGCCAGCAGACGGAACACTTCAAATTCGCGTGAGGTCAGCTGTTGCAGCGGGTTGCTTTCACCGACCAGGGTTTGCAGCGCCACTTTTTGCGCGACATCCTGGCTGAGGAAAGTACGGCCTTTGGAGACATCCAGTACCGCTTGCAGCAGATCATCGGCGACGCCGGTTTTGGTGACGTAGCCTTTGACACCGGCTTTCAGTGCCTGGGCAGCAAAAGAAACTGCCTCATGCATGGAGAAAATCACAATTTTGGCATGCGGGTAGCGCTGCAGGATACGTTTGGCTGCTTCCAGCCCGCCCATGCCCGGCATGGAAATATCCATCAACACCACATCGGGGCCGACTTCACCAAACAGCTGGTAGGCCATCTCGCCGGTATCCGCTTCGGCGACGATCTCTATCGACTTGTGGCTCTCGAGCAAGCGGCGCAGGCCGGAGCGCACCACGGTGTGATCATCTACCAAAACAACTTTGACTGTCATGCGTGTATGCCTCTGGGTTTTTCTGTGTGAAAGTTCTCGGTTTTATGAAAGCGCACTTCTATACGCGTGCCGTGCCCGGGTGTGCTGGTGATTTGCATATCACCCATCAAGCCCTCTACCCGTTCCTGCATGCCGGCCAGGCCATAACCGCGGCTGGGAACAGCCGGGTCAAAGCCGCGGCCATCATCCTCCACCAGCATATACAGTCCGTCATCAGTATCGGTGACTGCAATCGTCACCCGGCTGGCCGCGGCGTGCTTACTGATATTGGTGAGGCATTCCTGCAATATGCGGTAGACCGTCACCGCCACCGATTCATCCGGCTGCGAAAGATGGTTGGAAATATCGTTCACCACCATGATATTGCGGTTCCTGTCATGCCAGTGGTGGATCAGCTCGGCCAGCGCCAGGCTTAACCCTAATTCATCCAGCACGCGTGGCCGCAAACGTGCCAGCAAGTCCTGGATAGTGAACATCATCTGCCTGGTGATTTGCGCAATCGCTTTGGCACTTTCCCGGGCTACGGTCAGTTTTTTTGCCGCGACCATGGCACTGGCATCAATATGCACGGCGGTCAGGTACTGGCCGATTTCATCATGCAGGTCACGCGCCAGTTTTTTACGCTCTTCTTCCTGCAAATGAATGATCTGTTGCGTCAACCGGTGATTGTTGCGTATGCTTTGCTCCAGCGTGCTGGCCATGCGGTTGAATTTGTCACTGATCTCGCTCAGCTCGATCTGCTCAAAACTGGGCAGGCGGCTCTGGTATTCGCCATGCTCAATCTGGTTCAGGCCATGAATGATCTGCTTCACCGGCTTGAATGTGGTACGCACCGCCAGGTAGACAAAAAACAGCACGCTCAGGCCAAACAGGCCGACGATCGCCAGCAGGCCGGAAGTATCTTCCCAGATCTCGCGCAACTCGAAACTGGGGTCAGGGGTAATCACTAACTCACCGATAAAGCGGCCATTGATAATGATGTTTTTGCGCTTGGGTTCATTCAGCACGCTGGAAATATCCAGCAGTTTCACAAACCAGGTGGGCGGTTCTTCCCCATCATGCTCGATACGAGTAGTACGGTTGGATTCGCGCAAATGACCGGTAGGATCAAAAAAATCCACTTTCAGGTGGCGAATATTCATCAGCTCTTCCAGCTTGAAAATAGTGACTTCGCCTTTGACGCTCGGGTCCAGCCAACCGAAATCCGTCATGTAATGCGCAATCTGCGCATCCAGCAGGTGAATCACCAGGCTGGTAGTGGATTCCACTTCTGCCAGCACATCTTCCCTGGCATTTTTAATGACGGTGATTGCCCAGGTAAACAGCAGACCCAGCAATAACAGGGTGATAGTCAGGTTGAGTTTGAACTGTAAACTGAGAGATTTCATCATGCTCAAGAGATTGTAAGGGCAATTCAGAAAAAACTTTCGGGAATTTTTCCCAATGCACGCCCAGGCATGATGAGAAAGTTACAGCATTATAGGGTGACCAGGCATCAAGTGAAACGAGTTGTCGAAAAGTGTAAATCCGGCATTCCACGGTATTGCCGGACGAAACTGGAATTGAAGAAAAACGCTGGAACCATGGTTTCCAGCGCCCTCAATCGCAAACCCTAGTGGATCACTACCCCCCAAGGTAGATTGCCTACCGGGATATCCTTCAGTTTGGTATTGTTTTGTGTGTCTATCACCGAAACACTATTGCTGCGCCCGTTGGCGACATACAGTTTTTTGCCATCCGGCGTCAGCGCCATATTCCATGGCCGCTGGCCAACGGCGACCGTCGCAATCACCTGGCGGCTGGCCGTATCAATCACACTCACGTTATGGTCACCGCCATTGCTGACATAGATACGGCTGCCATCGGCATTGACCTTGACGCCGTTGGAACGCAGACCTACCTTGATATTGGCCTGTACCTTCCAGTCACTGGTGGACACGATCTCCAGCAGGCTGGCCGCTTCATTTGCCACATAGGCCCACTGTCCATCCGGGCTGAACCCAACTCCGCGTGGATGTTTTGTCGTGGTGACCAGATGATCTGACTTGCGGGTATTGAGGTTGATCACATCCACATTATTGCTTTCCTCATTGCTCGCCAGCAGCCATTGCTGGTCTGGTGAAAACACACAATGCTCCGGATTCTTGCCTTGTGTCGCTATCGTGTGTTTCACCTTGTTATCCAGCAAATCCACCAGTGCCACTGCATTTTCTTCCTCCAGGCAAGCTGCCAGCCATTTGCCATCCGGTGAGATATCGATGCCTTCCGGCTCATCGCCTACTTTGATCAACGCAGTTTGCTTGCCAAGCACGGTATCTACCACTGCCACTGCATTTTTATCGCGCACCACTACATATAATTTCCGGTTGGATGGATGTATAGCGGCCGCTTGCACTTTATTGCCTAACTTGCCTTTGACCGGCAACCGTTTGATGACTTCATCAGTCGTGGTATCGATCACTGACACCGTACCGTCTTTTTCATTTGGCACATATGCCAGCGGTTGGGAAAATGCGGATAAACAGACACCGGCCAGCAGGCCAGCGATCAGACAGTTGTACAGTGTTTTTTGCATAGAGCGCCCTTTAAAAAATCGGCCGGTTGCTGCAACAACCGGCCTGAACATGGAGATATACTTTATGCAAAAATCAATCAATAAAATTGATGCCTGCATGTTAATGCGTTCAGGTTTTCCACCAATAGCGGGATGCTTCCCGATTTAACCGGGAGTTATTCCCGTCAACACGTTCTCTTCCCAACCTTGGTTGATTGCTCAATGCTTGGCTTCAATAGCTGCCGACAAACTGGCCAAATGCCCGCGGTTGCTCGCCCACTGCAACTGCTGGTTTCAAGCGCAGGGTTTGCGCGTCGATCACGGCCAGCACATTTTCCATCCAGCTGGCGACCAGTACCTGCTGGCTGCCGGCATCGTAAATGATCCCTTCAGGCGTACCCGGCACACGCACTCTCTGTATTTCTTTCTGGCTGACCAGATCGATCACGCTCACACTGTCGTCCCCGCTGTTGGTCACAAACAGGCGTTTGCCGGCAGGCTCTGCTGCCACACAATACGGCCGGTTGCCAGCCGCCAGCGTCGCTACCAGCCGTTGTGAGCTCATGTCGACCACGCTGACCGAGTTGGAATAGACATTCACAACAAACAACTGCCGCCCATCGGCACTCAGCGTCAAGCCGAACGGATGCTGCCCGACCTTGATCCGCTGCAATTCCTGATTAGACTGCGTATCGATCACGCTGACGTCATTACTGTCCCGGTTGGCAACATACAACCTGGTGCCATCAAGACCCAGTTGCAGGCCGCCAGGTGCCTGCCCTACCGCAACCTGCGCCAGGATACGCCCTGAATCTGCAGCAAGAACCAGTACCGTGGCGTGATACCAGTCCCCGACGTAGATGCGGTCACCGTTGTTACTCACCGTGATGCCCACAGGGGCAATCGGCAGGTCCAGGGTATTAATGACCTGCTGCGACTGCATATCAATCACCGACAGTGAACGCCCTTCAACATTGCTGACGTAGACTTTGTGATGCAGGCTATCTACCGCAACACCCACCGGTGCCTTGCCTACTGTCAGTGTTTTCACAACTTTTTGCTGCTGTATATCCACCACGGAAACAGTGTGCTCACCCTGGTTGGTGATATAGGCGAAATCTGCCGCCTGCACACCGGCAGACAGGCAAATCCCGGTCACCAACAATATTGTTTTTAATGCGTCCGTCATATGTCTGGCTATGGTTGAGAAGATCATAGTCTGCGTAAGCAAGATGGAAGGAAAAATCCTGCTTTTGCGGCAGTCCACTTACTCTCCATGCCTCTCTGCACTGGGTGATTTCTCTTTGTGCTTTCTGCCGGAAATGACCGGATCTCAATCATGGTAAATATAGATTTTTACAGGGAAAAAGGATTGAGACAGGCTCCCGCAATGGGTCAGGAATTTTTCATCCCTGTTTCGGGAGTGTCGGGAGAGGATTAATTATTTACCGATGCCTTCTGGTCAAAATGGGCGGTAAAGGCTGCCATATCCAGTGCCTGCCACATCTGCACGTGATGATCCAGCTCATGGGCATGCATGGCGCCACTGACCATATCAATCACGATACGCTCGCGCACCGCCATGATGGCCGGCACTTGCGTGACCTGGAAGTTGGCGGCCAGGTCGCCAGCCATTTCAATATCGGCGACCGCAAACTTGGCATCGGGATAGCTGGAGGCTACCTCGGCAAACACCGCGGAAAACGGCTGGCACGGATCACACCAGGCAGCCGTGAACAAAACCATCAGGAACTCATGTTCGGTCACCCGCTGGTTGAACTGTGCCTGGCTGTCAATGGTGACGGTAGTGGCTGGCGTAGATGCTGAGTTCATTGTTTAATCCTTGCGAAAATCGTTGCCTGCCACTGGCAGGCGTTTGATGGGACCCAGGGTCCAATATTGAGGCCCGGCGAGGCTGTGCGAGCAGCCGAGCTCTTTTTCCGGAGCCTCTGCCGTCAATACCTGCCGGGTGTGGTCAGCGGTTTGTACCTGCATGAACCAGCGGTCCACCCAGACCTCGACCGGCCCCTGCTCTGCTGCCTGCGCTGCTTCTGTTAACCTGACCGACACCAGTTGACCGCCATGCGCCATGCACAGCGAATCATCGGTTTCAATCATTTGCACCCAATCCTGTTCGGAGGTTGCATGGCAGTACGTCGCGCCTGCCAGCAGCAGCAACAGGCCAAGTATGCAGCTATACACTGCTGATTGCCTCATGTCCGGAAGTCTCTCAGGCGCACACCGACATGCCCAGCTGCTTGAACAGTGGTCGCAACGCCACACATACACGGTTGCGCCAGCCACTGGCAGCCGCCTGGTTGCGGCCATCTTTCAGGCCCTGAAGGCCTTCTTTGACAAAAGCATCCACAGCATTTTTCGCTGATTCATCATCCTGGCCGGCCGGTGGTTCATTGCCGGTGAATGCGCGGTAGTAACGCGCAGTCCAGGCAACCTTGGCATTGGCACCGTCTGCAGTGACTTTTATTTTTCCATTCAATGAACTGACCGGCAGCGCCTCCAGGTCGATATCGCCGGACAAGCGGTAAGCCAGTGTCATGTCGGTGGCAGATACCTCATCGATTTCCTGTAACAGTTGCTTGCCGTTCCTGAGGGTGAGTTTTTGCTGTTTGTCATTGACTGCTTCACACGCCGTCACCTGCGGATGCCATTGCGCGAGTCCGCAAGGCGCACTGATGCGCTTCCATACCGCATCCGCCGGTGCTTGCACTTGTGCAGATTCATCCGTTTTCTGCGGTGTCGGGCCATGTGCCCACACGTTTGCACTCAACATCAACCCCATCATTAATAAAGACCACTTCATTGCTACTCCTTCTCAGTAAAATCTGTTTCTGCTAAATCTGCTCAGGCTGGCTCCAGTCCAGCTGTTTGCTTGAACGGCGGAAAAATACTTGGGTGATGCCTCGCCAGCCAGATACCAGCCGCCTGACCCAGACACTTTCGGCAAATGTCAGCACCAGGTATACCAGCCAGCAGACACAGGCAGGCAGGGCCAGCCAGGGCCGCAAATCGGTATCGGCCCGGCGCCACGCGGTCATGCCGAGGCCGGTCGCCCACTGGCTGCTTTGTGCGATATGATCAAGTCGCACATAGGGCAAACCGGTGGTTTCTGACAGGCGTTGCAGATTCTGTTCATCCAGCGCCGACAGGTGCGCATTTGCCAGCAAGTCATTGCCCGGGCCGTGACCGGCATTGCGGTCATGCTGCCCCTGCTCCATCGCCAGCACCGACAGTGTTTCAGCCATGCCGAAATTGCCAAAACGCTGTACTTCTTCCTGCTCCCAATAGCCGGCCACCGCGTTTCTTTCATCCAGTTTGGGGATTCTGCCCGGCGTCGGCTTACCCATGCCAACCAGGTAACCTTGCACATCGCCGGGTTTGCCGGCATAGGCTGGCAGATATTTGGGATTGGCTGGAGGCGCCTGCTGGCCATCGGTAAAAAACATAACACGCATGTGCTTTCCAAGCTTGGGGGCCTGTTCCAGCGCGTTGTACAAGCCATGCGCGATAAAGGAATCGGCTGCCCAGGCCATGCGCCAGTCCATGCTGGCAACGGTCTGGTCCAGGGCCGCAAAATGTGCGCACACCTCTACCGGCTCCACCACATTCACCACATTGCGCTCGGTGAACATCCCCAGCGCGACGCGCGAGCCGCACGGCAGTGCCGACAGGGTCTTGCGTATGCTCTGCCTGGCTATCTGCAGGCGGCTGAGACTTTTGCCGGCCAGCTGGTAATCAGGCACATTCATGCTTTGCGTGATATCGACCACAAAGTACCAGTCATATACACGGTTGGGCAGCATGAAATGCGGCCTGAACAATATCAGGGTGAGCAAAAGCAATATCAGCAGCAGGCTACGCTTGCGCCATGTCTGCCGCCTGCTTTCGCCCGAAGCGGCACTCGGCCAGCCTTGCCACCCCCAATTTTCAGCACCGCGTAAAAGCATCAGGGCATGCCCCTGGGATTACCCGGCATTGCCGGCCAGCCGCTGGGCTGTTCTTCTGCCTTGATCTGCTCATCCTCGTATTGCTGCGGTCCCGACATGCCGTGGGTGGTGGGGGCCAGCCGCAATGCCAGGTGATAGTTGTATTTCACCTCCGACCAGTCTGGTGCTATCCTCAACGCTTTCTGGTAGCTTTCCTTGGCCAGCGCCACCAGCGGACCAGCCTCATCCCATGCGGGCAGGCCACGCTGTTCCAGCAGACTGATCGCAGTGCGCAGGTAAATATTGCCCGAGTTGAAATAGGCCTGCTTGCGCAGCGGGTCCTGTTCATCTACCTGACTGAGCAGCGCGGCATATTGCGCCAATGCCTGTTCAGGTTTTGCCTGATGGTCATAGAACACGGCATTGGCAAACAATGCCTGCGGCGTCCGGTCGGCGCCGAATAACGTGTTCTGGATCAGGCGCTGCGGTTGCAGGTGATCTCGGTAGATCTTTGCCTGCATGATCTCGATCACCTGCCACACCAGCATGATCACGGCAACTACCATCAATAACCACGCCCATAGCATGCCCCGCCGCATGGTCCCAGCCAACTGTTTACTCATCCCTGCCACCGTTTCAGCTCCAAACCAGACAATCCAATCAACACCACCGCTGCCAGCCAGGCCAGGCCATACGCAACCTGGCTTAAATCCTGCCGGGGCACCGGTTCAAGGTAACGGGTAGGTTTATTTTTCAACCTGGCGATATCGCGTACCGCCGCTTTGACCGCTTCAGGATTCTCCGCCTCATACACCCGGTAAGGCACATGCAGGGTCTGGAAATATTCATGCAGGGCATATTCAGGGTAGGCATCAATATTTTCGCCTTCCGCCAGGCTTTGCTTAAGGCTGATGCCACTTTCAGAGCGCAGGTAGATCCAGTACAGCGATGCCTTCTGCCGCATAAACATGGCGCGTAACATATCCTGCGTTTTGCCATCCAGGTGCGCGCCACCGTCAGACACCAGCACCATGGCGCGCGCACCGGTGACCGGCTGGTCAGCAAAGTAATCCAGCGCCATGCCCAACCCGCGCGCCACGGCGGTAAAACCCATGCCACCGGCTTCGGTGGCATCGAGTGCCGCCTGCACATACGCGCGGTCATTGCCCAGCGGGGCCGCCATGATGGGTGAGGTGCTGAAAGTGACCATGCCCATCAGGTCATTATGGCCTTGCGCGACCAGCGTTTTCAGTACATTCCTGGCCACCTCCATCTTGGGCACGCGCACCTGCACATCGCCTTTTTTCACAAACGGTTCATTCATACTGGCACTGCGGTCGAGTACGATCATGACATGCGCCCCCCTTCCGGTTTTTTCGACGTATTGCGATTTCAGGTAGGGCCCGGTGAGGGCCAGGCTGAGGGACAGAACCAACAGGCTGAGCGCAATCTTCCACCCCCTATCCAGCCAGACGGATAGCGGGTCTGCGGGCAAGCCTTGCAACGCCGGATGCGGGAAAGTGAATTGCCCGCGTAATACCCATGGCAATACCGCCAAAGGCAATAACAGCAATGGCCAGAAATCCGTCAGCCCCCAGTGCTCATTAAAACCGGAGGCCAGTGATACGGTTTGCGCGACTTCCCACATGTTCAGGAAATCTCCACATGGCTCAGGTTTTTGGCCAGCTGTTTCAATTCACTCAGTGAATGAGTGACTGGCTGGCCGGCAAAAAAGCTTTGCTCCACATCGTGGTAAAAATGCTGCAATGTGTCGCGGTAAGGTGTGATGCTCGCCTGGCTCGCAAGCAGCCGGGGCAGATTTTCGGCAGTGACGGCATAACCGGCAAACTGGTCGAGTGCGCGGCTGATCAGGCGCATCGCCTGCAGGCGCACTTCATTCTGGTCTTGCCTGAATCTGCGTATACCACGCCATGCCTGCCGGAACGGCATGCGTTTTTCCTGCGGTAACGTGATCCAGCCAACATACCAGGCCATATAAACCAGGCCTGAACTCAGCAATAACAGCCAGCCGGCGAGTTTCCACAACTGATCAGAAAGCGGCCATCCAGGCATAGGCGCATCCGGGTAAAGCCTGACGTGCTCGGCATCGATCCGCGCAGGCAACAGGCTGGACACGATCACCTTGTCGGCCGGGACATCAATCGCCAGTCGCTGCTGGTCGCGTTTGAATTGCAAATGCAGGGGTTTCAGCGGCATGGTTTTCACCGTGTCACCCGCAACAAATATCTGCCAGTCTATATCCAGCTGGATGATGCGCCCGTTCTTCGTATCTTGACTACTCCAGCCGGCTTTGCGCAACTCAATGGCTTCGTTCTGCGCTGGGGCTGGCAGGCTGGCAGCATCCAGTTCAAACCCTTGAGGCAGATGTACGGTGATGTGTTGCCGGGCGATGCTGCCTATCGTGTAATCCACTTCCCGGGTATAGCTCTCGGCACGTGCCTGCAAACCGGCGTGATTATCCGCGGCAAAGGCGGTTTGCATACATACCAGCCACAGCAGGCCACACACTGATAGGAACCTGTATTTGCGCCTGTTTTGCTGCATTGCTGTTAGCGCATAGCTCATCGTGCGGTCTCCATCAGGTGGCGGCTGATTTCCTCCGCGCGCCAGTCTGGCTGCAGCCATAACGGAGAGCGGGTGCCCGCTTTTGCTAATTCCGCGTTCAGTGCCTGTTTCTGTTGTGTGGCATGTGCCATGATCTGTTGATGCACGCGTCGCCTCAGCATCCAGCTGCGTTCCTCCCCGGTTTCCATATCCCGCAAGCGTGCCCAGCCGAATGCCGGCAGGCCTTCCGTAGCCGCACGCTCACGCAGGACGACCGGGATGACATCGTGATGTTGGCCGGCTTTCAGGGTTTGTTGCAGCAGGCTTTGCGGCCAGTAAAAATCCGAAAGCAGGAACACCAGTGCCCGCTGTGCCCCCAGCGACTCCATCACGGCAGGGATGGCGCTTGCATCCCGGCCCCGCACAGTTTGCTGGGCAGCATGTGTTTGCCAATAGCCGGTGATTTGTCTCGCGACAGCATGTGCTGTGCCTGGCTGAAAGCATGGTTGCATATGCCAGGCGGCCTGTGGCGCATCATCCGCCGCGCGCATACCGAATCCATCGCCTTGCCGGTTGGCAGACCAGGCCAGCGACGAGACGAATTCCGTCACTTGCTGGCGCAAACCAGCCCGATCATGAGTACCGGCAAAAAACATGGAACTGGAGACATCCACAACAGCATAGACGTGGATGGCAGCGCGCTCCAGGTAGGTCCGTACCAGCCATTGCCTGGGCACGGTGCGGACGCTGGCGCGGATATCTATCCGTTTGGGATCCGGGCATGACAGCAGCGGGGCAAAGCCGGCAAAGTCGCTGCCGTTGCCATGATGTGCAGTCAGGGTAGCCCCGGCGTGATAGGTACGTGAACGCCAGTGGATATCGTAAAAAAACTGGCGTGGTTCAACCATTGCAGATGGTTGGCTACTTGCAGGGGACATTGAAACTGTAGCGGTGTCCGGCTGGTTAGGGGATGCAGACAGGAGGGCCATCACGGTCAACCGCCTTATGGCGCAGATACTTTGTCGAGCACCGCTTGCAACAGCAACGGTGCCAGACGGGCATGCTGCAAGGCATATGCACCATTCAGGAATACCCGATGCGTCATGACGAACGGCCATACCGCGCGGATGTCATCCGGAGTTAAATAATCCCGTCCTTCCACCCATGCCCGCGTGCGTGCACTGCGCATCAGCATGGCGGTACCGCGCGGGCTGGCACCGCCGGCCAGCAGGCGTGACATATCGACGTCGGGCAACTGTATGCCCGCTGCCACCGGGTCTTTCAGGGCGCGCCATAAATCGACAGCATAATCCTGCAGTGCCCCCTCTGCCCTGACCGATGCCTGCACCGTTTGTGCGACCAGGTTGAGCTGATCATAAGGAGTCAGGCCTGGCGGCAACTGCCCCACCAGTGCATCTACATCATAAAAACGCGTATCAAACATCAACGCACGCTGCAAATCTCGCGACTCCGGCGCCTGTACCGAAATCTCCATCAGGAAGCGGTCACGCGCGGCGGCGGGTATTTCAAAGGTTTCCTCACGTTCCAGGCGGTTGCGGTCTGCAAACACCGTCAGGTGCGGAAAATGGTATTCGCGGTTAAAAGCATTCACCGAACGTTCGGCCATCAGTCGCAGGAACAGGGCATGGGCCTGTGGGCGAGCTCTATTGATTTCATTAAAGAAAAAAACGGCGAGTGCGTCGTCATGTTGCAACAACGGACCAGGCTTTACCGCAGCTTGTCCGGCTTCATTAATATAGGCATGGTAAAGAAAATCGCTGGGCATCAGATCGATTGCACCTTCGATGCGCTGGTAACCACCGCCCAGCAGATGGGCGGCAGCACGTAACAATGTGGTTTTACCAACCCCTACATCGCCTTCCAATAGCACATGGCCGCGCGAGAAGATCGCAATCATCAACGCACGCGTTTGCGCCGGCATGCCGACCACTACCGAATTGAGCGCCTGCTCAAACGCCAGCGCACGCTCACGCCATGCCGCCAAATCCATTTTATTTTCCATACACCATCCATGAATGAAACAGGCCATTGCCGACTGCAGGCAATCGGCACCGGTATGTCACATACTGGGAAATGGAACCGGCATCGGAAAAGATACCTGTCTCCTGGGGAAACACCGGATCATTGATGACACAGGCAAGCTTCTCACCCGTACGCTCAATGACTCAGCGTTTCCTTTTTTGGGGGGAATTAAGGTTACTTCACGTCAAACACGAAATTGCCGCTGGATTTCGCGTTGGCAATGCGTTTTGCATTACGCTCGTCCATGGCCTTGATGGCTTGCTCCTGCTTGTTGAGCTCAACCGGATCATGTTTCGGGTCATATTTGGAACCCGCAATCTTTT
>VFQP010003695.1_pt1 | contig 15235 bp, 14 predicted proteins | sample 3512351 | NCBI WGS metagenome assembly VFQP01 (sample SAMN10412372, study PRJNA504923) | tailings metagenome | isolation source: Relicate 1 Philex TSF1 revegetated site | place: Philippines: Tuba, Benguet | collected 2017-08-29 | reverse complement strand
CTCAAGGACAGGAGCTGGAGGGGCAAGGCCTACGCAGACATGCTGTCCGCCAGCATGCTGGTATGGTGTTCGGCCCACGCCACGTACCAACGTTAGCAGAGCACAGCACGGCAAAGCGAGCGGCGTGTACGTCGCCTGCCGCGCAGGGTTTTGGGGCGACCAAGGGCGGCCCCCAGCTGCTGCGCGTGGCGGTGCACTTTCCCGCGCTGGGCGCGTCGCTGCTGGGGCGGGCGGGACACCTGGCACTCATTGAGCGCGACGACGTGGCGCGGTCCCTGGCCTGGGGCGTCGTGCACCGGTGAGTTCACCCTGTACAATCTGTGCTCTGCGCTCCTGGCTTCATGGCTCCAGCTCAGTGTGCGTGCTCTATCCTGTGCCGCCGCAGGTTCGACCTCCTGGGCTCCAACGCGCAGCCGGGCTGGCTCTGATCATCTCACAGGCCGCAGGAGTAGATGGATTGAGAGGTAGTACAGGCTCGTAGCTGCTGCGGATCTCGCTTCTCGTTTTTTTTGCACTTTTTACGGGCCGGAAGCTGCCTCCCAGCGGCAAGGCGGGTCGACACAGAGCGCGCGGGCGCACAAATCCGGCGCGTCGGAGCAGAGCGGCGCAGCATAGAAAGAGAGAAACTACTCGCAGCTCGTGCACTGAGAAGCTCAACATCTGCGCGCAGTAGTCAAAGTCAAGATGCGGGGCAGAGCGGCGCGCCTCATCGCCGTCGCCACGGCACTCTGCGCACTGTCGACCGCAAGTGAGCGTGCGCTCGCGGCGCAATCCAACACTCTCCCTCGTTCGTCAAACTGCATCAGGTCCCAACGGTCTCGACCCGGCCGCGCCATCTGCACGCAGGCGCAATCTACAGCGGCAAGTCTCTCGGACCGGGCGGATACGTCTGGGCCAATGGCGGCGCGCCCCTGGCCCAGCCGCCAGTGCTCACCAGCAGCAACGGTGCGCGGGATGCGCGTCTGGCGCCCAACTTGAACCCCCACGCCACGACGAAGGCAGTGCAGCGCCTGAGCTGTGCACACCACCATCGAACACTTGTGCACACCGCTCCCCGCATGCAGGCGTCCTGAGCCTGACCCTGACGGTGCAAGCGACGACCGTCAGCACGGGCCTTTTCTCCTTTTCCACGCGCGCCTGGTTCTACTCCAACTCGCTGCCCAGCCAGGGCGCCGTGGCATCCAACCAGCTGGCGTTCCCCGGGCCCACGCTCAAGGTCAAGCCCGGCACCATGCTCTCCATCACGCTGGTCAACGCGCTGGGCGCCAACCCCACCACGCCCTCCTACACGTGCTGCGGTGCGCCCGTGGATCCCCTCGCCTGCGCTGGGGCGTTTGCCGCTGGCGCCGGCCACCTAGCACAAGCAGCTAGGGCCGCGCCCGTGCGTCTGCGCCGATGTACGGACGTCCTGACCTCGTGCTCTGTGCTCCAACGTGCGCACCGCAAAACTCAATGTGCAGGCATGCAGCTCAACAGCAACGCCGGCTCCATGCCCATGCCCAACACGGTCAACCTGCACTTCCACGGCCTGGGCACGCCGCCCGAGCAGGACTCGATCTTCAAGCGCGCGCAGCCCGGCGGCACGCAGCAGTACACCATCACCATCCCCAGCGACCACCCGCCCGGCTGCCACTGGTGCGCCTCTCTCCGCTCGCCCTGCCCGCCCCGAACTCGTTCGTGCCGCATGCGCCCACGCCTGATCTGGCGCAACTCCGCACACTCTCGCGGCGTGGTTGGCGCCCGTACTCTGCGTGCGCCCAGGTACCACTCGCACGTGCACGGCGCCGTGGCCATGCACGTGATGGGCGGGCTGGTGGGCAGCGTGTGCGTGGAGCCGGCCGACGCCTCGGTGCTGCCCGCCGCGCTCAGCGCCATGTCGCGCTACAACCTGGTGCTGCAGCATGTGTCCGAGACCAGCGCCAACCCCTCGGACGACCCCTTCATGTGAGCAGCAATCCCTGCTTTGCTCGCGCAGGACCGCTGCCCACCGCATTGCATGCGTGTGTGCGCATCCGACGGCACAGGGAAGAGCACGGCATGCATCCCGCATGCTCTCCGCCCAAGGCTCTCCTCCGCGCGCGTCCAAGCGCCAGCCTACTCACTTGGTGCACGCTGCTCCCCGTCGTCGTCGCCATTGCCGCAGGGTGCGCACGTACCCCATGCTGTCGTCCATGGCCAGCAGCACGCTGCCAGCCAGCTTCTCGTGGTCGGATCCCTCCATCCCGGCCAAGGACGTCTACCTCGTGAACGGCCAGATGCAGCCGAGCCTGGCGCTGCCCACGGTGAGCACACCTCCCTGAGCGACAGGGAGCAGCAACCCTAGCTGCCAACCTGCCCGCGGTGGCCCGTTCCGTCGGTGCACGTCGCACGCACGAACACCCCATGGCGCATACTGACGTTGGGCACGCACACGCTGACTTGGCGAGCCTAGGACGTGACGCCACGCCTGCGCCGCCCCGCGCGTGCGCGCAGAACACGTGGGTCGTGTTCGACGTGGTCAACGCCGTGGGCGACCACACGGTGGAGCTGGAGATCCGGACCGGCATCCTGGGCGGCGTGCGGACGTGCGAGATGTACGTGCTGGCGCTGGACGGCATCTACCTCAACACGGCGCCGCGCTACCGCGACTTTGTGGTGAGCTTTGTGGTGGGCCAGGGCAACGGCCAGCATGCCCGTTCCTCGACCGTTCCTTGAATTCATCCCAGCGCCGGCGCTCTGCCGCAGCGTCCTGTGGGCGTGTGTGCATCTTGCATCGACGGAACGGGGCCACACGCCCGCATCAAGCAGGGAAGGATCAGCAGCGAGGCAGATTAGGCACCAGCCCGGGCCAGAGCAAGCTTCATCCGACTGCAAGCTACGCTGCCCCTCCCTGCTGCACCCTCGCCAAGCGCTCCATCAACAGCTGCCTGCCTGCCAATGCGCCGGTCGCGCCGCCGTGTGCTGACCTTTTGCGGCCCTGCCTCACACCCGCCCGCAGGCCTTGGTGCCGGGCATGCGCACCAGCGTGGCGGTCCGCTGCGCCAGCGCTGGGACCTTTTTCTTGCAAACGTATGGGGACAACACTGAAGCTGGCCACAGCGACGTGGCTGACTTCGAGGCCAAGTTCAACCAGATGCTGGTCAAGCTCGTCGTCAGCAGCTCGGGTGGCGGCGGCGCCACCACACTGCCGGCCACGCTGGCCACCATCCCCCGCCCCAGTGAGTGACGCTTGAGCGGCGGAGGGGAAGAGAGCGGGGGTGATGACGGGTGGGGAGGCGAGGCGAGCTCCCCTGCTTGAGCGTCTGTCGGCGACAAAAGGGGTGACGTGGGGTGAGGAGAGGTGGCGAGCGCGGCGTGTTGCTTGCTTGGCGTGTTGGTGCAGGCTGGATGACGGACCTGAGCGCGGTGACGCCGACCGCCTACTGGGAGGAGAGCGTGGAGCAGGTGAGGCGCGGGCAGGACGCCCCGCAACCATCCGCACAATTGTGCAGCTGGTGCGCCATCAACTCACGACTGCGCGCCCGCTCGATGTCGACGTGCACGCAGACCGGCATCAACTCCGCAGTCGCAGTGCGGGGGGCCCAGGCATACTGGATGGGCATCGGCACAGACTGCACGCTGGCGTGCGGCGGCCGCGGCGACTGCACCCTCACCGACGCGCGGACCAGCACCTGCGGCTACTGGCCCTTTGGCGGCGAGCGCGCCACGCAGCACGTGGCGCGGCACAGCAGCCGCCTGGGCGCCGTCACGCAGCTGACGGTGCGGGGCCGCGGCAAGACGCCGCACCCCATGCACCTGCACACCATGCACGTGCAGCTGCAGCAGGACGTGGCCAGGGGCGCGTTCGGCCTCAAGGGCGACTGGCGCGACACCGTGGCCGCCGTCGGTGAGCGCGGTGTGGAAGGGCGATGGGGTGATGCAGGCGGACGCTGAATAGACAGGCCTAGCGTGGGAGGAGCTTTGGCTCATGCTGGCGTTGCTCCGCGTGCCCCCCTTGCGCAGGCACCGTGGTGGTGCGCTACAGGAGCGTGTTCACGGGCGAGATCCCGGCGCACTGCCACTTCCTGTACCACGAGGACCACGGCATGATGGACACGATCTTTGTGCTGCCGGCCGACACGCCGCTGCTGGGCTCGTCCAACTACTGCACCTGGCCCAGCACGTGCGCCGTCTAGAGCAGGGTCAGCGTTGTGCTAGGGACTCCGGCTGGGTTCTCTGTCTGCTGGGACGAGGCAACTTCACGTCATCATTCATCATGGACGGAACGTTGGCGCTGCTGCAGCCAGGCCCGGACCTGCGTGCTGCTTCCTGCATGCTCTCTTTTGGCTGCACTGCGACCGTGCATCTTTCTTGACCCTGCACACCTTGCGCTGCAACTTGCTGCTACACTTGCTTCTGCAACCGGAGCATCGAGCTGCCGGCCGGGAGCAGCTGTTCATCTGAACTTGTTCAGATTTCGAATTGTCGAGCTGAGCACGCTAAGCTTCCTCATCCTCAGCGCGATGCAAGCGAGGGCTGCTTCCGCGCTTGAGGCCAAGGACACGCAACGCGCAGACCAGCATTGGCGCGCGGCGTGCCGCTGACGGCTTCGGGGTGGCGCCGCGCCCGTGAAAACAGCAGCATCACCATGATGGACACCAGCGCGCGGCGGCGAGGAGCAAGAGCAGCTCAGCAGCTCCTCTCGCTGTGCGCCCTGCTGCTCGCCGCGCTGAGCCTGGGGTGCGACGCGGCCGGCCCCGGCTCATCGTCGGGCTCGAGCGGCGGGGAGGGAGCCAGCAGCAGCATGCAGGCCAGCAAGCACTGCCTGGTGGACGTCTACGCGGCCAAGAACGTCTCCCTCACAGAGTGAGCAGCCGGTGGCTCTGCTGAGAGGGTCGGGCGGGCGCGCGCGCAGTCGGGGAGGTAGGCACCCCCGCCACGAGCTCCACGCCGTGCACGCACACACGCACGTCGCACCTCTGCAGGTACCGCTACATGGCGACGGTGATTTACGCGCACATCCCTCACCAGTGCGGCTGCCGCATCCTGCTCAAGGAGCGCGACAAGGCGCCCGCCGCCATCCGGCGGCTCAAGGACTACCGGCAGCCCGCCATGGTGCTGGTCGCGGCGCGCGACATCCGCGCCGAGGAGCTGGCCGCCGTGGAGGAGGCGGGCCCGCACGCGCGCGCCAAGCTGGTGGTGGTGCACCAGAGCGACGAGCTCAACACGTACAACACCACCTGGTACCCAAAGGTGCGGCGCTTGCGTCGCGTGGCAGGGCACAGCCGGCTTGGAGTTGGAGGGCGTAGGGGCGGCTGCCAAGGGTGTGGGGCCCTCTGGCACGCAGAGCGCGGCAGCTGGGCAAGGGCTAGCTCCCTGGCAGCAAGGAGGAGCCGCTGCGCCCAGGCGTGGTTGGGGGCCTGGCATGCAGAGCACAGCGTGGCAGCTGCCTGGGGGTGAGCTCCTTGAGGGCAGGAAGAAGAGGTTGCTGCGCCCAGGCAGCGGTTGGGGGCCTCTGGCCGCCAGGCACAACGCAGCGACCGCACAGGCTTTAGCTTTCCTGGGGAGCAAGAAGAGGCCGCCACCGGCCTCTGACACGCGGAGGACAGCATGGCAGCCGCCCAGGGGGCCACAAGCAGAGGCTGCTGCGCGCCGCGGCGTGGCCCCTGGCGGTCGGGACGTCAGGAGGAGACCCGAACGGCGTCCGTCATGCACACGCAACAAGCTGCCACAGTGCTTGCCCTGCCCTACCTCCCGCCACACGCAGGTCAAGGCGGTGTTCCGCAACTACCATCGCAGCAAGCAGCACCTCATCCAGCTCACCCGCTACCTCAAGCAGGACCCCGCGGGGTGGTCGCACACGCACCACCGCCTGGGCGCGGCGGCAGCGCACGACGTGGTGGCGGCCGCCGCCGGCGGCGCGCCAGGCGGCGCCGCCGCCGCCCCGCACCACCGCCGGCCTCACCACGGCGCCCACGCGGGTGCGGCGGCGGCCGCGGGCGGCCGGCGGCGGGCGCACTCTGCGTCGCCGTTTGCCGCGGCGTCCGCCGCCGTGCGCGCCGCGCTGCTAGGCACCACTCAGGCGTCGCCGTCGTCATCATCATCACCGCGCCGCCGCCTTCACACCCAGAAGCCCGGGCGGTTAGCGGACGCCGCCGCCGCCGCCGGCGACGGCAGCGGCCGCATCTTGCCGCGGCAGATGCAGGGCGTGAGCTCGGACCTGAGCCGTCCGGCCGAGCGCGACGAGAACGTGTTCTGGGTGCCCTTGGGGTTTGGCGAGTGCTTCGTGGCGAGCCCGGCCATGCACGCCGAGGTGACGGCGCGTCCGCTGCTGTGGTCGTGGACGGGCAGCCTGGGCAAGAAGCCCGAGCGCAAGGCCATGGTCAGGGCGCTCAACACGAGCGAGCTGCTCAAGCACGGCGTGCTGCACACGTGAGGAGCAGTCGTGGGTCGCACGCCTCCAGGGGAAGGGAGAAGCAAATGGGGGAGGGGGGGGAGCTCAAGCACAGCGCGCAGCACACGTGAAGGCCACTTGAGGCTCGCATCGCGGGTAAGAGGCGTTGTCAACAGCGATGGCGTCCGCACACCAGGCACGAGAGCTTCAAGGGCCCCTGCGGCATGCCTTGCTTCCTTGTGGTGTTCGCTTCAGGTACGAGAGCTTCAAGGGCCCAGAAATGCTCCCGCCCGTCAAGTACTCAACCCTCCTCTACGAGTCCAAGCTCGTGCCCCTGCCCCCTGGCCTGCACCCAGAGCAGGTGAGGCACAGGGAGGGGATGGCGTTGCTGCAGGATGCCCCCCGGCCTGCACCCAGAGCAGGTGAGGAAGGAGAGGAGCGAGCTCAGCTCTGCGGCCCTTTGCTTCCCAGCGGCCAGGCGGCCGGCAGCCTGCGCACGGGTCTGCTTTGCGCGCGCGCGGGTCTGCGCTCGGACGCCTGGCAGAGCCCGCCGAAGCGCGGCCAGCGGCAGGGCGCGTGGTCACGGTGCCGCGCCGTGAATTCCACCTGCAGTTCCGGCTGTACGAGGCGCTGGCGGCGGGCGCCATCCCCATGATCCTCAAGGAGCACGCCAACGCAGGGCTGGCGCACGTGGACGTGCTGGGCTTCAAGGCCGTGTGGCTCGACACGTGGAAGGACGCGCCAAAGGTGAGCGTGAGGGGGAGGGACCTTGTGCCAGTGTCCGTTGGTGTGGCTTGACACACGTGGAAGGGCGCACCAAAGGTGGAGGCCAGAGTCGCTCGCGGAGCCTGCTTTGCTGCCATCAGCCGGCTGGCTCACACCTGCCTGAGTACTTTCCCTGGTCCCCGTTGCAAGCTGCTGCCGCCGTCATTGGTCGGGCACCCGGGGGGCCTGGGGCCTGGCCAACCTCGGGTGTCCCGCGCAAGCAACCCTCCCTCTTTCTGCGCTCATGGTGGGGCCCCTGGTTGCTGCTGCTGCCTTGGCCGCAGGTGATGCTTGAGCTGCTGAGCAACGAGGCGCTGCAGCACGAGCTCAACGCCTGGCAGGCGCACAACAGCATGCAGTACGTGCGCGTGATGCGGCTGGTGAGGCAGACGTTCGCCGAGCAGGTCTGCCGGCTGTCAGAGCTGCACGTGGCGCCCTGAGCAGCGGCGGCAAGAGCGCGAGGCCAGGCATGGGCTACGGCCCCACGCGTCTGCCGGCTGTCGGAGCTGCACATGGCGCCCGGAGTCAGCCGGCAAGGACGTCAGGCGGCGCCCTGAGCAGAGGCGGCGAGGCAAGGCATGGGCTGTGGCTCCACGCGTCTGCTGCCTCTCGGCCCTCAGTCAGCATGAGTGAGGGGGTGGAGGTGGACCGTTTGCGGCCAGCGCGAGCGATGTGACGACGAACTGGTTCCAGTAGGGCAGCTTCCTTTCTCTCAGTATGCGCGACCGTCGTCGCCCTGGACATGTAGCATGTCAACCCGACGGGAGCTGTGTGCAGTGTATGGGGCGTTCGGCGACGTATCTCCAGGCCCCTGGCTTTTTCCGTGTGTGTGTCTGCTGGTGGTGTCCCAGACAGAGCGCCTACGCGCCCGCCGGAGCGAGACTTGCGCACCACTGTGCTGGAAACTCGAGCGTGCGGACGCCACGATGCCCTCTTTTGCCAATCTCGCCACCCCTGCGAGCGCTTCATCATTTCTCTGTGGAGCCCATTTGCGGCCACCATTGCTGCAAGGGCTCCATCATTCCGGCCACTCTTGCCACACAAGAAGCTCAGGGCTCTGGTTGAGCCACGAGGTTTGAAGCGCGCAACACGACATCGTCTCAAAGGAAGGCTGGGCCGCCTGCGCAGCGCCTGCGTCGCAGCAGGCAGCACGAAAGAAGCCACAAATGCCCGCTGGCCCTACCCACCCACACACGCACGACACACACCAGTTGGCCACGACCAAACATCTGCAGGGCGGGTTCACAAGAAGAGCGTCCGTGCGTGCAGCAACAACGTCTGTACGTCAAGTCAGGCAGGAACGAGTGTGCGTCAAGCAAGAGCGAGAGGCGCCCAACGCTGCGCGCGGGCCAGCATAAGCAGCCACGCCGGCGGCAAAACCCTGCTGCTGCGCGAACGGACCGGAGAGAAGCCCTCCAGGCCAGCCTGCCTCGCCAGTCCCAACACGAGCCCATCAACAAGAAGAGTCAAGAGTCGTTCTCTGGGGTCTGGCGCGCGATTCCAAAGATGGGAGTTCGTCCGCCTTCGCGGAAGGATGAAGAGAGACCCTGGTGGTGACGTCTGCGGGAATCAAATCGGAGGAGCTTTTCGGCGCCGCCGCAGCGTCACTGCTCAGCGGCCAGGCACTGCCGCGTGGACGAACGCACCGCAGGTCCTGCGGGCCTGCCCACCCGCCACGACGACGCCCAGGGAGAGCGCTCAGCTGAGGCCCGCCAGCGACGCCGCCATGCTCTTGCGCGTGGTGGTCTGCTGCTGCCGCGCCGCCGCCAGCTCCTTGCGCCGGCGCCAGTTGCCCAGCACGTCGCGCGCGCCCGCCGGGCCCTCGCGCGTGAGGCTGATCTCCACGCGGCCAAACAGGCGCAGCTTGCGCACGCTCAGCCGCACCACGCCGCTCGACGCTGCGGGCGCAAACACGCGCACAGGCGTCCGCGGCACACACGCATGACGTCTGGTGCGCCCGGTAGCTGGGCTCCGGCCCCGCCGAGGCGTCCAAACAGACGCAAAATCCAACACACGCCTAGGACGCGCGGGCGAGGCGAATCTCTCGACGTGTCGCGATGACTCAACGCGCGAGAGCGACGAAGGCGCTCGCTCACATTGCTCCTCGTTGGCGGTGATGCGCAGGCGGCGCCAGCTGGGCGTGCGCGGCGCGCCGGGCCCCGTGTCCACCGTGATGGTGTACTCGAACTGCATCGACGTGCTGGTGGACTCGCTGGTGCGCAACGAGTAGAGCAGGTCCGAGTCGCCCTCGCCCACCTGGGTGCACAGGCCCTGCGGACGCATGGACGCAACCAGACGACCAAACACACGGTCTTCCACGTGGCGCATGTGTGAGGCTCGGGTGCCATTGCGCTGCGGGACATCTGATACACCCGGTAGCCGTGCTCCAGCCCCGCCGAGGTGTCCAGACAGATACAAATGCCACGCAAGGGCGCGCGGCGCAGCGCATGTGAGAGGCGACGGGCCGGTGAGGGCCCGGGCCGCCACCCTCGGCAGCGACAACACGAGGCAGCGAACAGGCGCGCGCTCGGCGTTCGCACCTTCATCTGGAACCAGGCGCTGTCGCTGATGCCGTAGGGGAACATGTGCGTCGCAAAGTTCATGCCGTGGCTGAACGTGTACTTGGTCAGCTCCACCTGCAGGGGAAAGGAAAGGAAGGAAAGGAAAGGACAGGAAGGAAGGAAAGGCGCGATGGCACACGGCGGGCAACGGACGCTGGCTCAAGAGGCGCAGCGACGGCAGCGGCGCGGCCCCGCCAAGAGCGCCACCAAGGCACCCACGTCGCCCCAGCGCCACCAGGCTCATCTGAAAAGCGCCGGAGATGGCTGTGCATACCACAGACGGGCAGTGAGCTCGGCGCGCCTGCCGACTCACCACGCGCATGTTGGAGGGCAGCTCGACCTCGATCCAGATCTGCGCGCCAGAGTCGCCGCTGACCATGAACCACGACGTGTCCGAGTCGCTCACGCGCAGGATGCTCTGGGGGTCGCCCTCCACCACGTCGCCTGCGCGTGGTGGATGTGGGTTAGCGGCGCAATCGGGGGCGCGATATGGGTGCGTGATGGGCGCGGGGAGCGCGCGGGGGGCACGCATGCAGGGGGGCGGGAGGGAGGGCGTTGCTCGCAGGTGGAAGCGTTCGCTCCGCGCCACGTGTGGCCAGCGGGAATGTGCGGTGAGCACCCGCTGCCAAGGTCCGGACGCCCTGTCCCCGTCCCCAGCCGCACGCACGCTGCGCCGGGTCCCCATTCGCCCTTTCCCGCCCTTCCCCACGCCTCTCGTTCCCTCACCTGACACGCGCACGTGCAGCTGCGGCACCAGGTCCTCCCACACCTCGTGCAGAGGCACGCACGCGTACTCGCTGCCGCCCGGCATCCCGTACTCGACCGTGCACACGTACGTCTTGCGAGGCACCAAACTGCTGGGAGGCAACGGCAGCCCTGCCGTCGTCAGCAAGCCCGCCGCCACGCCGGCCGCCGCCAGCGCTGCCGCCGCCGCGCCGCCGCCGCCCTGCTGCTGCGCCGCGGCGAACGACGAAATCATCGGCGGCAGCGGCAGCGTGAGCGGCGGAGGGAGCGTCCCCGACAGCCCCGCGCCCTGCTGCTGCTGCGAGTTGCCACTCGGCGTCACATTGCCGGGGGTGGACACGCGGTGCGGCGGCGGCGGCGGCGGCGCCGGCATGGGGATGCCGGCGGCTGCCATGGCGGCCGCGGTGGCCGAGTCGGTGGCGCCGCTGAGCGAGGGCGGCGTGGCGGCCCAGTGCACCGAGTGCTGCCGCTGGTGCACTGGCGGCTGGCCCGAGGAGCTCGAGGTGGCCGCGCCCGTAGTGGTGGGCCGCGGCGGCAGCGTGAGCGGCGACGGCGGCCCGCCGGGCCCGGCGGCGGGCGAGGTGAGCGAGCCGAGCGCAGCAGCGGGGTTGTAGGCGGCGGCGGCGGAGGAGGAGGAGGGCGTTGGGAGCGAGGGCTGGGCAAAGGCGACGACGGCGGCGAGGCGCTCGGGGCGGTCGAGCAGCGCGAAGCGCATGGCCATGGCGGTGAGCAGCATGTCCTTGGGCACCGTCTCCTCCTGCGGGGTGCCCAGGGGGCGGCGCCAGCCCTGAATGTGCGTGCATGTTCCCCATCCCTCCTTCCCAACTCGCTGCATCCCACAGCCCCTGGGTGCCCCCGCCCATGCCGCACCTGGGCGAGGGACGCCAGGCGCTCGTTGGAGAGGAAGGGGAAGCGCACTTGCTCGTACAGCTGGCGGACCACCTCCGGGGGCAGCTCGTGCCGCGGCACGTAGTTGAGCACGAACGTCAGCACCTGCGCGCACGCACACACACACACACACACCCACGCCCACGCCCGCACATTGCAATCGCTCGCGAACGTCGCCGCTCCACATGAGGAGGCTGCATCGCTGGGTGCGCCCGCTCGCCTCGCCAAGCACGCCTGGTGCTCCCTCTGGACGGCCCCGTCCGTCCCGCCCTGGGCAGGGCAGTCGCGCCCTCGTTGCGGCGAGCACAACAGGCGCACCTGCTCCTCGGTCTGCACCACCAGGTGCGGGTGCGTGAGCACCTCCAGCATGACCTGCGGCGCCGCACACGCACACATGTTGTGCACAAACAGCACTGCTGGCGCAACCACTGTGACGCGTCCATGGCTCAGACATCGCGGCTCCAACTCAGCGCGGCCTCTCCTCAGCTCATCCCCCAACACTCTTCCAGGCCGCCCGCAGCCTGAACGGCGCAGGCCTGGCTCTCCACCGTCTGCTGCGCTCATGGCTGCGACCGTCCCCTCTGCCGCCCAGCCCAGCTTGGGGCCACCTCCTGCATCACGTCCTCCGCCGCCGGCCTGCCGCCACGCTGCTGCAGCTGCCACTGCGGGCGCCCCGCCACACGCTTACGTCCTCCGCCGCCGCCCTGCCGCCACGCTGCTGCTGCTGCTGCGAGTGCGCGTGGGCGCCCCCTCCCTCCCTCTGCTGCGCACCTCGCTGGGCAGCCCGTCCGTGGGCTTGTTGAACGACGAGGGGAAGCCCTCGGCCACCAGCGCCACGCAGCTCTGCCGGAACGAGTCGCAGTTGAACTGCACCGCCTGGTTGAGGTATTGGATGGCGTTGCTGGCCTCCAGGCTGTTTTGCGCATAGTCCGAGCAGTACTCCTGCACAGGCGCGGCGCGGCATACACGGCAGCTCCCCCGTTGCGCTGCCTGCTGCGGCGTCGCTGCTGGAGGACGTGAGGGCACTCCTTCCCGTGTGCTGCACAAGCTTGAGCGGGGCCGCACCTCGATGCTCTTGACCATGAGCTCGCGGGACATGGCCAGCAGCGGCAGCACCGTCTCATCCGTCAGCACAATCTCGTCCGTGTAGAAGAACTCCAGCAGCAGAGGCCAGACGCCTGCACGCTTTTGTTGGACGCAGAGCCAGGCATCGCTTGTGCCCAGCGCCGTGATGATGGCGCCTTTGTGCACGAATGGCCTGCACGACAGCGCACCGGCCGGGTCCTCGAAGCCCAGCGAGACGCGCCGCTCCTCCTTCTCCTTGAAGTCCGCGCTGAAGGCGCGCTTGAAGAACTCGGAGTGGTAGGAGAGCAGCAGCATGTGCGCCTGGTGCTCGCGGCCGTCCGGAGCCACGATCGTCACGTCGGCCAGCGTGCTGTCGCGCAGGTACTGCCCGAAGCCGTTGCCGAACCTGCCCCCATACTTGCGCGTCGCGGGAGCGCGCAGCATGGTCGTGGAGGAGGCCATCGGCCTCGCCACGGCGCGCACGACGGCCCTTGAGGGAAAGCCCTGTGGCGCTGCTGCGCTTCCGAGCGTGGTCGACAGAGGCCTGCCGCTGCGCTCTCTCAGGTCGCGCTGCTCGTGACCTGAGCCCGCTCGCAGGTCCGCGCCCGTTACTGTCGAGGGCAGCATGAACTCTCAGCGCAGCCTCTGTGCAGCAGCGGAGCCGCCCAGCTCTGTTCGACACGCAGCCACGCGGCTCCTCAGCTCACGGCTTTCAGCGGAGAAGTTTGGGCGACGCGTTCTTGTTCGCAGCTCGGCGCGCTCGCTCCTGGCCCCCGCGCGGCCCAGGCCTTGGCGATGCAGGCGGAGCTGCCCGTGACGGCGGCGTGCTGACAAGCTTTGGGGGCCTTCAAGCGCGGGTGCGCGTCTGGGGTCGTTCCGTCTGCGCGTGGCACCATCAGAGGGCAGATCAGCCCGTCGCGCTGCCTCTGCGTGCCGTGGGGCGAGCCGATGCAGACGTGAGGGCTCCAACGACTTGCTCCCGCGCTGCCGCCCGCGCTCGCGGGGACGCTTTGGGAGGGGGCCACTGGCCCACTCTGCGCGCACACGAGAGGACTCGTCGCCAGGGCCGCACGCGTCGCAGCGCCGCTCTGGGCGCCTCTCCAGCGCCCACGGCGCTCAGCCTGAGCGCGGTGCAAGCCACACGCACGCGTGCCCTGCTGCGTAGGGCGCGCCACCGCCTTGATCATGGCCGGGCGGGCACGGGGCGCGAAAGGCGGCCGCCGGGGCGGCGCCGCCGCTCGCGGCGGCGGCCGCGGCGCCGCACGGGGCCGCGCCGGCTCGCCGCCGTCCGACTCCCCTCCCGCCGACAACACCGACGACGCCTCCCAGCAGCCGCAGCCCGATCCAGACGAGGGCACGCCCGCGCCGCAGCCGCAGCCCGCACGCGGCGGCCGCCGGGGCCGCCCGCCCCGCAGGGCCGCCGCCGCAGCCACGCCGCCGCACGCCGCCACGCCGGCAGACACAGAGGCCGAGGACGCCGCCCTCCCCGCTGACGAGGACGATGCCTCCAGCGGCAGCGGCGACGACGGCGGCGGCGGCGGCGGCGGCGGCTCGGGCCGCAAGCCCCCCCGCGCCAGCTCCGAGGGCGTGGACACGGCCGCCACCGACGACGGCAACGACGGCAGCGACGACGGCGTTGACGCCGCGCACGGCGCCGCGACTGAGGACGGCGAGGGCGACGAGGGCGAGGACGAGGGCGAGGGCGAGGAGGGCGGCGACGACGATGGCGGCGGCGAGCTGGACGGCACGCCGGGGCCCGAGTCCACGCCGGCGCCCGGCGACGACGGCGGCCGGGCGCCCGGCGACCCGCACGCCGCCGACACGCCGGCGGGCGGCGCGCCGTCCGCCGGGCGCGGCGGCGGCGCGGGGCGCGGCGGCGCCGCCGGGCCCGGCGGCGGCCGCGGGCGCGGCCGCGGCCGCGGCCCCCGGCTCGACTACGTGCCGCTGCCAGCGCACGCGTGGACGCAGCTGGTGCACCACATGGCGCGCGAGGCGGGCGTGGTGGTGCCGGACGACCCTGACGAGGAGAAGGAGCGGTTCAAGGAGACGTACCTGGCGGCGGCGGCCGAGGCGGCGGCGGCGGCGGCCGAGGTGCAGGAGTCGCAGGCCGCGCTGGTGGCGTACCGCACGCCGCTGCCCGCGCTGGCGCCGTCGTTCGGCGGCGGCGGCGGCTTCCACGGCGCGCACGTGAGAACCTCGCTCTCTGACCCTCCCGCTTCCCGAATCTTTGGCCTCGCTCGCCGGCAGCCCCGCTGCCGCCTCGCTCCAGCGGTGTGGCATCCTGCGGTGCTGCCCGTTCGCCTGATTGAGAGCGTGGTGCGTGTGTGCGGTGCCCGCATGAGGGCAGACGCCCGAGCCGCCGGCGGTGGACCCGGCGGCGCTGGCGGCGCTGGCGGCGGCGCGCGAGCGTCACCACCAGCTGCTGCAGCGGCACGAGGAGGCGGCGGCGGCGGCGCGCGCGGCGGCGGCCGCCGTCACCGAGCGCATCAAGGGGCGGCGGCAGGCGTACGAGCAGTGGGTCATGGCCCAGGCCAAGGTGCGAGCCGTGGTGGTGGTGGGAAGGAAGGATGCGTGCAGCTAGCAGGGGAGTTGAACGGCCCTGCCGCCGGACACAGCAGCTGACCCACGCGAAGCAGAGCCACGTGCAGCCTCCCGGCGCCCTCGTCAGCCCAGGCTGCGCACCTCCCTTCCACCCTGTCCGCTCTGCCCGCGCTTTCTGGGGCAGGGCGCGCAGAACAGCCCGCGCCGCGGGCGACCAGCGGCGCCGCGCCCTGGCTGCTGACACCGCCGCGTGGTGGATGACGTGTTGGGCGTACGCACGCCCCCAGGTGCTGAACAAGGCGCGGGCCAAGGCGACGGC
>VFQP010003568.1_pt1 | contig 15235 bp, 8 predicted proteins | sample 3512351 | NCBI WGS metagenome assembly VFQP01 (sample SAMN10412372, study PRJNA504923) | tailings metagenome | isolation source: Relicate 1 Philex TSF1 revegetated site | place: Philippines: Tuba, Benguet | collected 2017-08-29 | reverse complement strand
TCACCGATCTAGGCAATGCCGGTCCAGACAAGGGCAAGGGCGGCAAGTACCTGTTCGTGCCGCCGGGCTATACCGGTGCGCTGCCATCCAGCGGCTACTTTATCGTCAAGCCACCGACCTACGGCAACCTGCTGTTCGGTCGCGCGTTCATGCAGCATGGCGACCCGCGCCCCGGCGTTGCCAGCCTCAAGGCCACGCTCAGGGTTTACAAGCTGGCGGACGCGGCGCGGCCGCCCGAGACGAAGTTCATCAATATGTCGGGCAAGGTCATGAACACCGTGCACGCCAACAACTTCAAGTTCTTCGAGGAAGTGAACCAGATCATCCAGGAAGAGCCGGCTGGTGTGTACGGTCCGGACATGACTGGCCTGTTCATGGCCATCGGCATGGAGAAGGGCAAGCCCTTTGCGCCTGACGCGCGCATGAAGAAGATACTCACCGATTCGGTGGCAGTGGGGAATGCGACGGCGCGCGCGATCGATTTCCGCAATCGCGACAAGGAAACGCTGATCTTCCCCGACCGGCGCTGGACCACGCCGTTTGTTGGTGGCAGCTATGAATGGCTCAGGAACGGTGGGCGCAATTTCGATGCGCGTACGCTGTTCTTCTACGCGGCCACCATTGATACGCCCGCGATGGCCGTGGCCATGCCGGGAATCGGCTCGCAATACGCCGCGAGCAATCTCGATGCCACGGGGAAGCCGTTCGACGGCGGCAAGAACTACCGGCTGCGCGTGCCGGCCAATGTGCCGGCCAAGGACTTCTGGTCGGTGGTGGTCTACGACACGCAGACACGCTCGATGTTGCAAACCGACCAACAGTTCCCGAGCTTGTCGAGCGAGAAGTCGCTGCAAAAGAATGCCGACGGCACGGTCGATGTCTATTTCGGGCCCAGGCCGCCCGCCGGTAAAGCCGCGAACTGGATCCAGACCGTCCCGGGCAAGAGCTGGTTCACGATCTTCCGGCTTTATGGACCACTGCAGCCGTGGTTCGACAAGCAATGGAAACTTGACGACGTGGTTGAAGTCTCCTGAAGTGCCGCGCGCAGCGGGATATTCCACATCGCGGGCAGGGTCTGCATGGAATCGTAGCGGCGACTACAATCGCCGGGCAAGACGCTCCCATAAGGAATATCCCCATGCCACATCTCTTCGATCCGTACCGGATCGGCAATCTTGAGATTGCCAACCGTATCGCCATTGCGCCGATGTGCCAATACTCGGCGGAAGAAGGCTCGGCCACCGACTGGCACATGATTCATCTGGGCCATATGGCGCTTTCGGGTGCGGGCCTGCTGATCATCGAAGCGACCGCCGTGTCCCCTGAAGGCCGCATCACACCGGCGGACCTGGGACTCTATAGCGACGCCAATGAGACAGCGCTGGGCCGCGTGCTGGACGCGGTGCGCAAGCATTCGCCGATCGCCGTGACCATGCAACTCGCGCATGCCGGCCGCAAGGCATCGAGCCGCGCGCCATGGGAGGGCGGCTCGCAGATACGGCCTGATGAAGCCACTGGCTGGCAGACCGTGGCTCCGTCCGCGGTGCCGCATGGCGCAGAGGAAGTTGCGCCGCTCGCGCTGGACAAGGCTGGCATGAACAAGATCCGCGAGGACTTCGTGGCCGCAGCCAGGCGCGCGGCGCGGCTTGGTATCGAAGGTATCGAGGTGCATGGTGCGCATGGCTACCTGTTGCACCAGTTCCTGTCGCCGATCGCCAATCATCGCACCGACGAGTATGGCGGCAGCCTGGAAAACCGCATGCGGTTCCCGCTGGAAGTGTTCGATGCCGTGCGCGAGGCATTTCCCGCGGATCGTCCGGTCTGGATGCGCGTATCGGCGACGGACTGGGTGCCCAATGGCTGGGATATCGAAGGCACGCTGGCCTTGTCACATGCGTTGAAGGCACGCGGCTGTGCGGCAGTGCATGTGAGTACCGGTGGGGTGTCGCCGCAACAGGCCATCAAGCTCGGCCCCGGCTACCAGGTGCCATATGCCCAGCGCGTGAAGGCCGAAGTGGGCCTGCCCACGCTGGCCGTGGGCCTGATCACCGAAGCGGAACAGGCGGAGGCGATCATCGCCAACCAGGAGGCCGACGTGATCTCGATCGCACGCGCAATGCTGTATGACCCGCGCTGGCCGTGGCATGCGGCCGCCAAGCTTGGCGCACAGGTTGATGCACCGAAACAATACTGGCGCTCGCAACCGCGCGGGCTGGAGCATCTGTTCCGGGATGCGAGTTTCGGGCAACGATAGTTGAGATCGTTGTTAACAACCGGCATTTGATGCCGCGCCGCACCATCATTCAAACGCATAAACGAAGGGATTACCATGATTGCCGCGCCTCGTTGATGGCGCGACCATCAGCGTCAATAGATTGCAGTGGGCAGTACCTCGGGCGCCCCACCAAGCTCGCCCGTCATCACAGAAGTAGTCGAAGAACGAACTCTGGGGAGACATCCATGCAAGTCTATGACGGCCTCGTCTTTGCCTGCGCCATGATATTGGTCTGCATGTACGCCTGTCTGGGCGTGCAGTCGCAGAGCGTGGCGCTGAAGTACGTATCGCCAGCCATCGTCGGCGTCCTGACGCTGGTTTATGCGCTGCTGCCAATGCGCATGATCGGCTGACGCATGACGCGCCAAACAAAAACCCCGCCATCGGACGGCGGGGTTTGCAGACCTGCGTGAGCGTTTGACTCACGCGGTATGGCTATCGCAGTGACAGCCAGATTGCCTTCGGCTCCGTGAAGTTTTCGATCGCGGCGTCGCCATGTTCGCGCCCCAGCCCGGAATCCCCTGAGCCGCCCCAAGGTAGCCGCACGTCGGTATAGCCATAGGTGTTGATCCACACCGTACCCGCGCGCAATTCGCCGGCCACCTTGTGCACGCGTGCAATGTCGGCGCTCCACACTCCGGCGGCAAGGCTGAACGCGGTACCGTTGGCAATGCGCACCGCATCGGCTTCGTCGTCGAATGGAATCACGCTGGCTACCGGGCCAAAGATTTCTTCCTGCGAGATCCGCATCTCGTGCTCGACATTGGCAAACACGGTGGGCTCCACAAAGAAGCCGCGTTCGCCGATGCGCAGCCCGCCGGTCACCGCGCTGGCGCCTTCCTGCTTGCCGATGTCGACATATTCGAGCACCGTTTTCAGTTGCGCGGCGGACACTACCGGACCCATCGTCGTATCGGGTGCGGCCGGATCTCCCACGCGAATTGCCTTGGCGCGGGCCGCAAGACGTTCCACGACTTCGTCATAGACCTGGCGCTGCGCCAGAATGCGTGAGCCTGCCGAACACACCTGGCCCGCGTTGAAGAAAATGCCTGAGGCTGCGGCACGCGTGGCGGCATCGACATTGGCATCGGCAAAGATCACGTTGGCCGATTTGCCGCCGAGCTCCAGCGTGACGCGCTTGAAGTTGCCGGCCGCACCTTCCATGATGCCGCGTCCGACTCCCGGTGATCCGGTGAACGTCACCTTGTCGATGCCCGGGTGCGCCACCATCGCGTTACCCACCACGCTACCCTTGCCGGTAACCACATTGAAGACGCCCGGCGGCACTCCCGCTTCCATGGCCAGTTCGGCCACGCGCAATGCCGTCAGCGGCGTGATCTCCGCCGGTTTCACAATCAGCGTGCAGCCGCATGCCAGTGCTGGCGCGATCTTCCACATGCCGATCATCAATGGAAAATTCCAGGGCACGATGGCCGCCACCACACCCACAGGCTCACGCACGGTGTAGGTGAGTGCATCGGGGCGCGCTGGAATGACGCTGCCGTGAATCTTGTCGCACCAGCCCGCGTAGTAGCGCACCGTGTCGATGACCGCGGGCATGTCCTGGCGGCGCACCGAGGCCAGCGGCTTGCCGGCATCCCTGCTTTCAAGCGCCACCAGTTCCTCGGCGTTGGCTTCGAGCAGGTCGGCAAAACGGTACAGGATGCGGCCGCGGTCCGCCGCACGCATGCCGGCCCAGCCCTTCAGTGCGGCGCGCGCGGCCTTCACCGCGGTATCTACGTCTGCCGCGCTGCCTTGCGCCACCAGTGCAATCGGCTCTTCCGTGGCAGGGTTGATATCAGTGGAATATTCACCAGTGCCGGGCGGCAGGCGTTTGCCGTCGATCAGCAGATCGTGCCTTGGCAGGTCAGATCGTGATGCGGTCATGGAGGGCTCCTCGCTTAAGTCATGGTGATGAGATGACGTGCGCGTTGGCCGGAAAATCAGGCCCGCTTTGCCTTGCAGTGTGGGCGGGCCTTAGACCTAAGTCCAATTAATAGGAATGATCCATTCATACGATTGATGCATGAATGGTGGTCGGACTTATTGTTTCGTGGCATTCCATTCATGCTTGCCACAGGATTCGTCGTGCAGCAGGGCGCTGATGGCCGCATGCAGTTCGCCGGGAACAACAGGCTTGTGCAATAGCGTGGTGCCGCCGGCATGGACATTGCGCAGGCGGTCGGCTGCCGTATCGCCGGTAATCAGGATGGCCGGCAATGTGCTGCGGCCAGTGCGCTCGCGAAGCGCGGCAATGGCCTCGTGGCCGGTGCGATGGCCGCGCAGGCGGTAGTCGGCCAGGATCAGGTCCGGCTCGAATCCGTCCACCAGTGCCAGCGCATCTTCTTCGGTCTCGGCCGTACGGCTCGGACAGTTCCAGACTGCCAGCAGCCCGGCCATGGCTTCGCGAATGGCCGCGTCGTCATCGATCACAAGCACGCGCAAGCCATCGAGCCGCATGGCGACGGCCGGGTGGACGGTTTCATCGGGCGAGTTCCATGCCAGCGGCAGGCTCAGGCGGAACACCGAGCCGCGCGCGGGGGTGGACGCCAGTGTCACCGCAGTCTGCATGGTGCGCGCCAGGCCTTCGACAATGGCAAGCCCAAGGCCCAGCCCTTTGCGCTGGTCGCGCTCGGGGTTGCCCAGTTGATGGAACTCGCGAAAGATGGCGAGCTGCTGTGCGGCCGGGATGCCGATGCCGGTATCCCAGACTTCGATCGACACATGGAAGCGTCGCTGCCGGCAAGCCACCAGCACGCCGCCCGAACGGGTGTAGCGGATGGCGTTGGCAATCAGGTTGCGCAGGATCAGTTCGACCAGGTTCGGGTCGCCGAACAGCGTGGCGGTGGTATCGCGCGTGCGATAGACCAGCCCGCGCGCATTGGCCTGGGGCGCGAATTCATTTTCAAGCTTGTGCAGCAGCGGCTGAAGCCGGAACGGCCGGGGCCGTGGCACCACCACGCCCGCATCGAGTTTCGAGAAGTCGAGCAGCGTATTCAGCATTTCTCGCGCGGCGCCTGACGATGCCTCGATATGGTCGAGCAACTGGCGCTGGCGCGTATCGAGCGGCGTGCGTGCCAGCGAAACCAGGAACAGGCCCAGTGCATGCAACGGCTGGCGCAGATCGTGGCTGGCCGACGCCAGGAATACCGATTTGGCGCGATTGGCTTCCTCGGCCTCGCGCTGCGCCTGGCCGGCGCGCGCGGTCTGCGCGCGCAACTGGGCAATCAACTCCACGTTTTCAAAGCGCAATGCAATGGAATGACGCGCCATGTGCGCGTAGTTGCGCGCAAAGACAATCAATACAAAGAGGTAGAGTGGCGTGCCGAGGAACATCGGCAGGTAGGCGATGTCGTGTGTAGCCAGGAACACGGCCCACACTGGCACGATGGCGGGGATAAAGAAGCCGATGGCCACGGGCAGGCAGGCCGAGAATACGGCCAATGCAGCCGCGCTCATGCCGGCAATCAGCGACAGCACGCAGATCACTACGGCCGGCGAGCGGATATCGAGGTAAAGCCAACCGGCCAGTCCCCAAAGGCTGCCGATCAGCACCAGCATCGCGGTCATGCCACGGGCATAAAGGCCCGAGCGCGCTTCGGTCAGCCGGTCGGGCACGGCCAGGCGGCCAAAGTGTGCAATCGCGCAAAGTATTGTCATGCCCACGGCCCATGGCAACGCACCAGGGTGGCCATCGGTCAGCGACAGGCCGGCACCCAGGATGATCGCGGCCAGCGCGCAGCCCAGCATGGCCATGCCGAAGCTCTGGTCGATCAGTTCCATTTGCGCCGACAACAGGCGCGGTTCATCGTACCGTGGCAGCAGGCGAAAAATCAGGCGGGTCGGCGCCATGGTCGCGCCGCGTCAGCGTTGGGCTTGCACCAGACCGCGGCGCTGTGCTTCGAGAATGGCCTCGACGCGGCTGACCACGCCAAGGTGGTCGAGGATTGCCGCCACATGCACGCGCACCGTATTTTCAGACAGGCCGAGATGATAGGCGATCACCTTGTTCGAGCGGCCCAGGCTAAGCTGGCTGAGCACTTCCAGCTGGCGCGGCGTCAACTGGCTCGGCTGGTAAGCGGGTGCGGCACCGGCACCGCCGGCTGAAGCACCTCCATCCGCGCGGAAGTGCGTGCCACCGGCCAGGCAACTGGCGATGGCTTCCTCGATCTCGTGGGCATCCGACGACTTTGGCAGGAAGCCGGCAATCTCGCGCCGCGCCTCTGCCGGGATTGCTTCGATTTGCGATGTACCCGAGACGATCAGGATGCGGGCCGCGGCGAAATGCCGGCGCAATACCTTGATGCCTTCGATGCCGTTCAGGCCGGGCATCTGTATATCGAGCAGCAGGATGTCCACGGCCTGTTCGGCGTGTGCCTCCACCGCTTCCATGACCGACCCGGCCTCGATGATCGATGCCACGCTGGGGTTCGGCTGTAAACGTCTACAAATTTTAACATTCCGTTGTCCATTTGCAGGCTCTGCTTCAGGGCAGGGACATTTTTTTTCATTTAAACCAAGTTAACTACCATGAGAAGAATTTCTTCTATCGTGATGCTGTTGCTTTTTAGTGCAATGGCATTTGCGCAAACCCGTAATGTAACGGGTAAGGTAACGGACGAGCAGGGGAATCCGATTCCCTTAGCGAGTATTTCTGTTAAAGGCTCGAGTCAGGGAATTGTTGCCGATCAGAATGGATCGTTCATTTTGAAAGCAAATCCAGGCGATGTGCTGGTCATTTCAAGCCAGGGATATGCTCCCATTGAGATCACCATTTCATCAACATCTGCATCTGTAACCGCATCATTAACTAAAACAACAGAAAGCCTGGTGGAAGTAATTGTTTCGAGCGGCTACAACAGTAAGAAGACCCAGCGGAGTTTAACTTCCAATGCACAGGTGGTACAGGCGGAGCAACTGAATACGATCCGTCAGCCCAACATCAACAATGCGATTGCAGGTAAGATCGCTGGCGCACAGGTTCGCAGCCAGTCTGTTGCCGCATTGGGACGCGATGCAGTCGTGCGTCTGCGTGGTGATGGTACACTGACCGGACAAAACATCCTTTACATCGTAGATGGAACACCAACAAACTCTATCGACATCAACCCGGACGATGTCGAAGATCTTACAGTGTTGAATGGACCCAGCGGAGCGGCCATCTACGGACCACAAGCTGCCGACGGCGCAATTGTTATTACAACTAAAAGAGCAAAAAAAGGGCAAAAAGGATTGGGCATCGAAATGAATAGCGGTGTAACGGTAGACAAGATCTATGTGCTTCCAACTTATCAGAATGAATATGCCGGCGGTGCATTGGATGAACTTCAACAGTACACCTGGCAACAGGGACACCCTGAAGAGTGGAAAGCGCTTAATGGGAAATATTACCACGACTATAGCGATGATGCTTCATGGGGGCCACGCATGACAGGCCAGGAATATATTCCCTGGTATGCATGGGTTCCCGGCACAAAGTATTCTTCTAAAACAACCAGCCTGGTTCCTCAGAAGAACAATATCCGCGACTTTTATAGTACGGGTATAACAACTACCAATAACGTCAACTTTGCCAAAGCAGGCGATAATTATTCAGGCCGGGTATCCTATACAAATCTGAACGTAGAGGGGTTAATTCCTAACAGTTATCTGAGAAGAAACACTTTTGCCGCTAATTTTTCGATTGATCTCAGCCCTCGTTTTACAGTAAGCACCAACCTGAACTACATTACCCAGAACCTTCAGGCCGAGAACAACGATGCTTACGGTAATGCATCGAGCGGGGGATTCAACCAATGGTTCCACCGGAATATCGATATGAAAATTGTAAAAGAAATGTCGGGAGTCCTGTCTCCCGCTGGCGCAACGGGAACTCCAGGTATACTGCCAGGATGGAACCACTCAAACCCCGGCAACTATAATCCCAACAACCCGGTAGCTTTCTATGGTGGCAATTATCACTTTAACCCATACAGTTATTTTAATAACCGTGAAGATCTGCAAAGAAGAGATCGTTTATTCGGAGATGTATCACTGACATACAAAGTAAACAGTGATTTCAGAATACGTGGTGCTTACAGAAAAAGCCTTGTTACGACATGGTTTGAAAGCAGAATAAACTATATCCTGGAAAGAAGTATCCTTCAATCCAGTCTGAGAGCAGCTTACTCCACAAACGAGTCCTTTTTTGCAGATGATCGTTACGAGCTGACCGGCACCTACAACAAAAAGATCGACGATATTTCGTTGGATATTATCGGTGGTGGAGAGATAGTGAAATTAACAAACAAGGAAATAAGAGCGAATACACGTGATGGCCTCTATATTCCCGACTTCTTTGCGCTGAGCAACTCCCTTTCACCTATCCAGTATAGCAACAACAGAAGCAACGAACAACGCAGGGCGATCTTCGCAAGAGGGAGTATTGGGTGGAAAAATATGTTGTTTGCCGACATCACTGTACGTAATGACTGGTATTCGACCTTACCGGCAAATGACAATAACATTCTTGTAAAGTCATTCGGGGCAAGCTTTGTATTCAGTGACCTTACTAAAAATGCTTTACCCTGGTTGAGTTACGGAAAATTCAGGGCTACATGGGGTGAAGTACCACAAGCCATCGGGCCATACAACCTTGCTATGTCATATAGTGTGAATGCGGATCAGTGGACCGCAAGCGGGCAGCCGAATTATATCACACAAACAACACCAAACGGTATTCCGGCAGCGACAATCAAAGGAGCTACCCAAACAACCAAAGAATTAGGACTTGATCTTCGTTTCCTTAAAAGCAGAGCTGGCATCAGCGCAACATATTTCGCTGCGTCAACAATCAACTCTCCTATTTCAATCACCGTGAGTGGTACAAGCGGATATAATGCTAAGACGATCAACGCCGGGGAAATTACACGTCGCGGATTGGAATTCCAGGCATTTGCCCGTCCGGTGTCGACCTCATCATTTACCTGGGATATCAGCGCCAATTACGGTCGTATCCTGGAAAATAAGGTAGTAAGCCTGGCACCTGATGTATCCCAGATAACTGTTTCAAATGGTGCTGTGTTTAATGGTCTCACACCTCCTTTTACCGTTCACCAGGAAGGCCAGCCATGGGGTATGGTTATTGGCGGCGGTAAAAGATATATTGATGGCAAGCCTGTGGTTACACCCGAAGGCCTGTTCGTAAAAGAAGAAAATGTACGGTTTGGTTCTGTATTGCCCGATTATACCGGTGGACTTCAAAACACTTTCACGTACAAAAACATTGTATTGAATGTAAATATTGACTTCCAGGTTGGCGGTAAGTTCTTCTCGATGTCAGACATGTGGGGATCTTATTCAGGTCTGGTTGAACGCACAGCTGGCTTAAATGATAAAGGAAATCCTGTACGCGACCCTGTGTCTCAGGGAGGTGGTGTGCACGTAGTAGGTGTTGATGCAAACAAAAATCCTGTGGACGTATATGTAGATGCGCAAACATACTTCCACCATATGGTTGACAATAGCATATTTGATGATTATATCTATGACCTCACTTTTGTTAAGATGCGCGAAGTAAGCCTTGGCTACAAGCTGCCCGTTCAGAAATGGGGCTTTACCGGTAAATGGCTTCAAAATGCAACACTGTCTGTGATCGCACGAAACCCATGGCTGATCTATCGTAAGGCGAAAGATTTCGATCCGTCCGAGATCAGCAACGTATTCGGTGAGAATGGTCAGTTCCCCGGCACAAGGTCACTTGGTATCAACCTAAAACTCGGATTCTAAAAACTCACGGGAAAAAATTATCAATATGAAATCAGTTAAATTTTTATCGGCAATAACATGCGTATCGCTATTGGTCGCAAGCTGCAGTAAATTCGGAGATACAAACATAGATCCTAACGGAGCTTCTGATCCTTCAACCGCAGCGATGCTTAGCGGTGTGGAAGCCGGCATCGGGAGCTGGACAGCACAAACCCGGGAAGGCCTGTTTGCTCAATATTTCTCTGAAACACAATACACCGAAGTATCAAACTATGCACTTCCAAGAGTCGATTTTGACGGAACATACTCAGGTGCACTTTTCGATCTGCAAAACGTTATCCGGTACAATACAGATGCTGACAAACGCGTGCTGTCAGCAAAATTCGGATCAGCCAATAACCAGATAGCCACCGCGCGTATCCTGAAAGCATTTATCTTTTGGCAACTAACTGATAAATGGGGTGACATTCCTTATTCAGAAGCATTACGTGGCGAAGAAGAGCTGACGCCTGTTTATGATACACAGGAAGCTATCTATAAAGATCTGATAAAAGAACTCAAAGAAGCAAGTGCTCAATTCGATGCCGGCACCGGCGCAACAGGCGACTTTCTTTACAGAGGAGTTGCTGCCGATTGGAAAAGACTGGCAAATTCACTCCGCATGTTGATCGCGTTGCGAACAAGCAAGGTATACCCCAATCCAGGCGAATGGGCTGCAACAGAATTTGCTGCAGCCTACAATGATGCGAATGGCTATATCGCTGATAACAGCAAAAACCTTAGACTTGCCTACCCGGGAACTGTAGCCGCTTACAGGAATCCATGGTTCAATCTGTACAATGGTCGCGCCGACTTCGGCGAATCTAAATTAATGACAGACCTGATGGCTGCTTTTAAAGACCCACGGCAAGCGGCTTTTGGTTCTTCCACAGTTGGCTTCCCTTATGGCCTTACAAGAGGAGATGCAGTTATTTTTGGCGCAGCTAATCCAGGATACGCAAGAATACTGGTGAACACAAAAAGATCCTCCAGTGCCCCCGCAGCAGTAATATCTTCTGCACATGTCCTGCTCGCTATCGCCGAAGCAAGACAGCGTGGCTGGATCACTGGCAGCGCTGCCGATGCTTACCAGGCAGGCATTTCTGAATCATGGAAACAGTGGGAAGTTACCGGCGATCTTTCAGCCTATATGGCGCAGGGAATCGTAGCTCTTACTGGTGGAAATGAACTACAGAAGATCCACCTGCAACAGTATTTTGCTTTTTATCCTGATGGCTCACAGGCATGGGCCAACTGGCGCAGAACAGGTATTCCAACACTTACACCTTCGCCTAATGCCAGTAACCCAAGCAAGCAGATCCCGAGACGTTTCACTTACGGTCCTCTCGCCTTCTCTGTAAATGGCGAAAACACAAATACTGCCGTAGGAAGACTCACCGGTGGAGACACTCCCGATTCAAGAGTATGGTGGGATAAGCCGTAATAAGTAAAAATTCAAAAGTAAAAAGTAAAAAACCTCCCTGGCTCGAACCTTAATGCCAGGGAGGTTTTTTACTTTTTACTTTTGAATTTTGATTTTTTAACTCCTCAACTACAGCCCCCCTGACTACCACAGTTCAGACATTTATAACAGGTGCCACTCCGCATCATGATATGGCCGCATACATTGCACGCAGGTGCATCACTCTGCATATTCTTCGCTGCTCTATTCACTTCGTCAAACGATGTTTCTGCTTTTACCTGCGTATTCCTGTAAGCACTTTTTGCAGGCTGGGGGTTAACACTTCCGGGTGACGGAGTGATCCTTACACTGGACAGTTCCGGGTCATTTACATATTCCAATCCATTTGACGGCACTTCATCCCATTCATCAGAACCGGTATTCATCACTTCGGGTTTATCGAGTACATGCACAAGATCAGTCCTGTTCAGATATTCATAACCTAATACGCGGAAGATAAAATCAACGATGGAGGTGGTGGATTTGATGTTAGGATGCTCAACAAAACCTGATGGATCAAATTTGGTAAAAGCGAATTTATCTACGAATTCTTCCAGCGGAACACCATATTGCAAGCCTATTGAAATAGATATCGCAAAACAGTTCATCATACTGCGCATGGTAGCGCCTTCTTTTGCCATATCGATAAAGATCTCACCAAGCGTCCCATCACCATATTCGCCTGTCCGCAGAAAGATTGCCTGACCATTGATCTTTGCTTTCTGTGTAAAACCTCTTCGCTTCGCCGGCAATGCACGTCGCTCAACGATACTGGCAAGACGGCGTTTTAATTTCGTATCCGGTGAGGCCTGCACGCGTTTCTGCACTTCATCAAGCAATTCTTCGATGGTCAGCGCTCCGAGGTCGACAATATTTGAAACCGGTGCAGCTGTCTTTTCAGCAACAGGCGCTGAAGCTGGTGAGTTAGCTGCTTTCTTTTTCTTATCTGATTTATTACTGAGCGGTTGAGAAAGTTTTGAACCATCGCGATAAAGCGCGCAGGCTTTGAGTCCAAGTTCCCAGCTAAGCATGTAAGCATTACCGATCTCTTCAACCGTTGCTTCATGCGGAAGATTGATTGTTTTAGAAATAGCTCCACTGATAAACGGCTGAGTAGCGCCCATCATTCGGATATGTCCGTGGGCATGAATGAAACGTTGTCCTTTCTTTCCACATTTGTTGGCACAGTCAAAAACGGGCAGGTGTTCAGGCTTCAATAAAGCAGCTCCTTCAAGCATCATGGTACCGCAAACGTAATCGTTGGCAGCTTCAATTTGTTCGTCTGTAAATCCAAGAGCTTCGAGCAGACTCCATTCAAAATCGTTATATTGTTCGGGCGTAAATCCAAGTCGTTGCAGGCATTCTTCTCCCAATGTGTATTTATTAAAAACAAATGCGATATCGAAGGCAGAAATCACTGCCGAATCCAGCTTTCTGATCTCGTCGGCAATAAATCCTTTACCACTAAGTGTTTGATGATTGATGAACGGCGCTCCGGCAAATGAAGCTGAACCTACCGCGTATTTAACGATAGCATCCGTTTCCCTTTCTGAATAACCGAGGTTACGCAGTGCGTCGGGAACTGACTGATTAATGATCTTGAAATAACCACCTCCCGAAAGTTTTTTAAATTTCACCAATGCGAAATCGGGTTCAACACCGGTGGTGTCGCAATCCATTACCAGGCCGATCGTTCCTGTTGGAGCGATCACTGTTGCCTGTGCATTTCTATAACCATATTTTTCACCAAGCTCTACTGCATCATCCCAGGCTTTGCAGGCTGATTTGAGTAAGTAATCAGGGCAATACTGCGCTTTTAATCCCTGAGGTTTCAAACTCAACCCTTCATATTCATCCGCATCATACGCTGCAAGGCGGTGATTACGCATCACGCGCATCATATGCTCTTTATTATCTTCATAACGGGGGAAGGCGCCTAATACGGATGCCATTTCCGCAGACGTTTTGTAGGCGATGCCCGTCATGATAGCCGTGATCGCGCCCGCAATGGCACGCGCTTCTTCACTGTCATAAGGAATGCCGCTTACCATAAGTAAGGTACCGAGGTTGGCATAACCCAAACCAAGCGTACGGTATTCGTAACTGAGCTGAGCTACTTCGCGGGAAGGAAACTGCGCCATCAATACAGAAATCTCCAGAACAACAGTCCATAAGCGACAATTGTATTCATATCCTTCCACATCAAAATGATTGCGCTCTTTATCATAGAATTTCATCAGGTTTGATGAAGCAAGATTGCAGGCGGTATTGTCAAGGAACATGTACTCAGAACATGGGTTGGATGCTCTGATCTCTCCGCCGGCCGGGCAGGTATGCCATTCGTTGATAGTCGTGTTGTATTGCGTACCGGGGTCGGCACAGCGCCATGCGGCATAAGCAATCTGATCCCATAGAGCCTTTGATGGAACTTTTTTCATTACACGTCCATCCATGCGTGCAGTGAGCGCCCAGTCTTCGCCTTTCTTTAATGCATCAAAAAAAGAATTCGGTATGCGGACGGAGTTATTGGAATTCTGACCACTCACCGTCTTGTAAGCTTCACCTTCATAATCGGATGCATAGCCTGCATTGATCAACGCTCCCACTTTCTTTTCTTCTTCTACTTTCCAGTTGATAAAAGCAAGGATCTCCGGATGATCAAGATCGAGACACACCATTTTTGCAGCACGGCGTGTAGTGCCACCACTCTTGATTGCACCTGCCGCGCGGTCACCGATTTTCAGAAAACTCATGAGCCCGCTCGAGGTTCCACCACCGCTTAATTTCTCTCCTTCCCCACGAAGATTGGAATAGTTTGTTCCAACGCCGGAGCCGTATTTAAATATCCGTGCTTCACGTACCCAAAGATCCATGATACCGCCATCATTTACCAGGTCATCATCCACGCTTAAAATAAAACAGGCGTGTGGCTGCGGACGTTCATATGCATTTTTTGATTTTTTCAATTCGCCGTCAGCCTGATCAACATAATAATGCCCCTGCGGCTTGCCTGCGATGCCGTAGCTTTCGAAAAGCCCCGTGTTGAACCATTGCGGACTATTGGGTACACACATCTGGTTTAAAATAGAATAAACCAGTTCTTCATAAAAAACCTGTGCATCCCGTGCGGATGCAAAGTATCCATAGCGCTCCCCCCAAAGTTTCCAGCAATTTGCCATTCTGTGCGCAACCTGTTTCGCAGAAGTTTCACGGCCTGTTGAACCATCTGGTTGGGGAACGCCTGCTTTTCTGAAATACTTCTGGGCAAGTATATCTGTCGCGATCTGGCTCCATTGTTTGGGAACCTCCACATTATTCATTTCGAACACTACTTCACCAGTTGGATTTCTGATCACCGAGGTCCGGTAATCATACCCGAACATATCAAAGACATTCACCGCATCTTTCGTAAAACGGCGGTTGAACTGCAGTCCGCTTGTAGCGGCTCCTTGTTTTTTACTTGCCATAGTTGAAAAGAATTTAAGGGTCTTGTTTGGAAAACTCCCGGTGGGGTGGTGCTTACGAATTTATCTTTTCGGATCGTATTTTCAAACACAACACTTTGCACAGGTGTGGAAACCGCGGACCATAGAGGATAGACGATAGACGATAGACGATAGACCATAGACGATAGACCATAGACGATAGACCATAGACGATAGACGATAGACGATAGACCATAGACCGCGGACCGCAGACGGTCGTTTATTCAG
>VFQP010003694.1_pt1 | contig 15238 bp, 17 predicted proteins | sample 3512351 | NCBI WGS metagenome assembly VFQP01 (sample SAMN10412372, study PRJNA504923) | tailings metagenome | isolation source: Relicate 1 Philex TSF1 revegetated site | place: Philippines: Tuba, Benguet | collected 2017-08-29 | reverse complement strand
GCCCGCCCGCGTCTACACCATCACGTACTCGGTCACGGACCTGCAGGCCTCCACCACCACGCTCAACCGCACGGTCCGCGTGCAGGAGGTGTGCGCCGGCGGCGCCGGCGTGTGCTCGGACCAGCGGTGCCCCGACGAGAACGGCAGCTGTGCGCGCACGCTGCTGGCCGCCGGCACCAGCCTCCTGGGCGACCTGGTGGGCACCAACACGAGCAGCGCCGCCACCAACTCGCCGCCCACCATCAGGCTCAACACCGACTCGTCCATGGGCAACACCATCGAGGTCATCCAGGGCTACAACTACCAGGTATGAGGTCCTGCCGCTGGGCAAACTTCCTGCTGCCGGACGTCGGCAGCACAGCCCGCTGAGGTGCAGCGAACCAAGCGTGAGGCCTGGACCTGCGCGCGTGCCCGCGCAGGTGTGCACGGCGGGCGTGGCGCCGACCGTCGACAAGCCGTGCGAGCTGGGCGCCACGGCCACGGACCCCGAGGACGCCGACATGTCGTACAACGTGTACGCGTGCCCGCCAATCTCGTGCCTGGCCAACTGCACGGGCTGCATGGGCCACGAGCTGCCCGTCAAGGGCATCCGGGGATGCGTGGACACCACCCAGCCCGTCGGAACCACCATCCGCCTCGGCTTCCAGGTGCGCACCACGCCAAGTCCCACGTTGCTCAAGCCCGGGGCGCTCTGCTGTGAAGGCGGGCGACGACAAACGCTGTGGCTTGGCGCTGGTTGTCGTCACGCACGCGCGCAGGCGTGCGACTCGTGGCTGCCGGCGGGCATGGCCTACACCGAGCGCACCATTGTCATCACCAGCCCCTGCACCACCGAGGAGGCGCCGCACTACTGCAATGGCAGGTGCTATTCCACCACGTGTGACGTGGTCAACGCCATCGTGCCGCCCGTCGTCGTCCGCACGCCCAGGATCAAGCTGTTTGGCGCCAACGCCACGCTAGAGTCCCAGGTGCGCGGCCTTGCCACGCCCCCTCCCTCCCTGTTGCACCTTGCGGTGCTGCCGCCGCGCCATCACACATGCGCCGATGTGGGAGGTGCGCGGCACGAATTTGCTGCTGCTGCGCCTGCTGCCCGTCACGCAGGGCACCAGCACCAACCGCACGCTGTACCTGGTGTACCAGGGTGTGGCGCCCATGTCGCTTCTGCCCTGCACGTCCGCCTCCAACGTGTCCAACTGCGCGGCCGTGGCGTACGACGACGTGGACGGCGACGGCGCGTTCAGCGCCGCCAAGGGCGACGTGGACCTGACGGCCAGCATCACGGCCACCGAGGCGACGCCCTGCGCCTCCAACGCCTCGTGCGTGCGCTGCACCGTGACGGACGGCACGCTGGGCAGCTGCCTGCCGGGCAACTACACCACACGGTGAGAGCCGGCCGGCGCTTCCCTGGTGCTGCGCTGATGGCGCACGGCCTTTGCCCCCTCCTCAGCACGAGGTGGCGCGGAGGTTGTGGTGGCAGGCGTGCTGAGCTGTTTGGCGCGTTGTTGAGTGCCACGTGCGCAGGTACTCGGTGACCAACGGCCAGGGCGTGACGAGCAGCCTCACGTACAACATCGTGGTGGAGAACTGGGCCTTCTCGACCTTTGTTTTCTCCTACTTCTCCTCCGCCGGATGTGAGTGGACTCGAGTCCCCCTCTCTAGCGCGCACGTCGCCGCGCACGCGTGCCGACCTTGCGCGACACCGTGGTCGTGCGCTCGCTCGCCGGTGTTTGCTCGTGCACGCAGCCGTGTCGGGCGCCCAGGCCGAGGTGCGGTCGCTGCTCAACAGCAGCGTGGCGGCCAGCGCGGTGGCCAGCAGGTACCTGCCGCTCTTCGGCATCAACGTGACCAACCTTCGCCAGGTCACCATCAACGCGGCCAACCTGACGCTGCCCTCGCAAATCTACGTCAACATGACCTTTGCGCTCGGCTTCATCCCCAACTTCACCCTGCCCACCGTCACCACCACCACCACGACGGGCCGCCGCCGAACGCTACTCATGACGGCCGCCACCCTCGCGCTGCCAAGCCTGGATGACGACGTGCTGCCGTCGGCAACCTCGCCGTCCTCCCTCCCGGCGCTCTTCGACGGCTCGCAGCTCTTCAACGAGTCGGACGCGCTGGCGGGCGGCGGCGCCTGGGGCGCCGACGGCGCGAGCTCCGACCCGCTGTCCCGGCTGCTCCGTGCCGCGGCGGGCTCGCTGTCGTCGCAGTGGCGGCAGAGCCGCAGCTCCATCAGCGCGCTGCTGCAGCCCTGGCTGGCCAGCCAAGCCGCGCTGCTCGAGTCCACGGCGCGCCTCGACGCGCCCGCCGCCGCCGCTGCTCCTGCCGCCAGCACTTCCATCCCCGCTCTCGTCTGGCAGCAGCACCGCGAGCATGAGCTGTTCAAGGACGGCGGCGACTGGGAGGGCGCAGAGGCGGTGCCCTGGGTCGAGATCGGCCTCGACGCGCTGGACCAGGACCTCTTCCCGGTCAACGCGTCGCTCGGCTTTGAGGCCACGCCTGCCGCAGCCACCACGCCGAGGCCGGCACAGCAGCAGCGCGACGACGTTGAGAGCGGCGCCGCTGAGCAGCACGCCGGCACGCCGCTCACGACCGAGGAGCGGGTGCAGATCGCCAGGGACTGGCTCGCGCGCGACGTCAAGCCGGCGCTGCAGGCGGTGCACGACCGCTTCGTCGACCAGCTCGAGGAGATCCTCGCCGACGTTGAGGCGACCACCGACAGCAGCGACAGCCTCATCGGTGGCTTTGCGACGTCCAGCGGCGGCCGCCGCCTGCTGCAGAGCGGCGGGGGCGGATGCGTGACGGTCAACGTGTCGGGCCTGACGATGACGGCGGCGGCCGCGGCGGCCGGCCTGGGCTCGCTGCCAGTGGGGGCTACCACCGCCTGCTTGGCCGCGGTGCGTTCCCAACTCTCTCGCACGCCTCTCGCTCTGCCTGCCTCCCTGGCCAGCGCCGCTCATGACCGTCACCTCTCGCTCTGTGCCGCACCGCCTTCACGCTGCGCGCAGACGCCCACCACCGACCAGGCGCTGCTCTCGCTCATCTCGAGCGCGCTGACAGACCTCGACAGGCTCAGCACCAACATCTCGAGCAACGTCCGGGCTAGCAACACGAGCATGTACAACCTCGACCTCACCTTCACCGCCAAGGACGAGCTGTACGAGTCGTACCTCAACCTGTTCGGCTCCGAGGTCGGCGCGTCCTACAACTCGATGCTGCAGTCGGCCTACACCGTCTACCACGTGCTGGTCAAGAAGAGCCGGCTCGAGCAGGCGCAGCAGCAGGCGCTCAGGGCGGGCCTGCAGCTGCTCACCGAGGCCGTCATCGCCGCCAACGCCGCCGCCAACCAGAACGCCGTGCAGACGGTGCTGGTGCTGCAGGGCCTCGGGTGAGCGCCCGTCCTTGACCGTCGGTGGCTGGGAGGGCGGGCCAGCGATTCCGCCCACGCCACGGTCCTGCCGATCTGCAGTGCGGAGGAGCTTCAACCTGCCTCTGCTCCTCACGCCCCCGCTTGCAGGCTCATGTCCCAGGACCCCAGCACCTACAGCGACTACTTGACGTGCCTGCTGCAGCGCGGCCGGCAGTTCAACGCGGTCTTCAGGTGCGCGCTTTGCGTGCCTCCACCCACAGCACTGCCGGCGCCGTGACAGCGTTCCACTAGAGCCGTGCGGGCCATCGCCTTGACGCCTGTTGTTCTGCTGACGCTCACCGCGTGATGTACAGGTTGTACAAGCATGACAAGGACCCGCTGGCGGTTGCCTACTCGCGGCGCCGCGCCCTGCTCAGCCAGCCCGCCGAGGGCCTGCCCGCCCTGCACCTGGACGGGCGCGACGAGGCGCACGACGACGAGGCCGAGGCGCCTGCGGGTGGCAGCAGCCTGTGGTCCCGCGTGGTGTCCTCGGTGCTGCCGGCGTCCCGCCGTGGCCGCTCGCTGCAGGAGACCGAGGCGCGCGCGCGCCGGCACGCCGAGCGGCAGCGCCGCCTGGACGCGCACGCCATGCAGCACCTGCCGTCCATGAGCTGGCGTGAGCTGCTGGACGCGGCGCAGCAGGACGAGGAGCTGGCGCAAGCCCTCCTGCACCCCAGCATGCGCGGCGGCAGTGCGGGGGCGCACGCGTCGCCGGCGGCACGCGAGGCGACGCGGCGGCTGATGCAGGCGGCCAGCAACGTGCTGGGCGCCCCCCCGCCGCCGCCGCCGGCGCCCGTCACCAGCCTGTACGACGGCTACGTCATCACCAACCTGGCCAGCACAGGTCAGGATGCGTAATGGGCTGTGCTTTGTTGGCGACGACGCAGCCCTGTGCTTGTGCGCGGCCCTCACCTCCCTCACCTCTCTGTGGCGCCATGCAGGCATGGTGTCTCTCCTCGAGAGCGCCACCGTGACGCCCGACCAGAACCTGACGCGCGTGGTGGGCGCCAAGGGCAACATGCTCATGGGCGGCCTGCTGCTGCACCAGGTGAGGGACCAGCAACCACTGGTGCTCTTCCAACGCGCGGCGTAGGCAAAGGCTGCTGGCACGAGGACAAGACATGACCACGTGCCGTGCTAATGCTGCCCTGGTGACTTCTGCGCAGACGCGACACCGCGTGGCGTCAGTCAACAGCGCCGCGTGCGACAGCAACTACGCCAAGCTGGAGCAGCTCTGCGTCAGTGCCTCGGCGCGCTCGCGCAAGGTGCGTCTGCGCCGCCCTGGCCCTCCCTCACACACACCCGCGGCCGCGTGGATGTGCGCGTCGCCCAGCCCCCCCACTGGCACCAGAAGCAGCAGAGCTGCTTGTGCGCGGCTGCGAACACGCAGGTCAACATGGTGGACGGCGGCGGCATGGGCCTGGACCCCGTGTACCAGACCTGGTCGCCGCTGTACGACCCCGTGGTGGCCATGTACCCCGGCCAGTGGTGCGCCCATGGCTCTGCTCGCCCCCTGCGCACCTATGGCCTTGTCTGTCATCAGCGCCACTCCGCCGAGGCCCTGATGCGACTTGTGCTTGGTGGTGGTTCTGTGTGCGCCCACACCTCAGGTACAACACGTCGCGTGTCAACCAGACAGTGGACCCGCTGGGCAACCCCTACGGGTTCCAGTTCCAGACCTCGGAGGACCTGTCGGGTGTTTTCCCCGACGGCTACCCCGTCTTTGTGTCGGCGCACCTGCCCTCCACGCGCGCGCAGCAGGTCTGGCAGCCTCCACCGCACCCACGCACCTCCCTGTGGAGTCCTCCCTCGCCTCGGCCACGCTGCCCGCTGTGCGCGTCAACCCCGTGGCAGCTCACGCCCTGGTGCATGCGTGCGTGCTCGCGTGCGCGCAGATGCTGACGTACCTGAACAACGGCTCGTTCCTGCACCGTCAGCTGACGGACCGCGTGACGGCCGACCTGCTCACATACAACCCCGACCTGCTGGTCTTTGGGCTGTGGCGCGGCGCCTTCACCTGGGCGCGCGACGGCTTCATCACGCTCAAGCACCAGTTCCACGCGCTGCCCGCCATCGACTACACCAAGTGAGACGCGCTCCCTTTCGCTCTCTCTCTTCTCTTTCTGTCGCTGAGCCTCCTGACTGGCACGCCTGGCGCTGCGGACCGAAGCAAGCTGCTCCGGCTGGAAGATGGCCATACCTCAACTTGCATTTGCGTCGACATGGTGCCTGTTCTACGTGCTTGGCGCGTGCTTGGCGGCAGGTACGTGGAGGCCAAGCAGTACTGGCTCTTCATCCCCGACTGGATCATGGTGGTCTTCACCGTCGGCTACGTGCTGGGCGCCACGTACGACACGTGGCGCAGCATCGCCGCGCAGCGGCGCATCCAGGACGCCGACCAGCAGCCCGCCGTGCACCTCACGCCAGGTGAGCCACGCCCTCATGCCACGCGTCGCTGCTCTCTCCCGCACGCAGCAGCGGCGACCTCGGCCGCCCAGAAAGCAAAAAACAGGAGGTGCGCTGAGCCTGCCCGTGCGCGTGCGTCTGCGCGCTGCCACGCCCGCAGCCGAGTTGTACGCGCGGCAGCAGCGCGCCAAGCGCAACTACCGCGAGCGCACCTCGACGTTCTGGATCGTCTACGAAACCATCATCGGTGTGCTCATGCTGGCGGCGCTGGTGCTGCTCTACTTCTACGTCTTTGTGCTCAGCCCCGAAGCGCCGGTGCAGGCGGAGTTTGACGTCTACGACGCAGGTCAGTCGCCGCGTGTGCGCCACCCACTGCACGCACACAGCCTCACTCACGCACCCTTCACGCTTGTGGTCACCTGGCACGCCCGCCTGCTCACCCAAACACCGCAGACGCCTACGCGCCGGCGCACCAGTTCATGCTGCAAAAGGACGAGAGCAGCTACAGCGCGGCGACGGTCAAGCAGGCCGTGTCCCAGACGGCGTACAACACCAGCGGGGCGACGCTGGGCGGCTCGGCGGGCAGCGTGGCGGCCGTGAGCGCCGCCGCCGCCACCCTGGCGTCGGGCGCGCTGCCCGTGGCGGGCACGCCCTTCCGGTGGACGCTCAAGGACGACACTTCTGAGCTGCGGGCGGTGGCCAACATGTACGGCGCCTACGACCACATGTACAACGTGTGGGTGTGGTACGGCACGCTGCAGAGCGTGGTGCTGCTGCTGCTCATGGTGCGGCTGATCAACAAGACGGCGTTCCAGCCGCGGCTGGCCGTCATCAGCGGCACGCTGGCGCACTTCATCAGCGACTTCACGCACTTTGTCGGCGTGCTCGTCACCTTCATCTGCATGCTGGCCGTCATGTGCGTCATCATCTTCGGCTCGAGGTGCGCGCTGCGTTCCTCCCCTCCTGGCCCTTCCTCGCAGAATGCCTGCGGCACCGGCCCAGCGCGGCCAGGCGGCGTCACGCACAAGCTGCCAGTCCCAAACCTTGACGCTGGCTGTGCTGCGCGTTTTCGTGGCGCGTCGCGCTGCGCGTGCTGCCTGCAGGGTGGAGGCGCTGAGCGACATGAGCTCGGCGCTGTCGACGCTGATGCAGTACATGTTCACCGGCATCAACACTGTCAGCGCCAGCACCATCGGCCTGCCCGTCATCCTGCCACGCAACGTCTACCTGCACCCGGCCGAGACGGCGCTGGCCGAGATCGTCTTTTTGGTGCTGCCGCTCTTCCTCATGTACGTGCTGTGGATGTTTGTGGCGGCCATGATGCTCTACCCGCTGCGGCTGCTGCGGCGCGCGCACGAGCACACGCCGGGCGTGGTGGCGGACCTGCGCGACCGGCTGCGCTGGTCGGCGGCGCACTTCTGGGCCAAGCAGCCCACCAACAAGCACATGGACAAGATGATGGACTGGTTGCTGCTGCCGCCCATGCCGCACAGCTGGTGGTTCCACCAGGTGCGGGGCGCGGTGCAGCTGCCATGCGCGTTCACGCTCTTGGCGCGTGGGATGCTTCTCAGGAAGACCAACGCTTGCTCTTCTGTTTGGTGTGGCTGGCCTTGCGCACAGGTGTACGCGGCCGTGGTGCGCAGCACGACGGCGGCGCAGTTCGACCGGCGGCACCGCCGCGCCGCCGCCGGCAGCCGCGCGCACCGCGTCGTCGAGGTGGACCTGCCCGAGGACGGCATCTACAACGCGCACTTCAACTTCAAGAAGCTCGCGGCCGAGTTCGACACGTACTTCCTCGACTTCCCGTCCAGGTGCGGACCGACGCGAACCTTCTTGGCGCGAGCTGCGAAGGAGGAAGAGCTCCGCACCAATTCGAGATGCCTCGTCCACTCGTGCACTCAACGCTCGCAGGGAGGCCGCGGCTCACCGCGTGCTGGTCCAGGAGACGGCGGCCGCGCGCGCGGAGCGGCCAAAGTGGTCCGTGCGCAACGCCGTGCGCAACGCGCTCGAGTCCCTCAGCGGCACGCGCAGCCGCCTGCGGCTGCTGCTGCCCTTCCGAGGCACGGCCACCGGCGTTGCACCCTTGGGCTCTAGCTCCGGCGCCGACCGCAACGGCACGCTGCGCGACCGGGCGCGCGGTACGGCCGCCGCCAAGGACCTCGACGTTCCGGGCACGCCCGACAGCCAGGAGACCACGGGCGCCAGGGCGCTGCGCAAGGCGGCGCTGCTCAGCAGCCGCCTGGTGGAGCTGGCGCCGGACGACGGGACCGACGTGGCCGGCATGCTCGCGCGGCAGCTCATGAAGCGCTTTGGCGTGAGCGCGGTCCGGCCGCCGCCCACCACGCTCGACCAGCTCATGGCGCAGGTACGATCTGATCGGCTCACACGCACACACTACTCGTCGCCCCTGTCTCTGCTCACCCAGGCCGTCAATCGCCTTCATTTCGAGCGCGCTTGCTTGTATGCGCGATTGCGTCGTTGTGCAGGTGCGGCAGCGCCTGCAGAGCGGCGGCTCGTCGGAGGGCAGCTCGCGCTCCTCCGACAGCTCCTTCATGCTGGCGACGGGCGTGCGCGTGGGCGACCTCAAGCACAACCGGCAGGGCTCGTTCGGCAAGGACGGCCGGCCCTCGCCGCAGCAGCCGCCCCGCCGCCGCACGCGCTACGCGCCCCCAGGCGACGCCAGCCCAACCGCCGCCGCCGCCTCTCCCGTCAAGGAGCCCGCGCCGATTGACTCGAGCATGCTGCTGGGCCCCAACGCGCAGCAGATCCTGGCCATGGCCAAGGGCGAGGGCGGCAGCGCGTCCATGGGCGCCAACGACGCCGCGTTGCAGCACGTGATCCAGTCGGCGCTGCGCAACATGGGCGGCGCCGTGCAGAACATCGTCGGGCCGCAGGTCGCTGGGGAGGACCAGGACCTCATGGCCGCCATGTTTGCGGCGCAGTTCGCCTCACAGGTGTGTGGGGGGGCCCCTTTCGCTCCCCTTGGTCTCACACTGCCTGCTCTCGCATCATACGCCTCGCCCTCCTGAGCGCTGACAGGATGTGACCACGCGAACTGTTGCGCCACGGCCGCAGGTACCACTGCCGTCGGCTGGTGCAGGAGGCGCCGTGCGGCGCCCGCAGCGGCGCGTCCCGCGCGGCGGCAACGCCGCCGCCGCCGCCGCCGTGCCGCCCGGCATGCTGCCTCCCTCCATGTCTCAAGGCGCCCATGGCGAGGACGACGACGGCGACGCGCCGCTCACTGAGGGCGAGCAGCTCGCGCAGGCGCTCTGGGCCGCCGCGCACAGCGGCGCCGAGGGCGGCGCCGCGCCGCTCGCGCGCCCCGCCCGCCCGCAGCGCCGCCGGCAGGTCCAGGCCGCGCCCGACGGAGCGCTCGTGCTGCACGGCAGCCACCCGCCGCCGCCGCCGCCGCCCGCCGCCACCGGCCCGCCGCCGCCGCTGATGCCCTCGGGCTCGTTCGGCATGTACCCCGTGGCCATGGCCTACCCCGCGCCCACCGCCGTCGGCAGCAACGGCATGCCGCTGCCGCCGACCGGCGCCGGCATGCTGGCGCCCGTCGTGCCCATGTACGCGGGCGCGGCGCCCGAGGGCGCTGCCGCGGCCGCCGAGGCGCCGGCGCCGGGCGAGGGGGCGTCGTCGTCGAGCCCTCCGACGCCGCAGCCGGGGCAGCACGCGCGCAGCCCCACGGCGCTGGTGCAGGTGCTCACGTCCCACGCGCTGCGGCTGGGGCGCGAGATGCGCGCGCTCGAGGCGGAGCTGGACGGCAACCTGGCGCGCACCAAGGCCATGATTGCCAACATCCTGCGCTACAGGTGATGCTTTATTACGGGCAGAGCGTTGTGGCGACAGAGCTTGGTTGCCATTGGCACACGTGGCGCACAACGTGCAGCCGCAACAAAGTGACGCAGCCCGGGCCTGTGGTTGCGCGCGCGCAGGTTTGTGCCGCACACCATGCGGCCGCAGAAGGAGCTGTCGCTGCCCGGCACGCCCGCGGCGCGCCAGGGCAGCCTGGACGCGCCCACCGCTGCCGCGGCGATCAGTGCCGGCGCCGCCGCCCAGCGCGAGATGGTGCTGGAGGACGAGCCGCAGCACCCCGACGCGCCCGAGGACCCCTTCACGTCGGCCGCGCCCTGGCTGCCCATGGCGCCGGCGCCGAACCCAGAGGCCACGTCGGCGGCGGCCGCCATTGCCGGCAGGGCGCTCATGGCGCGCCAGGGCTCCAGCCCCCGCGCACAGTCCACGTGAGTGCCAGCAAGCCAGCCCTCTCGTGGCTCCTGCATAGCCCCACGGCATGCGGCCGCAACACTTTTGCGTGCGCGTGATTTGGCCGCGCGCAGGCTGCCCATGCCCGGCGACGAGCGCGCCTCCCCCACGCCCAGCCAGCGCGCGCGCAGCCTCGCCGCGCCGCTGGCCGCCGCGCACGCCGCCGGCAGCAGCGGCGACCTCTCGCAGGCCGCCGCGCCCCGCCCCGCCAGCCGCAGCTCATCCCTCGGCTCGCGGCGCAGCGGCTCGCTCAACAAGGTGGCGCCGGCACCACCACCACCACCGCAGCCCGACCCCGCTCCCGCTCCCGAAGCGACGCCGGACGAGCCCACCGCCGCCTCGCTGCCCAACGCCGTGGACGACGGCGCTGCCGCCGCGCCACCCGCGCAGCCCGCCGTGGGCCCCGAGCCCTCCAACATCCTCAAGCCGGTGGTGGGCGAGGCGTCGGCCTTCTCCCAGTACAACGCCGCCGAGCTCGAGGTGCCCACGCGTGGCGAGGCCAGCCTCATCGGCGTAGCCGAGGAGCCTTCGCAGCCGCCGGCGCCCAGCGCCGCCGCCGCCGCCGCCGCCACGGCGTCGCTGGCCGCCGTGGAGGAGGAGGAGCTGGCGGCGCTGTCGCCGCGCGTGGCGTCGCTGGCGCCCGCCGACGAGCCGCCGGCGCTGCCGCAGGCCGTGCTGGCGCCGGCGGCGCCCTCACCCGAGCCGCCGGCCACGGCCGACGAGGCTGAGGAGGAGTCCGCCGCCGCCGCCGCCGCCGCTGCAGCCGCCGCAGCCGCCGCCGCTGCCACGGCCGCCGCTGCGGCCGCGGCCAAGAAGCAGCGAGAGGAGGAAGAGGAGGCCGCAGCGGCCGCGGCCAAGAAGCAGCAAGAGGAGGCGGAGGCGGAGGCGGCAGCTGCGGCGGAGAAGGCCAAGCAAGCCGAGCAGGAGGCGGCCGAGCGGCAGCCCACCGAGCCCGGCATCTCGGCCGTGCGCGCGCAGCTGGCGGCGCTGGAGGCCGACGAGGCCGAGCAGGAGGCGGCGTACCAGGCCGAGCTGGCGGCCATGGACGACCACGACCGCGAACTGCACGCGCTGGCGCCGCCCAGCGTGGCGGCGGCGGCGCGCGCCGGCTCCTCTCGCGCCAGCACCCCGCGCAGCGCCGTCGTCTCGCCGACGGCGGCGACTGGCGCCGGCGGCAACGCCTGGTCGAGCAGCCTGCGGGCGTCGTCGTCGTCGCCGCGCGCGCCGCCCGGGCTGGCGGTGGACGTGCCGGCGGCCAAGCCGCCGGCGGGCGCAGAGGACCGGGTGGACTCTCCGACGGCACGGCTGGACGCGCTGAGGCCGCCGCCGGCGCCGGCCGCCGCGTCAGGCCTGTCGGATGAGCCGCAGCGCAGCAAGGAGGAGGCGCGCGCGCGGGCGGCGGCCATCATGGCGGGCAAGGCCGGGCCGCGCCCCGGGCGCAAGGCGCAGCAGCCGCAGGGAGCAGACGACGACGAGGAGGAGGCGTTCGAGGAGGAGGAGGTGGCGAGCGAGGCGAGCGAGCCGCGGCCGGCGCCGCCGCCCGCCGCCAAGCCGGCTGAGGAGCCCGTCGACGACTCGGAGGAGGACGAGGTGATTGTGCTGCCGGGTGCCACGGCACCGGCGCCGGCGCGGCGCCGCGGCGGCGCCGCCGCTGGCGCCGCCGCCGCAGCGGCGTCTTCGTCCAAGGCGCGCGACGCCAGCCCGACCAAGCCGGCGTCCGTCACGGGCCCCCGCCCTCAGCGCAAGACCACGGCGCCCGCCCCGGCCAAGCCCGGCGCGGCGGCGCGCAACCGCCCCGCCACAGCCGTCGAGGGCGAGGCCGCCGCCGAGGCGGCGCCGGCAGCCGCCGGCAGCAGCACGGCGCCCCGGCCGCCGCCGCCCGCCGGCGCCGGCCGCACGTCGGCGCCGCGTGCCGCCACGGCCGACACGTCGCCGACGCGCGGCGCCACTGGGCCCCGCCGGCCGCCCGCCGCCGCGACGACGTCCGCGGCGCAGCCGCCCGGGCGGAGCGTGCGCGGGCGCGCCAAGGCGGGCGACGACGACGGCGACGCCGACGACGCCATTGAGCGGTACCTGGCCCGCACGCGCGGCAACAAGCAGCAGCAGCAGCCGCAGGCGCGCCCAGCATTTGGCGAGGCGCCCGTCGCCGCCGACCTGCCGCCGCCGCCGCCGCTGGCGCCCGTGGCGCCGGCAGCGCAGCAGCAGACGGCGGGCAGGAGCGGGTTCGGCCGCTCGTTCTTCCAGCAGGCGGCGCCGCCCCAGGGCCCTCCCGGCGGGGACAAGGTGATGCCGTTCAAGGAGGGCGACGCCGAGGACGTCTGAGCGGCTTCTGTATGGAAGAGACAGAGATGATTGAGGGCGGACCGCCGCCTTGAGCGCGGCCGCCAGAGAGAGGTTTGGAATCGACAGCGAGACAGGCGTGAGTTTGGTTGCTGTGTTTGGCAATGGAAAAGTGAGGCGCCGCCTGTTTCAGACACTGTTGGTCTTTCCCCCTTCTGAGTTTGTCACACCGGCCCGGCTTTCGGCGTGAGCGTTTTCCCGCTTGGCGCCCCGCGTCTGGCCCCCTGCGGCACCCAGCGCGGCACGCTGCGGCACGGCGTGCCCGCACTGGCTTGCGGTGCTCAGGAGGGCCGGAGTGGCGGCCGCCACCTCACCGCGTCACCTTCTCAGGCACACCCACAACGTCCCCTGCTCTCAGCCTTGGCCTCGCCCCGTGGACCCGAATGTGGTCACATCCCAGCCCACATCCCTGGCTTCCCCATCAATGGATCCCCTTTCTGCACGACCAAAAGCATGGTTTCTTGTGCGCTGGGGGGGCTTCGCCCCCAATCACTCGGACGCCGCCTGGTGAGGATAGGCTTCCCTGCCTTCAGCCAGCGTTTTGCAAAGCGGTGCCGAGCCCGGGAGACCACAGCTCAGCAGCGCACGAGCAGGACTTGGAAGACCCTCGAGAGGGCTTGGAAATACGGCATCGCGACTTCAGCGAACAGGCCGGGCGCCGCACCAGCGAGCGACGCCAGAGAAGATTCAGCGCTCCTATAAGCGCGCTGTTTCACTTCGTTTTTGGCAGGCCGCGTGAGGCTCAGTGGGCCGCAAGCGAGGAGGACGCGAGCCCCGCCCCCACGAGGCTGGAGGCTGCGGCGAGGATGAAAGCCAGCGTACAGCCACCCTGGACGCAGTGACTCGGCGCTTGCCGCTGGAGGGACAATGGTGGAGCGCGAGCTGAGACAGAGCTCGTCGAACAGCCGGGGACGCCCGGCGAGGGCTCGCTCCTATGTGCGTAGCTGAGGCAAACTTTGTGGGGGAGCCGCGCGGGCGCTCGCTGTGTTCGCTCGCTGACCGCGTGCATCACGACGGGCAGTTGGAGAACCTGCGCGCCGCGGCCGCAGGAGCTCGTGGGGACGGTCCGGGCGAGGCCGGTGGTGCTCCTCACGCCGCTCATCCTCTTCGGGCTCTGCATCGCGTCAGGCGTCATCCTGGTGCTGCAGGTCTCGCGGTACCTACGGCGAGACATGGAGAACGCCGCCAGCGCAGGTCAGCAAAGCGCAAAGCAGCATGCAGGTTTTGCAGGGCGCTCAGCGAGCAGCGCTGGAGGCCGGGCCAGGGGGGGGCCAGGGGGGGCCGGGACCGGCCGTAGGTCATGCGTCATGCGTACCGAAGCGTGCGCCGCGCCATGGCCACGTGCTTGGCCCACGCAGAGGCCTCCGACAAAACCTGGCAGATCATCGGCCAGCTCTACACGATGACGCACCTGGTGGCGGGGGCAGCCGGCTACGTGACGGCGGGCGCCGGGCTCAACTACACCAGCCTGGCGGCGCTGTTCCCCGCAACAGCCAGCTCGCTGCTGGGCGAGGTGAGCGACGGCAGGACCGCCCGGGCGCCGTTCCTGGGTCCTCCGGCGCAGCCCTCAAGGCTCCTCTGGGCAGCCTGCAGGCCCAGGAGTACAGGGTTCAACACCAGCGTGTGCGCCGCACCCTGCGTGCGCCCGCAGATGTACCCTCGTCAGGACAACCTCACGCTGCAGCTGGCACCCCAGGGCGTGGTGACTGCCGCCGAGCCGTCGAGCTTTGCCGGCGCCGCCAGCACCCTCGGCGTCAACTACCTCGCCCTGTCAGCCAACCTCACAAACGTGCGTGCCCCGTCCCACACGCGCAGTGCCGAGGGGGGAAGCGGCAGCGACCTGACACGTGCGTGCCATGTTGCTGATGCGCGGCGCAGGCGACGCTTCAAGTCATGCAGCACAACAAGCTGACGTTGGTGGGGCCGCTGGCGATTGACACGCCGGCGCTCAGCATCATGGCCGTGCGCCCCGTCTTCCTGCCGGGCGTGCAGCCCAGCGAAACCTTTAGCCAGCCCCTTGGGGTCACCACCCCAGCCAACTGCCCAGCCAGCCTCTGCTACCAGCCTGCCAACCAGACCAAGGTGAGGAGGAGGTTGCGCGCCGGCGGTGTCCCAGTGGGAGCACGCGCGCGTGCGCACGCACCTTCAGGTGGCTCACGCACGTGATCCGTCGTTGCGAGTGGCGCGCGCGCAGTTCTGGGGGCTGGTCGTGGCGGTGGCGTCGCTGGACGCGCTCCTCTTCAGGCCCCTGCAGCAGCTCAGGTGCGTCGTTTTGACACGCAGCGCAGTGCCTGCTGAGCCCGCGCCGCCGCAAGAGCACGCACCAGCACGCACCCGGCGTTGACGGGCGCGCCGCTGCTGCGTCTGCCTGGCGGCCGTGTTCGTGTGTGCAGGGCCCGCGGGTACGACTTTCAGCTGCTCAGCGCCGCGGCAGTGCCGAACGCCACGCTGGGGTGGGGCGGGCGGACCGTGCTAGCCAAGTCAGTCAGCACCCTGAGCCATCCCATGACAGCCACCATTGACATCAGCGGCGTGTCGCTGCTGTCATCCATCCAGGTGAGGCACCGGGTGGGCACCTGCAGGACAAGAGGCGCGACGCCCAGCACGCCTGGCCAGCACTCCTGGGTCATCGACCGGCAGAACACCATGACGACGACCGCGTTCTTATGCTTGCCTGCTGTGGTGCGCAGTGGACGCTGGCGGTCCAGCCCACGGGCGGCTGGACACTGCCATGGGTGACGCCGTGTTACGCCGTGGTGGTGATTGTCAGCTGCATCCTGGCCCTGGTGGTGTTCTTCTTCATGGTCGGCAGGTGCGGGC
>VFQP010003692.1_pt1 | contig 15242 bp, 18 predicted proteins | sample 3512351 | NCBI WGS metagenome assembly VFQP01 (sample SAMN10412372, study PRJNA504923) | tailings metagenome | isolation source: Relicate 1 Philex TSF1 revegetated site | place: Philippines: Tuba, Benguet | collected 2017-08-29 | reverse complement strand
ACATCTACACGGGGGACGAGATGGGGATCCCGGCGGCGCCGCGTGCGGAGCGCGCAGCGTGCGCAGCGCGCGGCCCGCCCGCGAGCGCATGCGCCATGCACGGCACACGGCCCGCGCGCTCAGACGGCGACCTTGTACTTCTCGAGCTCGGCGCGGTACTTTTCGGGCACGCCGACGTTCTCGAGCTCGTGCAGCTTGCGCTCCTTGATCTCCTGCAGGCGCAGGCGCTCGGCCTCGGCCGCCTCGCGGATGCGCCGCCCCTCCTCCAGGTAGGCCTGGCGGTCGTACTTGCGGCGCTCCTCGTTGGCCAGGATCTGCGCCTGCAGCTCGGCCTTGAACTGCTCGTTGATCCTGTGCGCCGTGTCCTGCATCTGCCGCTCCTCGGACTCCTTGGCGCGGTTGACGGCCAGCACGCGCATGAACTCGTCGTGCTCGACGCGCGCCATCTCGGAGCGCTGCTGGATCTTGGCCGCCTTTTGCGCCTCGCGCGCCGCCGCCAGCTCGCTCTGCATGGACGCCTGGCGCTCCACCGCCGCGCGCTCCTTGGCGCGCCACTCGCGCTCCTTGGCCTCCTGGTAGCGGCGCGCGCGCAGCTCGTCCAGCTCGGCCGCCTTGTCGGCCGCGCGCTCCTGCATGGCGCGCAGCCGGGCCGTCTCGAGCTCCTTCTCGTGCGCGATGCGCTCCTTCTCGGCCGCAATCTCCGCCTCGCGCGCCTCCTTGGCGCGCGTGTACTCGAGGATCTTGGCGTCCTCCTCCTTCTCGCGCAGCTGCAGCAGCACAAGCACGGGGGGGAAAGGAGGAGGGCGGGCAAGGTGAGAGGAGGTGCGCGCGGCGCGCGTGTGGGCGTTTGGTCAGGTGAGGTGAGGGGAGGGGATGCGGAGGCCACGTGCATCCCCACCAGGCGGTCCGCGGCCCATGCACCGCCCACACACACTGTCCAACACTGACCTTCATCACCTCCTTGCGGCGGATCTGCTCCGAGTTGGCGGCCGCCACCTCCTGCATGAGCGCCGCCGCCGCCAGCTTCTTCTCCACCGTGGCGGCCAGCTCCTCTTCCTTCATGCGCTCCAGCTCCTTGAGCATGATGATGCGCTCCTGGTCGCGCAGCTCCTCCTACGCCACGGCGCCAGAGGACGACCTCAAGGGTGTCAGCAAGGCGCGCCCACGCATACATGGTGAGGCGTGCGCGGCCGCCAGCGCATCCGCCCCCCACCTCATACCTGGCGGATGCGCTCCTTCTCGCGCTCCTTGATCTGCTCCTCGAGCACCTTGGCGCCCCGCCGGCGCTCCTCCACGCGCTGCCTCTCCCGGGCCTCGTACTGCTCGAGCGCCTTGATGCGCTCAATCTCCATCATGAGGTCCTGGCGCCGGTTCTCCTCCTCGGCCTCGAGCATCATGCGCTTCTTCTCCTCTATCTGCGCGTCCCGGATGGTGACGCACTTGCTGTAGAGCACCATCTGGTTCATGTGCTTGACCTCGTCCTGCTGCTCCTCCAGCAGGTACTCGGCGCGGCTCTTGATCTTGGCGTTCTGCTTGGCCTTGAGCTGGTCCGTCTCGGTCTCGGGAGCCTTTTTCTTGGCCTCCTCGGCCAGCTTGAGCATGCGCTCCTTGCGCGCCTTGCTCACCGCCTACGTTTTGGCGTCGGCGTTGTGTTGTGGTGGGAGCAAGCAGCACAGGGGGGTCAGGCACTGGCTCCGCGCCATGAGAGGCACTGCGAGTGAGGGGACACGGGGCGGTGCGCACCTGCGCCTCCTCGCGGCGGCGGTCCAGCTCCCGCTTGGCCGCCGCCACGTCGTCGGGGGACATGATGGGGGACGGCTTGAGCATGCGCTCCACCTGGTCGCGCGTCAGCGTCACCACCTCTTCGTGCGCGCCCTTGCCGGTGCGGCCCGTGGCGGTGGCCTTGCCCTTGAGCGTGCCGGCGGCGCTCTTTGTGCCATGGATCACCTCGGTCTGCACGATCATCAATCAAGCACGAGAATCTCACGCTGTGAGCCTGCGTGCCGCGCTGCTCGCACGGTGCGATGCCGCCACCCGACCTGTCGAAGAGCGCACCTGCGACCTGGCCCCCGGCGCAGCACCCGGCTTGGTGTTGCCGAACAGCGACTCGTCCACGTAGCTCGCCTTGCCGCGGGACCTGCGCGAGCGGGGAGCAAATCGGGGTACGGGATGTGTGCCGTGCCCCGCAGCGCGAGGAGGAAGAGGAGCACAAGGCTGCAGCGCGCCATCTGCGAAGCAGGCGCTGCTGCTCACCCGGTGCCCGCCCGGCTGCCTGGCATCCTCTCTCGCTCGCTCGCGTGCGGTGTGCCGCGGTGGTGGACCGAGCCCAGAGGTCGCCTGCCTGCGCGAAGAAGAGAAGGATGAGCACGAGGAGAGCAGCGCATCATGAACAATGTCCTCGCTGCAGCCTGGCCCCTGGCTGCTGCTGCCGAGGGGCCGTGTGTGTGCGCCCAGAGCGAGCTGGCAGCGACAGCACGCGCATGAACGCGATGCTAAGGTGGTTCTCGCTGCTCGCTGGCCGTCGCTGCTCCTCCCCTGCTCCGTTCTGCTCGATGCTGCCTCTGATGCAGACTGGCTGAGCAACCGGGAGCAGCGCTGCGAGAGAGGGCACTCGCCTGTCTGCAGGGCCGGAGGATGGAAGCAAAGGAAGAGAGGCTCTGGTAGGCTGCAGCGGCGTGGAGCTTCAGCGCTGAGCGCGACGACCAAGCCCGGCAGCCCATGCGAGACGGTCCGTGCGGCGCTTCCGCGCAGCACCTCCAGCACCAGTGTCAGAGGATCCTCTGCGCCCTGACGTTCATCCCACCTGGTGGCGCCCTTCCAGCACCGCAGCACCGCACCCCACCCGGCACGCGATGGGGGCGTGCTGCTCCTGCTGCTTCGGCGGCAAGGACTCTGCGTCCACTTACAAGAGCTTCAACGCGTGAGCGCACCTTGCTCTGGGCGAAGGCGTCCCAGCGCAGAGAAGCCGGTGCAACGTTGCTGCGGCCTCGTGCACGCCTTGTGCAGGGGCATGCCCGGAGGCATCGGCACGGCGCGCGCCCCAGACACCTGGCAGGACCAGCAGGCGAGGTCGCTCGCTGCCGAAAAGGTGCGCGCGGCCCTGGCATCGCACCCTGCAGCGCCCCCGCAGCAGAGGCCAGCGCTCCACAGCACGCTGCTGTGGCTCCCCTCCACATGCACACGTGCGCAGGCGGCGGCGCGGCAGGCCAACTTCGAGTCCTCCGCCGTGGGGCGGGCGGCGTACAACGCCGTGAGGGACGCCAAGCGGCCGACGCAGCCGGCGGTGGACAACGGCGTGACGGCACGGGACTGGCAGAGCTGAAGAGGGTCATGACGCAATGCCACCCTTGCCGTGTTGGCGGCCAGCGCTCCTGATGCAGCCAGAGCAGCGGGCGGCGTGGGCAGCACCCTCTGTCCTTGTGCCGCTGGCTCTGGAAGCGTGGATGACAGTGTGTGATGACACATGGCAGCCGAGGCTTGGCTGACCTTGCTGCCTGTCTGTTCCCTGTTTCCGCTGTTCGTGCTCCGTCGTTCGATGACGACGCATGCTGCTGTTGGTCCGTCTCGGGGCGCTGCTCCTGCTGCTGCCCCTCGCATTCCCATCTCATCATTGGCATCGTCGTCGTTCCGCATCGTTGCCCTTGCACGTACAACGCAAGAACAGCATCCGCCTCGTCACCCCCTGGCTGGCGCAGGCTCCTGCAAGCCCAGGCCCACGACGCCGTGCGCAGGCAGGCGACGCCCTCGTGGAGGCCGTGCTGCACAGCCGAGGCTCCCGCCAGTGCTGCGCTGCCAGCGCGGAGAGAGAGGGGGCTGCAGCCGCCCATGCGCCACCTCGTCCCCTGCGCGGCACACACACAGCACCAAGTGGCGCTCCTCATGTCAGTGAGACGCCTCGCCACACACACGTCACCTGTCCCATTGCCTGTGCCGCCTCACTGCTACAAGCGGTTGGGTGCCGTGCTGCCCTGGTGCGCCCAGGCAGCCGCTAGCCAGGACGCTGGCGCGCTGCATGCCCGCCAGCGGCTGTCGTCCCGTCCACCCCTAGCTCCCTCCACGCCTTGGCCGCGGCCCTTGCTCCATCTGACAGGGCACTGACGCTGCTGCTCCATGCCGCCGCTGTCCGATCAGCCGCCTGGTCGCCGCTGCCCGTCGCTGCTCCGCCAGCTGCAGCGGCCAGCAGCCGCCTCCCAAGCGCACCTCCACCTGTCCTCCTGCTTCCAGGTGCGGCCGCTGCTGCCCGTCCCACTCCCTCGCACTGGGAGGACACCGTGCCTGCGCCCCGCGCCCCGCGCGCCGCACCTGCTTAGCGGAAGCGCCTGAGGGACAGGCTGTTGCGCCTCTTCCAGTTGGCGCGCTTGGAGGGGCGCGTCTTGTTGGCGCCGTGGCCCTTGGCCCGCAGGCCACGGTAAGACTTGCCGGCCGCCGTGAGCCCGCGCAGCTCGCGGTGCTTGTGCACGGGGTTGGCGATCCAGTTGATGCGCGGGTCCTGCGCGACCACGGCACGAGCACGGAGGCTGATGCAAAACGCCCTGCTGTGTCGCCGCTGCGCAGCCACTAAGAACGGGGCCACCCGCGAGAGATCGTGCTCTGCCCCTCCACCCTCGCCGGCTGGCTCCTGAGGCTCACGTTGCGGATGGCGGGGTGCGAGGGGTCCACCATGATGATCTCAAAGTACTTGTAGGTCGAGTCCTGCGCGCACCGAGAGAGGTGCCGGACCCCTCGTGCCTCCAAGTACACGCCACTGCAGAAGCCGCGCTTGCCATCCACGTACGCAAGCGCACCTCGTTGACCCAGTAGCTGTTGAGCACGCGCAGGCCCTCGCACTTGCGGCCCGCACGCTCCTCGGCGACCGAGCGCAGGTTCCTGGTCGGCTTGAGCTGCGTGATACCCTGGTTCACGGGCTTGCCATACACGATGCCCTGCAGGTGAGAGACGAGCACCACGCTGCGAGTGAGGGCACTTGCCGTCGCTGGGGGGGGGACGACTGGGGATTGCTCTCTCTCGCTCCTGACCTTGTGCACGGGGCGCTTGCGGCCACCGCGGCGGACGCGCGCGCGGTAGACGACGTAGCCCTGCTTGGCCTTGTACCCGAGGCGGCGGGCCTTGTCTGGGCGCGAGGGGCGCGTCAGGCGCACCACCGAGGGCAGCTGGCGGTACTCCCAGCAGCGGATGCGGAGCAGGAAGCGCACCACATCGCTCTGCTTCTTCTTGTGGAGCTCCTCGAGGTACTGCGGGCAGCAAGGGAGCGCGCGGGGGCGGCGGCCAGTCTTGGCGTCGAGATTGCAAGTACACTCCCCTGCGAAGCGGCGAAAGACGCTGCCGCCGCGCACCTTGTAGGCACCCATGGTCCTGGTTGTCCCAGCGGGTCGCTGGAGACGCACGCGGAAGAGGCCGGGCCTGGCGCCAAGCGAGCGGGTTGGATTTTTGCATGGACAGGGCTTGCGCGCGACGTCGTCTGCCGCGCGCCTAGCGAGCGCAACGCGTGTGCCTTTGCAGTGTGGTCATTGCTGCCGCAGCCTGGCCTTGTTCTTCTTGGGGGGGAGGGGGGCAGTCAACGCGTCAACGCGGCCGCGCAGCACACCGTGTACACGGTCTCCCCCTTTCATCAGCCGTAGCCGGGCACCATCATGGGCGCCGCCACCGCCCTGGCCTTGTCCGCGCCAAACAGCTCCTCCACCAGCGCCAGCGCAAACTCGGTGGCCGTGCCCGGCCCGCGGCTGGTCGTCAGCAGCCCGTCCACCACCACGCGCTGCCCCACGGCGCTGCAGACACGGCACCACCAGGGGCCGCCATGTCACACACGCGCGCAGCGCCCCCAAGCAACCGCGGCCCCAAGCAACGATGGCCGCACCTCTGGTTCTTGAGCTTGCCCGCGACGGCCGGATGCGCCGTGGCCCGCTGCTCGTCGCCGATGAGCCCCTTGGCCTCCAGGCACACCACGGGGCTGGCGCAGATGGCGGCGTACGGCCTGCGCGCGTCCCGCTGCGCCGCCAGGATGGCCGTCAGCGCGGAGCTGTCGCGCAGGCGCTCGGCGCCGGGCATGCCGCCCTGCGGCGGCAGCGGTGGCAGGCGTGTGGGGGCAGGGCAGGCAAGGGGACGCCGTCACTCAGGCAGCTCATGCACACGCGCAGCACGCGTGCCTGGCGGCGCACATGCCAGGTCCCTGTGCGTCCGCTCTCACGGGCAGCGCAATGTGGTCAAAGGATTGGTCCACCACTTCGTCGACCAGGACGTCGGCCACCAGGCGCACGCCCTTGGAGCACGTCACCTGCGGGTGTGTGCGTCGCGGGGACAAGTCCCGCTGCTGCTTGCGGGCCCCCAGAGAGCATGTGCGCCCCGGCGCCAGGCATGGCTATGGCCTGGGCTGCTGCGTGCTGCTCATCCCTGGTGCGCTGCTGCGCCCGGTGCGCGCTGCAGGGCAGAGCCCACGCGCGCACCGTCAGCGCGTCCTCCACGGAGGCCACAACCACCTCGGCGCCCGCGCGCCTCAGCACGTCGATCAGGACCACCGCCTCCATCTCCTCCGTGCCATTTGCGACAGGCACGAGCACCCGCTTGGTGCGGTGGCCCTTGGTCATGGCGGCGGTCGCGATCGATCTGGCTCAGGCCAGCGAGCGTGCGAAAGCGAGTCGCGTGCGGCTGGCGTGAGTTCGTGTGCGTGCGGCGCCTTCTCGATTTGCGCGATTCTTCCCAAAGGGCCGTCAGCGTGTGCGCGGAACATGTTGGGGCGCGCCCTTCCTTCCTGCTTGCATGCTGCACGCGCCTGTCGCGTCGGTGGGCCCACCCCAACGCAAACACAGGTCTCCTGCAGCACAAACTGTCAGCCACGTTCAGCCTCGCTCCCACAACGCACAAGCAGCGCTGCATCCTGTCGGAGAGGCCACCGCAAGTCGCGTCCGCGCCGGGCCCCCTCCTCTCGTGACGGAGGGGGTCCAGGCCCCGAGCAGCACTTGGTGAGTTGCTCGCTGTGATCAACCGCGCTGCTGCGCGCGCGAGCGCCGCGTGAGGGGCGCGCCGCGACGGTCGCGTCACCTCAAGATCGCGAGCGCACTCGCCACGACCGCGGCAGCCACACGCACGGCCACCGACCGCGCGCAGCAACGCATGGGCATAACGCGCGCTGGGAAGCGTGGTGCTGCTGGCTTCGCCTTGCCTCGCGTGCGCGCGCGCGCGCCGACTTGTCACGCTGCGCTTCGTCCCGCAGAGGCCACATGGCGCCAAAGAGAGCAGCAGGACGGGCCAGGGGCGGCGGAAGTGGAGCTGGTGGGCCTGAGGGCGGTGTTGGACGTGGTGCTGGTGAGCCTGAGGGCGGCGGCGGACGTGGTGCTGGAGGGCCCGACGGCGGCGGCGGCGGGCGTGGTGCTCGAGGGCCTGAGGGCGGCGGCGGACGTGGCGCTGGAGGGCCTGAGGGCGGCGGCGGCGGACGTGATGCTGGAGGGCCTGAGGGCGGCGGCGGTGCGCCCCAGGGCGGCGGCGGCGCTGATCAGCAGGGCGGTGCGCCTGGCAAGCGCCCGGCCAGCGATGTGAGCTCCGTCAGGCTGCCGTTCACCAGCAGCGTGTTCCTGGGCGGCCAGGTGGCGGGCTGGGCCGTCGGAGCAGCGGGAACGGTGGGCAGCAAGCGGCTGGACGCGCTCAAGCTCTTCTTCACCCACATCGTCAAGGCCGCCACCGTCTGGCACGTTGGCACCGGCCTAGTGCTGCACCACATTGTGGAGGGCTGGTGCAAGCAGGGGCGCGGCCTGCAGCAGCAGGAGCTGGGCTTCAACAAGGCCTTGGCACGCGCAAGCGTTGTGCCTGCACCTGCTGCTGCCGCGCTGGGCGGCGGCGGCCACGCTGGCGTCGCGCCTGCACCTGCCGCTGCTGCCGCGCTGGGCGGCGGCGGCGGCCACGCTGGCGCTGGGCCTGCACCTGCCGCTGCTGCCGCGCTGGGCGGCGGCGGCGGCGGCGCTGGCGTCGCGCCTGCACCTGCCACTGGCGCCGCGCTGGGCGGCGGCGGTGGCGGCGCTGCCAGTGCGTCTGCACACGCCGCTGGTGCCACGCTGGGCGGCGGCGGCGGCGTCGCTGGCGTCGCGCCTGCACACGCCGCTGGTGCTGCGCTGGGTGGCGCCGTCCATGCCGGTGCCGGGCCTGCGCCTGGCGCTGGTGCCGCGCTGGGCGGCGCCGTCCCTCGGCCCGAGCTTGGCGTGGTGCTCGACGATGACCAGTGGTTCTACACGCAACCCTCTACGTTCGTCCAGGTGTACGACGGCAGCGGGTGGCGCGCGGCCAAGGTGAGGCCCTGGAGGGACCCACGTCGAGGAGTCCCACGTCCCTCCTGCACCTGGGAGGGACGTGGCCAACCCCCGTCGCTGCTCCCTCCTTGTGAATCTCGATCTTGATCGACTCACATCCTGCAGGTGCTGGATTCCGGTGATGGCTTTTTGGCCGTGCACCTGGCGGGAGCCGAATCCCCGCAGCCCCTGCCCGATCGGGCAAGGTGAGCAATGGTGGCCATGATGCAGGTACAGGCATGGCGCAGGATGTTTGCGCGTTACCGAGTTCGGTAACGCGCAAGCAACCCTGGTCGTTTCTCCTGCCGCAGGCTCGCGACGGCGCTGGCCAGGCACCGCGTGGAGTACAAGAGCAGCGGCGTCTTCTTCAGCAACGTGTGCGAGAGGCAGCGGTACGAGCCCCTGCTCAAGGACGAGCTCGACTACATGGCCGCCGAGTGCCCGCCCTCGTGCTTCCTGGCGGTCAAGAGCTACCGTCCGTGGCTCGAGGGCGCGACCGGGTGCTCCTGGGAGGAGGCCAAGGTGAGGCGGCGCGCTGACACCAGAGGGATGATGCGTGCCGCGCGCTGCTCCTCCAGGCGCGTACACGATGCCGCTCGCTCATGCTCAATGCAGGTGTGCCAGGTGCAGCGTGGAGTGGACGGCACTTTTGACCTGCAGCTGGCATACATGAACACGGCCAGGACGGACAGCGCTGAGGGCGGCACAGACGCGGCGGGTGGGGACGCGGCAGGCGGCGGCGCCGGTGTGGTGGGCGGGGACGCGGCGGGCGGCGGTGCTGCCGCAACTGGTGGCGGCGCTGACGTGGCGGCCGGCGAGGAGGAGGATGAGGACGAGCGCGGCGGCGGGGATGGCGAGGATGTGGTGGCCTTCCTGCAGCCTGTCAAGGTCCTCGACGCCGCCGTGCAGCGGCAGCGCTTCAAGTCCCAGCTCCGCCTGCAGCCCACGCGCGGGCCACTGCGTGTGGAGCTCTGCGCCTCTGCCGTCTCCACCTCCACCACCGCTGCACCCTCCCTCACGGCCAGCAACGTCTTCTGGGCGCCGCACCGGCCCTGCGGCGCACCCATCCTCAAGGGCAAGGACGGCAAGGACCTCAGCCTCATCAGCTTTATCGAGGGCGCCGCCAAAGTCGCCGCCACGTCAAGTGACGGCCTGCGCCCACGGTGGGTTTATGTCAGTACGAAATGATGGTGTTCAGCGCATTGCGCACGCGGGTGCGGAGATGATGTGTAGCCCGTGGCGTTGGTTGCGCGCGCGCAGGCACGTCGCGGGCGAGATGCTGCTGGACGAGGCGCCTACGTACACCAAGGAGAACAAGGAGCTGCTGGCCACGCCCGCCCGTGTCCTGGCGGAGGAGGCGAGCCTTCGGCACCTCCTGACGGGCGTGTCGCCGTTGCCCAGCCGCGCCGGCAACGTCATGTACCACATCATCGCAGACGTGTGCACGCCCTGGCTGACCAGCGTCACGCGCCACCTCATCACGAGCTTCCCCGTGGTGGCCACGGTGCGAACGCGCGTGGACAGACATCGCGAGCGCAGGTGTCGCACCTCGCGCTGAGCGGCCACCGAGCACGCGTGTGCGCCATGCTGTGTGCAGGCGGCCGAGACGTGCAATGTGGCGGGGCGCATCCTCAACCTGCAGCTGGCCGAGCTGCACAACGCGGGCGTCACCGTCAACAGCGGCGGAGCGGCGGCGCCGGCCACCCTGCCGTCGCTGCGCCGGGACCAGCAAGGCCAACCACACCAGCAGCGAGCCCCCGCCTCCCCTCCCGGCGGCGCACCTCGCGCGCCGCCCGCACCCGTGCCGCCCGCGCCCGCGCCGCCTATCCCGTCCGCACCCACTGCCGCAGCGGCTGCGGCCGCCTCCCAGCACGGCGTGCCGCGCAGCGTCAAGGGCGACGCGCTGGCGGCCGCCGGGGCTGCAAAGCGGTACAAGTTCTTCAACCCGATGATCAAGAACGCCTTCCGGGCTGCCCTGGTCGAGGGCCGCCGCGTGGTTGCCGTGCTCGCTCCACCGCCCGGGGCCGGCGCTGGCGCCAGCGCCGGCGCCAAGCAGCAGCACGGCAAGCAGCGTGGCAAAAAACGTGCGGCGTCCGCGGTGGCGGAGCAGCAGCAGCAGCAGCAGCAGCAGGCCCCGCTGCCGCAAGGGTCGTCGTCGGCGGTGTCGCCGGCTGACTTCTTCCTGGTGGTGCCGCATCACCGCCCGGCGGCGCTGCCCTTGGCGCAGCTCCTGGCGGAACGCATCACGGCGTGGCAGCAGCAGCACGGCAGCATCGTTCGCGAGTACCACGGCAAGGGTGCCACGGCCGCCACCAAGCTCACCATGCAGCACTTTTCGAGCCTGGCGCTGGGGGCCACCTTCGGCGCGCAGCTGGCGGAGGAGGCTTACGCGCACGTCTACAGGCCGGCGTACGCCGCGCTGGTGTGCGACGTGCCTGCGTGGGCGGCGGCGCACGCGGCGGCGGCGGCGGCGGCCTCCAGCAGCCGGCAGCAGCGGCAGGCGCGCACGAGCGTGGACGACGCCGAGGCGGACGCCCGCGACGTGGCGCGCGAGCGGGAGGCGGGCGGCGCGCCAGCGGCGGCGGCGGTGGCGCAACCGCGCCCCTCGCGCAAGCAGGAGGAGCGGCGGGCGCACTTCGCTGCCACAGTGCAGCGCGCAGACGACTGGGGCGTGGTGGCGGGCGAGTTCTACGGCAAGCATGGGCGCGCGTGCGATGAGGAGCAGCGGCGCCGCCAGCTGACCGTCTCCGCGCAGGAGCGGGTCAAGTCCAAGGCGCAGCAGGGCATCAAGCGTCTGGACGACCAGCAGCGGCGCCAGCAGGACACCAAGGCCCGGCAAGGCGTGCGGCTGAACCGGCTCAAGCCGCCCAAGCTGCTGGTGATGCCACGCCCCAGCTTCGGCGTGCAGCATGTACGCTGCTCGCGCAGCACGCTCGTTGCGGTGAGCGTGGCGCGCATCGGCGCTCGCCCTGTTTCCTGTTAGGGCAGAAGAAAGCGGTAGTCCCGCTGGCGCGTTCGTGCCGCTGGCTCTCAGCTGCTTGCTGGGCCTCTGGGCTTGCGCGTGTTTGTGCAGATCTACGAGGCCGTGGACCTGCGGGCATCATCGCCGCTCCAGCTGGTGGTGGTGGAGGCGCTGCTCCGCTGTGCAGAGGGGCTGCTCCCGCGCTCCGACCCGGCGCAGGGCGCGCCCGCGCCGGACCTCGCCGCCGCTGCCACCGCCGCCGCAGTCCCGCTCGCCGATGCCTGGCTCTTTGGCGTCGCCCGGCAGCCGTGCGCATCGCAGGAGGAGCGCAAGGTGAGGACGGGGTACGACGGGCATGATGCCCAAAACGCCTGCTCGCGGCGCTCGTGCTCACATGTACTGTGCGCGGCCTGCACACGGCCACAGGCGCTCACGGTGCTGGCTACGCTGTTCAGCGAGCGGGCGCTGCTGGCGCTCTGCTGCCCCAACCGCGAGCGCCAGCTGGACGCGGCGCTGCGCGCGGCCAACGACATCCTGCAGCAGCAGCAGCAGCAGCCGCAGGAGGACAGGCCGCCGCCGCCAGAGGAGCCGCCGCAGCAGGTGTACCTGTACCGCTCCGCCGACGACCAAACGCATCGCCTTGACGCAAGCGTCGTGCACCGCGCCGCAGTGGCGGTGCTCAAGTTCCTAGCCGCGGCGGACCGCGTGGTGCAGACCTCCATCCAGACGGACTTGGAGGCGGTCACGTTCAACTTCAACCGCCGCGACCGGGTCAGTGGCGCCGTCGCGGGCAAGAAGCAGGCGGCCAGCAAGGGGGGCAACCCGTTCGCCCGCCGCAAGCGCCAGCAGCAGACCAGCGCGCTGCCCTACGATGCCGACGCGGAGCGGCTGCAGCAGGGCGTCGCCAGCGCGGTGCGCAGCCTGCCGGTGGACGCGTTGCGCTCGGCCAAGCGCGCCCTCAAGGCGCTGCAGCGGCCGCAGCACATGGACGTCGACGGCGCTGGTGCGCACGCTGCCGGCGGGGCGGGAGCGGCGCAGCCGGCCGCGGCCGGCAGCGGCGGGAGAGCGGGAGCGGCGCAGCCGGTCGCGGCTGGCGGCGGCGGCGGGGCGGGAGCGGCGCAGCCGGCCGTGGCCGGCGGCGGCGGGGGAGCGGGAGCGGCGCAGCCGGCCGCGGCTGGCGGCGGCGGCGGGGCGGGAGCGCTGGAGCCGGCGGCGGCTGGCGGCGGCGGCGGGGCCGCCGCCAGCAGGCCGGACCCCGTCGCGGCGTACCTCGCCGCTGGGCGCAGCCGCGTGTGCACGGCCCTCCTCGGCCACCCGCCGCGGCGCACGCCACAGCCGCCGCCACCCGCCGGCTCGTTGCCTGAGCGCGTGGGCCTGTACGAGGCCGTGGCGTGGCCCTACGAGCGGCACCTTATGCGCGTCTTTGAGCCAGGGCTGCAGCAAGCGTGGGAGCAGCGGCAGCAGGCAGGCGGCGGCGCGGCAGCAGCGGGCGAGTGGTGGGTGGTCCCGGCGCGGGCGCTGCTCGACCAGTGCTTCAGCACCGAGGCGCGGCGCAGCGTGCACATGGTGATGCCGTGCTGCCGCATGCCCGACTGGCCGTCCGCGGAGTTGCCCGCTTCACCGCCCGCTCCGCCTGAGCCGGCCGGGGGCGGCGGCGCTGCTGTGGCGGCCGAGGGAGGTGCGGCTGCCCTGGGCAACGGCGCTAAGGTGCCGCCGCGCCAGCAGCTGCTCGCTGCAGAGGAGCCGCAGCGCGTCCACACCTCCGAGTGGAGGCTGGGCACGCTGCTGCCCATGGCCAGCGTCGTCATCATGCGGATGCTTGCGCTGGACGCCACAGAGGTGAGCGAGCATACACGGGGCATGGTGCAGGCCGGCGTGGCCCACGCAAATGGCTCACGGAAACCACGCGCACGTATCTTTTGATGCGCACTTGTCTGCAGGAACGGCGCGTGCCCGCTGAGGCGGTGCTCGAGTTCGTCACCGAGTGGGCGCGCAGCGCGCTCGGCGGCTTCAGCGGGCCGGGGCAGTGGCCGGCCGCTCTCAAAGCCGTGTTTGAGGAGAGCGCGGAGAAGGCGGCGGACACGGCGAGCATCAACCGCGTGTGCGCTGAGCAGCAGGAGCTCTCCGTCGAGGCGCGCGCTCCCAGTGAGTGACCTCTCGCGTTGAGCGCGCGCCACGTGCGACTTGAGGCCCGCGTTTGCTCAACCGAGCTGAGACGGACTGACGGCCTCTCCTGCTGCCTTTTCAATCGCAGAGGGATGCTGTGGGCGCTGCTTGCTGCCTGGCGGCCACGTCGCGCCCGCGGCGGAGGGGCCCGACGGTCAGCGGCTGCCGGCGTGCCCCCTGGTGCGCGAGCTGGCGGCCGCCGCGGCGCACGTCGCGCTACCGGACGGCACGCTGCCGCAGCCGCCGCCATCCGCGCGGCCGCGTGCGGCCGCGCGGGGGCAGCGTGGCTCCAGGAAGACGGTAGCACCGCCCGCGGTGCGTGCCAACAGCGCGTGACGCAGTTGACGCGTTGCTCTGCCTAGCGCGCGCTCAGAGAGGTCCACCGATGCGTCACCGTCGTGACTGGCTTTTGCTGCGTGTGTGTCGGTCCGCCTGCACATCTCCCCCCCGCCGTGCGCAGGCTTCGGAGGGCGAGGCGCACCGGCGTCTCGCGCAGCTGATGGCGCAGCCTGCTGCTGCCTCGGCGCCTTTTGCCGGCTCCACCGCGCAGCAGCGTGAGGAGGCGGTGCAGCTTCTGCCGCGGCTGCTGGACGAGGTGCTCTTCACCACGCAGCCGTCTGGCGGCGGCGGCAGCAGGGGCGGCGGCGCAGCACCTGCTGCCGTGCCCGCTGCGGCGGGAGCGCCGGGCGCGCCTGTCGCGTACGGCGGTGCCCTCATGGCTTCGCTGGTGCCCGCCCCCCTGACGGTGCGAGGCGACGTGCGCAGGCTCCCACGGCAGCGCTGTCGCTGTGGGTGTGGTGTGGCTCTGCAGCAGCGCGAGGTTGCTGCCGTGCGGCGGGTCGGTGGATGCGCCAGCACCTGCGCTGTCCTCGCCCGGCAGCTAGCAGCTCGGGTCATCTCGTGAGCGTGTGCCGCCCCACGCGCAGGCGGCGGCTGGTCAGGCGGAGCGCGCGGCGGCGGCGGCGGCGGCAGCGGCGGCGGCCAAGCGCCCAAAGCTCGCACCTCGCTGGGTGCGTGGGCGAGGAGGACTCGTTGTGTGTTCTGTCAAGCGTTGCAGGCGTTGCGCCTCGCGAACACGTGATTGTAAACGCAGCGCTTCGCTTCACGCTCACTCTGCCTCTGCGCAGGCGTTGGGCGCTGGGGCTGCTGCTGGCGCAGCTCCAACCTCGGCGCTCAACCCCTCTGGCGCGGCGCTGCCAGTGGTGGACCTCGGCGGTGCTCAACAAGCAGCCGTCCGCGCCCCCTCGCGCGTCGCACCCGCCCTCAACCCTGACGCAACGCCCTTTGCTCCTCGGCAGGCCGCGGTGAGCGGGATTGCGTTGCTGTGGCTGCCAGAGGATGGGCCCAGCGCGAGGCATGGCTGCCTGCACCAACCCACCCAGAATCTCTTCGCTCACGACTTGCGCACGCAGGCCGCAGCCGCCTCCGCCCCCACCGCCAAGTGCACACTGTGCTGCCAACTCGGGCACACGGTGGCCGCCTGCCCATTCGTGCGGCTGGTGTGGTGCCTCCTCTACCGCAACGACCCGTGGGTGCACAACACCAAGCCTTCCAGGTGCACCCACTGCTGCTGCGAGCGGAGGAAGACGGCGTGCCACGGGCAGTGCTGCCTGGTGCCCCTGGCGCTCTCGCACCTACTGGCCGTGGCGCCGGAGGTGCTTGACGGCCTGCATGAGGAGGGCGAGGCGGCGGCGGCGCAAGCAGCAGCGGCTGAGGCGCTGGGCCCAGCGCCCATGCACGTGGATGGCGCGGCTGCTGCGGCGTCGGCGGTGGACGACGCGGCGGCGGCGGCGGCGGCGCAAGCAGCAGCGGCTGAGGCGCTGGGCCCAGCGCCCATGCAC
>VFQP010003691.1_pt1 | contig 15246 bp, 21 predicted proteins | sample 3512351 | NCBI WGS metagenome assembly VFQP01 (sample SAMN10412372, study PRJNA504923) | tailings metagenome | isolation source: Relicate 1 Philex TSF1 revegetated site | place: Philippines: Tuba, Benguet | collected 2017-08-29 | reverse complement strand
ATGTCGCCCTCGCACGCCAGCTGCCACTTGCGCACAAACGCCTCCTCGCGCGGCCGCTCAAACACCACCTGCAGCGCACGCAGAACCCGCACGCCGCACACCCAAATAGGGCCCTCCTCCACCTGCTCCCTCCACGTGCAGCAGCCAAGCGCACGCCCTGCGCCGGGCTGCTTGTGTGGCGGCACAAGACAGGCGGCCTGGCAAGCGTGCACGGGGCGTAAAGTCAATCGATGGTCCAAGGCGCACCCCAGGCGCACGCACCGTGTTGGACAGCTCGTTGAGCATGGTCTTGACGCCGGCGCTCTCGAGCATCTGCTTGAGCGTGTGCGCGTTGCGCATGCACCGCTCCACGTCCTGCCGCATGCCCTCGTACCCCTGCGGCGCGCGGGAGGTTTGATGCGGGTTGGGCAGCACGCCACGGCACCACTCCTCAGCGCCCTCCTCCTCCTCCTCAGACCGACCAGGCGGCCACGCAACGCCCCCCGGCATCCCGCCGCCCAGCGCACCTCCTCGCTCCTCCCTCACGCGCCGGGACAGCCGCCCACACCAGCACCTCACCCGCTGCGCTGGCGCCCCGCTCGCTACCCCCCAACGCCTCACTGCGCTCCCCGCCAACAACAAGCTGCGCTCTCCGAAGAAAATCACCCGCGGAGAGTGCAGGCGGCTGCGGCTCACCTTGCGCGTGAGCGTGTACCAGAGGTAGATTGGCGCGTGGCCGTTGCGGCTGCCCATGATGGTGGCGTCGCGCGAGTTGAGGTACTCGACGTCGGACGACAGCGCCAGCACGTGCTTGAAGCGCGTGATGACCACGCCGCACGGCACGGGCGCGCCCACGAACTTGTGCCCGCTCACGCTCACCGAGCCAATCGGCTTGCGGAACGTCACCATGGGCGCCTGCGCCGCAGCGGCACGCGCGCGTGCAGGCGGCGCACCCGCTCGCAAGGCGCAGCAATGCCGGCGGCCAGTTCCAAAGCAGCCCCTCCCTGATCCTGCTCTCCGTGTCCCGCGAGACAGGGCGCGTGTTGGCGCGTCGCGCGCAGCCGCACACCTGGCGCAGGAAGGGCATCATCATGCCGAACAGCGCGCCGTCGCAGTGGATGTAGAAGCGGTCCTCGCTGAAGCCGCAGTCCTTGAGCACGTCCAGCACCTGAACATGCGCATTGGAGGGGGGGCCCACGCACTCGTTGCGTCGCACGGCTGAGCACCGCTGCCCGAGCATCCCGCCTACTCTAGGCTCGCACGGCGGGGGACACAGAGAGGACCGCGCTCCCCAGGCTCTCAACCTTGTGCCTTGTCCCCGCACGTGAACGTGCTGCCTCGCTCCCCAACCCCCCAACCCCTCACACCCCTGCACGCACCTTGTCGAGGTCGTCGACGGCCCCCTTGACCGTGGTGCCGATGTTGACGTTGAGGATGGCGGGCTTGTCGGCGTTGGCCTTAAGGTGAGCGCGCAGGTCCTCATAGTCAATCTCACCCGACGCCAAGGTCTTGACCTACATGTGGGCACGCCACCATGCTTGCGTGACCACCGTCCCACCTCCTCCGCTGTGGCCCCCGAAGCCGGAGCCCGCCGGAGGGCCGCTGCTGGGATAGAGAGAGCGCGGCGGCTTTGGCGGACCTTGACGGCAGGCATGCGGTACATGCGCGCGGCCTTGAAGACCGAGTAGTGCGACTCTTGCGAGGCGTAGAGCACGCCGTCGGGCAGGTTCTCGCGCCCCACGTACAGCCCGTGCAGGTTGCCCTCGGTGCCGCACGTGGTGATGTAGCCGTAGTAGTCCTCCTCGTCAATCTCCCACAGGCGCGCAAACCAGTTGAGGACGCCCACCTGGTGAACGGTCAGGGCAAAGGACAGGGCAGCAGCAGCAGCAAAGGGCCGGGCTGATCGCTGCGCCCGCTCCGCCACGCGCGTGCCGCCACCCCAGGTGCTCCGGGCCAGCTAGGTGCGCACCTCGAACTCGCGCGAGTGCACGCCGTAGTTGCTCTCGATGAAGGGGTCGCCCAGGTTGTTGATGCTGTACTTGACGAGCCCCTCGAGCGCGCCGTAGTCAAAGTCGAGGTTGTACGGGTACCCCATGTGGTACTGCGTGCGCTCCTGGAGCTTCTTGGTGTACCGCTCAATCACCTCGTTGATCTGCGCCTCACGCTCCTGCAGGCGGCGGCAAAGGGGAGGTGCCGGAGAGCTTGAGGTGAGCGCCGCAAAAGCGGTGGTGTGCGAGAGCCTTCCACGCCGCAAGGTTCAGGAGGGTGGAAGAGCGCGCAACGGGCGCAACGGCGCGCACGACGCCGCACGCTGTAAATGCGCACCTACGGCGCATCACGGCGAGCACCCAAAGGCGGAGCTGCGCGGAAGACGCGGCCTGCCCGCTCCGCTGCGCCCGCGGCCTGCCCTATGACACCGCGGGTACTGACCTCTGGGCTCTGCGTGGCGTCCGGCTCGATCACGGGCAGCCCGGTGCTCTTGCTCTCCTTGGGGGGGCCAGGTAGGACCGCGACGGGGCCCGTGACGGGCAGCGCCTGGTAAGGGGCCACCGCGTAGAGGTCCAGAGGCTCCTTCTTGATGTACTGCGAGCGCGCAATTTCGCCGGGCCGCCACAGCGAGCTGGCGTGGGCAGAGCTCGCAGTCAGATTGCGCAATCTGCGACGGCAGCTGGTGGCGTGCTCGCAACCACGCGGCGCGCCACCTGCACCACGACCGAAGCAATGGGATCGCTGGCGACGCACCTGCGAGCGCTTGACCTCGCTCTGCTGAGTGATGTGCCTGTTCGCGCCCTGCTCCTGCTCCACCGGCTGCGGCAGCTCGCACGAAGACGCCAGCGCCACAGCGTCGCTCACGCGTGCAAACATTCTCGTGTTGGTGTTGGAAAAAACTAACTGCTTCGCGCGTGAGGGCGGTGGAGGCCCACGCCCATGCAGTCGGTGGTGCGCGCAAGCAAAGGCGCGCAGTCAGCCACGCAGAGCGCTGCACGTGCAGCACAACCAGCACCTGACCTTCATGCGGCCATTGGGCGCCATTGGGTGCGGCGCAGGCGGGCGTTGACGCGCGGCGCGTGCACGCAGCGCACGCCGTGATGCACAGACGGGACAGCAGGACGCTGTGACGCAGCAGTCATGGCGGGAGGCGGGGCCAAGAAGAAGAAAAAGAAGGCGGGAGGGCCTGGGAAGGCCCGGCCCAGGTGCGTGCGCCCCCGCTCGTAGGGCTCCCCGTGCACGCTGCCAGAGCGCCTGGCGCAGCCCATGAAGCACCAAGCACGCTTGCGTGATGCCTCCGCAGCCCAGCCGGCACCTTCAGGGCCGAGCAGGACGAGGAGATGATGGCGCTGGAGGCCATCTACGGGCAGGACTTTGTGCGCGACGCAGACGGGCACGGTGCGTCCCGCGCAGGCCTCTGCCCGCCGTGCAGCGCTCGCCAGGCCACCCGCGACCACACACAGGCGTGATCCCAGCACACTGCAGCCCCTTCAGCGCAAACCGTCCGCCGCCGACGGAGGAGTCCCCCTTGGTGCCGGCGCTGCGGCGCCCTGCACGTCGCAGGCTTTTGCCTACACATCGTGCCTCACCCGGGCCAGGCCGAGGACAACTTTGTCAGCGTCAAGCTGGCCATCCGGTACCCCTCGGCCTACCCCAGCCACGCCGTCATGCTGCGGCTCACCGACGCGTCCAAGGGCCTGTCCACGCCCACCATCAAGCAGCTGGTGGCGCTGCTCAACGGCATGGCCGCAGAGCACGCCAGGGAGAACGAGGTGTGCTCGCTAGCGCGGTGCATGCGGCCATGGGGGGGAGGCACGCTGGCGCCGTCCCTGGAGGCCCGCTCGCTGCGCTGCGCCGCCAGCCGCTGCTGCTTTCCGACGCGTGGTGCTCGTGCAGCCTTGCGCAACACTGGGGACGAAGGAGCGGCAGTCGTGGGCGCACCACACAAACTTGCGCTGCCCTCGCCATGCGCGCGTCGTGTGCACCGCCCGGCAGGTGTGCGTGTTCAACCTCGTGTCGGCGGCGTGCGACTTCCTGCTGGGGCACAACGTCAAGCCGCCCACGCCGCCCAGCGAGCCCGAGGACCCCGGCAGCGACCAGGAGCCCGGCGCCCACGGACAGGTGCGCGACGCCTCGCAACCCTCACACCCACCCACCACCCGCGCTTGGGACACTCCGCCGAAGCCACCACGCCACGCCACGTCCAACCAGATGCAAGCAACCTGCTGGCTCAAACCGCGCGCGCGTGTGACGCTGGTGGCGTGCGGGACGCGTGCAGGGCGGGTCGCTGTGGCACGAGATGCAGCGGCGCGCCGCGCACGCCCGCGCCGCCCAGCCTGAGGAGCTGGACATGGACGCGCTGTACGACCAGCTGGTGGCCGGCGCGCCCGTCGGAGACGGCACCGCCGCCTCGGCCGCCGCCGGCGCCGGCGGCGGCATCGGCCCGCTTCTATACCACGCCGGGCGGGGCGGCGGTGCTGGCGCTGGCGGCATGGCCGGCGGCGCTGGCGGCGAGGAGGACGCCGACGCGCCAATGCTCATGCCGTGGATGCTCCAGGGCGGGCTGTTCCAGGAGGAGGACGCGGCGGTGGCGCTGGCGGCGGCGGCGGGGAGTTTGTCGCCGTCGGCGTCGGCGGCGGTGCCGCCGCAGCAGGGCGCGGCGGCGGCGGCAGCGGCGGCGGCGGTGGGCGGCGGGGAGGGCGGCGGCGGGGCTGGGCGCGGCGGCGGCAAGCGGTCCGGCGCGGCGGGCGAGGGTGGCGGAGGTGGGAAGCGGGTGTCGGTGGGCGGCGGGGGCAAGGCGGAGGGTCCCAGCGCCGCGGAGGGGGGCAAAGCGAAGAAGGGGACGGGCGGGGGGGATTCCGCGGCAGCGGCGGGGAAGACGCCCAGCAAGGCGGCCGCGGCGGAAGCTGCGACAGGAGCGGTAGCGGCGGCAGTGGGGACGGAGCGGGAGGTAGACGCGTCGCGGCACAAGGCCACAGGCGAGGGCGGCGCCACGGCCACGAGCGTGAGCGGGCAGGGCAAGCGTGCGAAGGCGCAGAGCGGCGGGCGGGCGGCGGGCGGCGGGGCGCCGTCTGGCGCTGGGAGAGAGGGCGCGGTGGCGCAGGCCGCCGCTTCGGAGATGAAGCACCTGCCGAGGTGTGTGGTGATTCCTGCGCTCTGCGAGTCCACTGCCTACCCGTGGCACCTCCTGCGCTCACGCCGGCTCCCGTCCGCCTGCCTGCTTGCGCGCTCAGGGCCATGCGCGAGTTGCTCCAGAGCCCCAGCCCAAGCACAGACAGCGGCGCCAGCGCAGGGCCCCCCGCGGCGCCCGCGCCAAGCAGCCGGCGCGCCCCCGGCCCCGCCCACCCGGCCACGGGCACCCCGGCGGCCCCGTCGCCCGGCGCCTCCCCCGCCACAGCGGCCCCTGCGCTCAGGGCGGCCGCGCAGCACGCGCAGCACGCGACCCCGCCGCGCTCCTCCCTGTTCCGCTCGTGGTCGAGCGAGGACAGCGACGAGGACGACGACGACGGCAGCGGCAGCTCGCAGGGGGGTGATTCGGAGGAGGAGGAGGAGGACGGCACTTCGAGCGGCGGCAGCAGCGAGGAGGAGGGCAGCGAGGGCTCTGGGAGCGGCAGCAGCGGGACCGCCTCCACGAGCACGGGCGAGAGCAGTGGGTGGAGCGACAAGGAGGACGAGGAGGAGGAGGAGGAGGAGGACGAGGAGGAGGAGTCCGAGGGCTCAGAAGAGGAGGAGGAGGAGGAGGAAGGGGAGGACGCGGAGGCGAGCGACGTGGGCAGCAGCCAGCGTGCCACGCTGACGGATGCTAGCTGGTCGGACCGCGGCGGGCGGGCGTCGCGGGCCGGCGGCCGCCACCACCACCGCAGCCACGTGCCGCCCCACCCGCACCTCGGCGGAGGCGCCGCCGGGCGCCACGGCGCCAGCCATAGCCGGTCAGGTGGCGGCGCCGGGCGAGGGCGGGGCGGCGGCGGCGGCGGGGAGCGGTCCCGCACGCGCAGCCGCAGCGCCAGGCAGAGGGACCGTGACGCGCGGCAGGTGAGGGAGCGCTTTCCCTTGTGATTGGTTTCTTGTTCGAGGACGGTGGACGGTCGCGCGCGCGCGTGCTGGCTGCAGCAAGGTTCTGGACCGCTCTCCATCAGCGCGCGGCTGTCGGGGGTGACTTTGGCGTCGACGCAGGATGAGCTACGGCTGCACCTCCTGGTGGGCCACCTGCTCACGCTGGTGGCCACGCAAGCTCTCCCCGACGGCCTCCCGTCCCTGTCCTCCCTCCCCAGCCCCGCCGGCGCGGCGCCACCGCCCGCCAACCGAGCGTCGAGCGCCGCCGAAACTGGCGGGGCGGCCGCGCCGCCACTGCCGGCCCGAGCGGCCAGCACCGCCGCCGCTGCCGCCGCCGCGCCGGCGGCGTGCGCCGCCACCGCCACGCCGGGCCTGGGCGCCGGCGCGGGCGCAGCGGCCAGCGGGACGGCGCAGGTGGAGGCTGAGCGGCAGGTGGCACGGGCGACGCAGCTGGTGGAGCTGGTGGCGTTCCTGCGGCGGCGCCGGCTGCTGCCGAGGTGGATGGCGCACGTGCTGACACGGCAGCCGCAGTGGTTCGACATGGCCTTCCGCAAGGAATTCGCCGAGGTGAGGTTTCCATCGCGTTGCGTGTGCGCCTTTCATCCCGTTCGACGTGGAGTGGCAGTTGCTCGCCGTGGTATGTGAACTGTCACCGCCTCTATGGGCGCCCACCGCGCGGCGAGTGCAGGAGATCCAAGACGCGCAGCGCTTTGGCCCGCTGGACGACGCGCGGCACGACCACGCCGCCGCTGTAGCCTCTGGCAAGGGCACGCCGCCCCTGCCGCCGCCGGCGGCCAGCGCCGCCGGCAGCGTTGAAGCGTCGGCGTCGCAAGGCAGCAGCCGGGCGCCCACGCCGCCGCCGCCGCCGCTGGCGCCGTCGGGCCCGGCGCCTGAGCACCTCTTGCGCAGCTTCTGGCAGCCGCACGCGTGCCAGGTGCTGGCGCACAGCCTCGAGGTGCGTGCGGTGCCTCCTTCCTGTGGTTCGTTGCCGTGCCGTCCCTGTCGCACCAGCCCGCGAACAGGTACGGGACGAAGGCAGCGCAAGGGCAGGCCTGACCTCGAAAGAGCAGGTGCCTGGACAGAGGCAGCTCGGCGCGCAGCCCACGGCGCAGGAGCGCGCACGCAGGGCGTTCTGCGGGGAGTGGCCGCTGCACTCCCGCTCTGGCTGTCTGCTCTGGCCCGCTCTGGCTGCCCGCTCTGCCCGCTCTGGCTCTCACAGGCGCCGCCCACCACCGTGCTGCGTTGCTCTCTTGTGGTGCGGGATGCTCAGGTGTCACTGGGCGGGTCCTCCGCCGGCACCAGCGCCACGCACCGCTCGCTTAGCAACGCCTCGTCCGCCGTCGCCGGCCTCGTCACCGCCCAGCAGCCCGCCGGCGCCAAGCGAGGCAAGGGCGCTGCCGCCAGCAGCGCCGCAGCAGACGCGCAGGGAGGCAGCAAGGCGGGCGCAGCGCCGGGCAAGGCTGCGGCGGCGGCGGACGCGGCCGCAGCGCCGGCGCCACCGCCGGCAGCGCCGAAGGGGCCGCCATCCAGGTGCGAGAGAGAGGTGGCGGGGGGCGTGGCGTGGTGTGGGGCCTCCGCTTCGACTCCAAGGCAAGGTGCACGGGCCGGAGCTTGTGCTTGGGAAGTGTAAGCGCGGCGGCTCTGTTGCTCCTCGGTTGCGTTGCTCCTCCGGAGCAGGTACAAGAGTGACTTCAAGGACGAGCAGAGGCTGGGCAAGGGCGGCTATGGCGTCGTGGTCTCGGCCATCAACGGTGCGTGGCTGCGTTTTTGGTCCGAGACGCTGGTAGCCACAAACGCCCACCTGATGTGCTTACGGCAGTGCGTGTGGGCCGCGCGTGGGCTTTCGCCGTGTGGCCGTTGCTCACTCCACGCAGTGCTGGACGGTCTCAAGTACGCGATCAAGAAGATCAAGATGGCGGGCGAGTCCTCCTCCCGCATCACGCGCGAGGTCAACCTGCTCAGCCGCCTGCAGCACCCCAACGTTGTGCGCTACTTCCAAGTACGTGAGGGCGCGCCAGCACCGCGGCAGGAAGAGGGCGCACACGCTGCCCCTGCTGCCTGCCTCATTTCCTCACCTGCATCCTCGAGCTGGCTGTTGGCGAGTGTTCGTGGCAGTCAGTAGTGGGAAGGAGGCGTGGTGTGGCGTGCGAGGGCGTGGTGGGGCAGAGGCGCCGTGCGCCCTGTGCGCGCTGCGCGCGCTGCGCAGGCCTGGTCCGAGCCGTTGGCGCCCGAGGACGTGGAGGAGGAGGAGGAGGACGACGGCGGCGGCGAGTGGGGCGACTTTGGCCGCACACCCACCTCAACGCGAGGCACGCTGACGGCGGGTGCGGGTGGGCACAGCCATCGACCCTCTGCTCATCACAGCGCATTCATCACATCATTCATCACGGCGCATTTTGTCGCGTCTGCGGCGCAGAAGGGGAGGCCCACAGAGGCTGTGGTCTGTGTGTGTTGCTCGCTGCAGGTGGCTCGAGGGACGCCGGCCTCCGCTCCTCCCTCAGCATGTCCTTCCCACCGCATCTCCCGCACGGTGCGCCTCTCCCGCGCCCCTCAGGCGTGCACGCATCCTGTGCGCCGCCTCCTGCACGCCCCTCGCACGCCTCGCTCTGCCCGCGTCCCGCTCACGCCCATGCCGCCGCGACCTCGCACACACGCACGTGCGCAGGGCCTTTCCTGCAGACGGTGCGCGAGGAGGGCCAGCGCCGCCGCGACCACCCCGCCCCGCACCAGCACAGCGACAGCAGCGGGTTCGGCTTTGAGCTCAACGCGTCAGACAGCCTCAACGGCCTGGCCACGCCGGCGGCGGGCGGCGGCGGCGGCGTGCACCACGCGCAGCACCACAGCCTGCAGAGCCTCAAGCCGCGCTTCACCGCCATGCTCTACATCCAGTGAGTCCCGTCGATCGGGCATGCTGCCAGCACTCTGCTTTCTGTCTCTTTTCTTTTCTGAAAGCCACGCCATGCTCTACATCCAGTGAATCTTATCGATCGGGCACGCCGCCAAACTCATAAAGCGGCGCCCTGGCTTGCTCTTGGAGCAGCGCCTCGCTCAACGCTGGCCTAGGGACTGTGTCCACAGGCAGCACGCCCAGCGCCTCCCGCACCCGCACCTGGCGTGGACAGCCCGTGTCGGGCGCCGCCAGAGCACGCACGTCGCACCGCACACCACACGCGGCGAGCGGCGGTGGCATCGGCGGCGCCCGCTGCGCGCCGCGCCTCGCAGGATGGAGTTCTGCCCGCGGACGCTGGCGGCGGTGCTGGAGTCGGGCCCGCTGCCTCCCGAGGAGCGCTGGCACGTGCTGCGCGGCATCTGCGCCGGCCTGGTGCACATCCACAGCCTGGGCATCATCCACCGCGACATCAAGCCGGGCAACATCTTTTTCGACGCCAAGGTGGGCGGGCGCGTGCGGTGACTGGGGCGCGCGGCGACTGGGAGTGCGGCGGCGCGCGCCTGGATTGTCAGGGTCGGGCCCTGACCTGGCACGGCCTGGCACGGCCCAGTCTTCCTCAACCACGCCTACCGGCCAGCGTCCCCTTTCCTTGCTCCCTGTTTGGGCTGACTGCCTGTTCGGCACGAGGCGGCTTCCACGGCATGCACCCAGCGGCATGCACCAGCGGCTGCCTCTTGAGGAGCTGCCGTCCGAGCGTCATCCTGCCGCGCTAGAGCAAGCCTTTCTGAAAGCTTGTTTTTGCCCGTGTGCTGGTGCTGCAGAACGAGATCAAGCTGGGGGACTTTGGGCTGGCCAAGCAGATGCCCTCGGAGCAGTTGTCCGCCGGGGGCGACCCGGCCAACCCCGTGGGCGCGCCCACGCAGGGCTCTGGGGGCCCGCCCGGCGCCGACAAGCCCCCCGGTGGGTTGCTTGACGTGGCATCGGCACAGCGGCGCAGTCAAGGCCTCGGGGCGGGACTGGCCACGCTCGCTGGCCAGCCGGCGGTGGGCGCGACCGCCGTGCTGCTGGCCTGCAGCGGTGGGGGATGGCGCGTCTATGCGCCGTTGCGTCCTTTGCGCCGGGGGTCAGCTGTAAACGCCCTGTGCGGTTGCGTCGGGTCTGCGCAGGGCCGGGGGCGGGCGGGGCGGGCGCCGTGGGCGCCGTGCCCGTGCCGCGCGGCGCCGCCATGCACACCAGCCTGCCGTCGGAGCGCACCGGCATCATCGGCACGTCATGGTACATTGCGCCAGAGATCGTCGACGGCTGGGCCTCCTACGACGAAAAGGCGCGCTTAACCCTAGCTCAACCCTAGCCCTCGACGCACCGCTGCGGGTCCTGCCCTCTTGCCACGCGTGCGCGACGTCCATTTGAGGGCGTCGGGCGGCGTGGAGCGCCGTGTGCAGGCAGGAGGTGGCGGTAGGAGACACGCAGTGCGTGCCGTGCGCGTCCGCGAATGCTTGGCAGTGCGCTTGGGGGACTGCGGCGGTGCTCATTTGCGCCGCAGGTCGACATGTTCAGCCTGGGCATCGTGGTGTTTGAGCTGTGGCACCCCTTCTCCACGGGCATGGAGCGCACCGTCCTGCTTCAGGACCTGCGGGAGAACAACGCGCTGCCGGCGGCGTGGGAGGCGGCCAACCCCACCATCGCGCGGCTCATCAGGTGCGGCGGACCTGGTGCCCTCTCGCCGCCGCCGCGCTGCTCCTCGCCGCGCGCGCGCACCTGCGAAGCGGGGTCGAGTTTGGCGTTCCGTCGCCACGTGCCAGTGACCGCCGCACGCGCGTGTTCCGTCGCCGCCTGCCAGTGCCAGTGCTGTGGCGGCCGGGATAACTGATAAATCGCATGCGTGGTCCCCGCTCTGCAGGTGGCTGCTGTCCCCGCGGCCGCGCGACCGCCCCACTGCCAAGCAGGTGACCTTGGCGCTTCTGGCTGACAGCAACCGCCAGGGCGCGCTCGTGGCCGTTCGTTGCTGGTCGACGATTGCGCATAACCATCACGCACCAACGCGCGGGCGCTGAGCCGGCGCTGGGCGGGCTGTGAGCGTGCTGTGCGTGCTGTGCGCTGTGTGTGCGGTCGCAGGTGCTGGTGAGCGGGCTGCTGCCGCCGCGCGTGCAGGACGAGGAGGTGGACAACCTGCTCCGGTCTCTGCCCGACGCGCCAGACACGGCGGGCCGCGTGCTCGACAGCCTGTTCAAGCTGGGCGCCAGCAAGGCCACGGCCAGGCAGCAGGCGGCGGCGGCGGAGGCAGGTGAGGCATGCTGGCGCCGCAGTGCACAGGCCGCACCAGCACGGGCAGCACGCAGGGAGGAGAGCAGAGGCGGCGGCGCTGCGTCCACGTTCTTGGCCAGTCCTCGGGCTGAGATCCATGCGTTCATGTGTGGCCAGCCCTTGCTCACCTGATCGTGTGCCTGCAGGCCTGGCAGAGCCTGAGGGCCACCGGGCGGGCGCCTCGCTGGTGCCGCTGGGCACGTCGCGTACGCCGGCGCCGCCGCCGCCGCTGCCGCTCTCGTGTCTCACGGCGGCGGCGCACGAGCTGTCGGGCGCGCCGCGCGCCGAGCCGCTCGCCGCGCGCGACGTGGTGGTGCGGGCGGTGCAGGCGGTGTTTGCGCGGCACGGCGCCGTCGCCGTCAGCAGCACGCAGGTGAGGGCCAGGTTTCTTCTGTGGGTGGGGGGCAAACACTCAGCCTGTCAGCAGCACGCAGGTGAGCACGGTTTCTGGCAGGGCGGGTGGGCCTGACAGCAGCGCGCAGGGTGGGCGCGGTTCATCATCGCGGGTGCGCGGCCTGCACACTGAGCAGCACGCCTTCAGAAAGGTGCGTTGGGGTGCGCTAGTGGCAGGCAGGCGGGCACAGACGGCGCACACGCATGCGCCCCACTTCCCCATGCCCTCCCTGCAGGTGGGTCCGGCGCACCCGCACATGGCGCCCGACACCGCGCAGCTGCTCTCGCGCAACGGCGTGCTGCTGGCGCTGCGGCGCGACCTGCGGCTGCCCTGGGCGGCCTGGCTGGCGCAGCAGTCGGCGCTCGCCGCGTCGTCGTCCGCGGCCGCCGCCGCCGCCGGGCCCCGGGCCGCCGCAGCAAAGGGCTTTGGCGCGTGGGGCCTGGCGGACGGCGGCGCGGCGGATGCGCAGCCGCTGGACAGCGTGCGGCGCTACGAGGTGAGCAGCCGCCTCCTCTTCTCTTAGTAGCTTCCGCTGCGACGCCCTGGGTGCCTGCTTTCTCAGCTCCTGCCTTGATGGAATTGAAATGGGAATTCCCATTTCAAGATGGCGAAGCAAATGTTTTCTTACTGATTTCCCTGCGCGCGTGCAGGTGGCGACGGTGATGCGCCAGGCGCGTGACTGGGAGCTTCCCCAGCCCGTCACCGTGGCGGACCTCGACATCGTCTCGCCGCACGCGTCGGCGGCCACCACCGGCGGCACGCCGGCGGCGGCGCTCGCGATGAAGGAGCGCGTGCTCTCGGAGGCCGAGGCCGTGCGGGCGGCCGTCTCCGTGCTCGAGGCGCTGCAGTTGGTGGGCGGCGCGTGGGCGGCGGCGGCGCCGGTAGGGGGTCTGGGCGGCGACCGCGCCGGCGGCAGCGCGTGGCCGCGGGTTGAGGTGCGGGTGGGGCACTGGGCGCTGCTGGAGGCCATCACGGCGGCGCTGCAGGTGCCGAGGCAGCAGCTCGACCAGGTGCGTCTCTCCGCCGCTCGCCCGCCTGCACGCATGAGCTCAAACCGCCACGGTCCGCCGCGCATTGCGGCAGCGCCCAACCGCTTGCAGGGCCACGCAAAGGAGAGGTAGTTCTTCAGCGAGGGCCGCCGCGCGTTCCGCCTCGCAGGTGCTGTCCCAGCTGCGAACCGCCGCGCCCTTCTCGCCCGCCGCCCAGCCCGAGGAGCGCCTCCGCCGCTGGCCCGCCATCCAGAAGGCGCTCGAGGGCCTGCGGCTGCGCCCCGAGGCCGTCGCCCGCGCCCGCGCCGCGCTGCTGCTGCTGCCGGGCGAGGCATACCCCGCGCTCGACCGCACCGCCTCCTTCCTCAAGGACGCCATCCTCTCTAGCTCCACGTCCGCCTCCGCGGCGGCTGCCGCCGCCGCCGCGGCAGGCGGCAAGGGCGCCGCGGCGGCGCCCGCCGACCCCCGCGGCGGCGCGAAGAAGGGCGGCGGCGGCAAGGCGGATGCGCCGGGGGGGAAGGGCGACAATGGCGGCAAGGGCGGGCCGGGCGGCGGCGGGGGCGCGGCGGCGGGGGGTGCGGGCGCGGGCGGCGCGGCGGCGAGGGAGGAGGTGACGTTCCGGGCGGGGCAGGCGGCGCTGCTGGAGCTGCAGATCCTGGTGCGAGGATTGCGCTCCTTTTGCTGGTGCAATGGCATCAAGCGCAGCACGCCATGCGGACAGGGCCCCACCCTGCGTCTGACAGGCAGGTCTGCATCGCCACGGCGGGGCCAAGGCAGGGGCGTGGCAGTGCTGCGCAGCTGCTGCTAGCGCTGCCCTTCCCACCTACCGTGTGTGGATGGAAGTTTCCATCCACAATTGCATCTGCTCTGACACGTGCCACACAGCCATGCAAGGGGCACGCGGGCAAAGCTCAAGTGCAGAAACACGTCCCGCTGAGCCCACCCGTGTGTTTGCGTGTGATGCGGGTGCAGGTGCGGTACCTGGTGCTGCTGGGCGTACCTGCGCACTGCGTGGTGCTGGAGCCGCTCATGCTGCCCGAGGCCGAGCACTTCACGCACACGCTCTTCAGCGTGCACCTGCTGCTGCCCGTGGTGGCGGCGCCGGCTGCCCCTAGTGGCCCCTCCACCGCCTTTGGTGAGCGCTGGGCCCGGTGGCAGCCGGCTGCACTCACAGGAATCCCAGTCACATTTTGCTTCCATCGTCCAGGACTGGCGGTGCTCTGGTGGGGGGAAGTGCTGCGGGGACATGTTGGCCCGCCGCCGAGGCCGACGTGATGGCGCCTGCGGCCGTCGTTGCTCCTGCCTGCTGTGTGGCCACAGCGGCGCCGCAGGCGGCGGTGCAGTGCGTGACGGTGGCGGCGGGCGGGCGGTACGACAGCCTGCTGCGCGCGCTGTGGCCGCCCCCGCAGCGCGCAGCGTGGCCGGCGCCGGGCGCCGTCGGCGCGACGCTCAACGTGGACAAGCTGGTGGCGCTGGTCGACGGCATGAGCTCCGCCTCGGTGAGGGCTTTGCATGCGTGCGCGCAGGACCTTGGCCGAGCTTGCGTCTGTGCGGCGGTGCCCTCGCAACGTACGATGTTGCGTGTGCTGGGGGATGTGGTGGTGCAGGCCAGCCGCAGCCGGGCGGCGGCGGCCCTACTGGGCCTGGGCGGCGGCGGCGCGCTGGCGGCGGCGGGCAGCGCGGGCGTTGGCGCGGCGGGGCTGGCGGGCGCGGTTCTCTCCGGCGTGCTGCCGGGCCTGTCGTGCGCCGACGTGCTGGTGGCCAGCCGGGGCGGCGACGGGCTGCTGGAGATGAGGCTCAAGGTGCGCGCACAATAGGAGGGGGGTCGCCGTCGTGAGCCCTGCATCACAGAGACACAGAGGTGCTGGGGCGCGGTGTGGCCCTGCGTGAGACCGGGACCGCTGGCGTCCGCTGCGCTGCGCTGTGACTCGCCCTGTCTGGCACTGTTGTGCGCGTGTCTCTTGTGAGTCGTGCCGCACAGGTGTTCCACCTCGTTTGCTGCGCGTGCGCCCCGTGCGCCCCGTGCGTGGTGCCGCGCAGGTGGTGCAGGGATGCTGGGCAGCGGGCGTGCGCGCCGAGATCATGCCCCGCGCCTCGCCGTCGCTGACCGAGCAGTACGAGTACGCCTCGCTGCGCGGCGTGAGGTGGCTGGCGGTGCTGGACCCCAACCAGCTCTCCAGCGCCGCCGGGCCCATGGTCAAGGTGCGTTTGCAGGGGCCGATTCTGGGCGCGGGCGTCGCCCACCGCTTAGCACGCTCTGCTCGCCACTTTTCGCTCCTTTTCGAAGCGCCTTCAGCTTCCTGTGGCTGCGCTCTGCAGCAACGATTGTGGCGCTCGCAGCATTGCGGTGTGGCGCACGTGTCGCGCGCAAGCGCAGGTCAAGCGGGTGCAGGGCGCCGGCGGCAGCAAGTCCGACAGCACCATCCCCCTGGCGGACCTCCCTCGCCACCTCCTGGTGCTGCTGGCCACCGGCGCTTCGTCGTCCTCGGCGGCGGCGGCGGCGGCCTTTGGCATGGCTGCGGGCGCGCCCGAGGGGGCCGCGGCGCTGTCGCCGACGCCGCTGTCAGGTGGCCGAGCCACCGGCATGTTCGTGCCTTCGCTGCTGGGGATGGCGTCGGGCGGCGCGGGCGCGGGGGCCATGTCGGCGG
>VFQP010003690.1_pt1 | contig 15246 bp, 17 predicted proteins | sample 3512351 | NCBI WGS metagenome assembly VFQP01 (sample SAMN10412372, study PRJNA504923) | tailings metagenome | isolation source: Relicate 1 Philex TSF1 revegetated site | place: Philippines: Tuba, Benguet | collected 2017-08-29 | reverse complement strand
TATTTATTCAGTGTAGCTTTTGTTTTTGATTGTCTTCATGCTTGCTCCGCAGGTTTCTTTCGAAGGAATTGCTTTGGCTTATCGGTGCAACCCGAAAACCGCGTAAGCACTCTTTAACGCCATTAAAACAAACAAAAAATAGTTAAAAAATAGGAGGCCGAAAATTAGCGGAACGGAGATTTGAAAGGCTATCGCTAGCAAATAGCCTATTTCTATTATTCCGAACTCACGTTAAATTACCAAGTAATATCGAATTAGATCTTAATTCAAATAAAAGTCGGTTTTAAAAGCATATAGAAAAAATTATAAAGTCAATTTTTAAATTGACAAAAAACACTTTTTATAAACTTATAAATTGACTTTTATTAAGAAAAGTTAATCTTTAAATTGATTTATTTATATATTTGTAAAGCTATAGATTGATTTTTAAAATGAAAAAAGAACTACAAATCACGCAATTAAGCAAAAAACTGGAGGAGTATAAGGAGCTTCAACAATCTGGGCGCCCTATTAATGGTTGGATAAAAGCAATTCGCACTACATTAGGCATGTCTTTAGAGCAATTAGCAAATCGCCTACAAGTAAGCAAGCAAAATATACAAGGTATGGAGAAACGCGAACAAGAAATGGCCATAACCTTAAAATCGTTACAAGATGTAGCACAAGCAATGGATATGCAACTGGTGTATGCCTTGATTCCAAAAGACGACTCTTTAACAGCACTAATAGAACGTAAAGCAAACGAATTAGCGTTGAATATTGTTGAGCGAACTTCACAAAATATGGCTTTAGAAAACCAACAGGTAAATGAAAAACAGGCTCTATATGCTGTAAAAAAACGTAAAGAAGCTATCCTTCAAGAAATGCCTAAAGCGTTATGGGATTAAACCTAAAATACGAATACGGACAAACAGCGTTAGACCCAGAGGAAATCGAAGATCTAAAAGTGCTATCTGTTTCTACCAAAGCCGAATTAGATGAGCTTGAGCAACAAAATATTGAAGAAGCGCTGCTTTGGATAATGGGCAGAAAATGGAAACCCGAAAAGATATTTTCTGAAGCTTTCATTAAAGAAGTGCATGCTCGCATGTATAAAAATGTATGGAAATGGGCTGGAAAATTCAGAACTACAGAAAAAAACATTGGAGTGGCTCCATTTAAAATAAGCATTGACTTAAAGTATCTTTTAGATGACGTACTTTTTTGGGTAAAAAAGCAAAGCTACCCCGCAGATGAAATTGCCATACGTTTTAAACATCGCTTAGTTTCTATTCATTGTTTTGCTAATGGAAATGGAAGACATAGCCGAGTAATGGCTGACATTATAGCTGAAAAAATATTCGGACTAAAACCATTCACTTGGGGCAAAAACAATCAAGAAAACAGCAGTGCAGAAATTAGAAATATTTACATTAGGGCCGTAAAATTGGGGGACAAATACGACTTAACCTCTTTGATTAAATTTGCCAGAAGTTAAAACGCATAGAACACATTAAACAAACGCAATTCCGTTGAACTTAAAGGACACATTCAATAGAGTAAACTTTCATAGAATGTTTTTAAATAAGATAAATTGACAAAACTAAAAAACAAGTCTGTTAAAAATTGTTTAATTTAGATAACATCGTTATTAACAATAATTTTAATATATAAAATATGGCTTTTGATATAGAAATGATCAAAAAGGTTTATGCAACTTTTGGCGAACGCGTAGATGCAGCTCGTGAACTGGTTGGTAGGCCTTTAACACTTTCAGAGAAGATATTATATGCGCACCTTTGGGACGGAAAATCCAATAAAGCATTTACCCGAGGTGTAGACTATGTAGATTTTGCCCCAGACAGGGTGGCAATGCAAGATGCTACAGCCCAAATGGCTTTGTTGCAGTTTATGCAAGCCGGCAGACCTAAAGTTGCAGTTCCTTCTTCGGTACATTGTGATCACTTAATCACTGCTAAATTAGGTGCAGAAATAGACTTACCTCATGCCAAAACAGAGAGCGCAGAAGTTTTTGATTTTCTTTCATCGGTTTCTAATAAATATGGCATTGGTTTCTGGAAACCAGGTGCGGGAATTATCCACCAGGTAATTTTAGAAAACTATGCTTTTCCTGGCGGAATGATGATAGGTACTGACAGCCATACCGTAAACGCGGGTGGTTTAGGTATGTTAGCAATTGGTGTTGGTGGTGCCGATGCGTGCGATGTAATGGCGGGCCTACCTTGGGAACTTAAATTCCCTAAATTAATTGGCGTAAAGTTAACTGGCAAATTAAACGGCTGGACTTCGGCTAAAGATGTAATTTTAAAAGTGGCTGGCATTTTAACTGTAAAAGGCGGTACGGGCGCTATTGTCGAATATTTTGGCGACGGTGCCACTAACCTTAGCTGTACAGGTAAAGGTACGATCTGTAATATGGGTGCCGAAATTGGTGCCACAACCTCTACCTTCGGTTACGATGAGAGCATGGAGCGCTATTTACGTGCCACTAACCGTGCAGATGTTGCTGATGCAGCGAATGCTGTTGCTGCACACCTAACTGGTGATGCCGAAGTGTATGCTCAGCCTGAAAAATACTTCGATCAATTAATTGAAATTAACTTAGATGAATTAGAGCCTTACCTAAATGGCCCTTTTACGCCAGATTTAGCTACCCCCATTTCGCAAATGAAACAAGTTGCAGAAGCTAACGGGTGGCCAACTAAAGTAGAATGGGGATTGATTGGTTCTTGCACCAACTCATCTTACGAAGATTTATCTCGTGCGGCTTCTGTTGCCAAACAAGCTACAGCAAAAGGTTTAGGTAAAAAAGCCGAATTTGGTATCAATCCTGGTTCTGAGCAGGTGCGCTACACGGCAGACCGAGATGGTTTGTTAGCTACTTTTACTGATTTAGATGCGACTATCTTTACCAATGCTTGTGGTCCGTGTATTGGTATGTGGGACAGAACAGGTGCAGAAAAGGCCGAAAAAAACACCATCGTGCACTCATTTAATAGAAACTTTGCTAAACGTGCCGATGGCAATCCAAATACCTACGCTTTCGTAACATCTCCAGAAATTGTGGCTGCCTTAGCTATTGCTGGCGATTTACGTTTTAACCCACTTACAGATACGTTAACTAACGATAAAGGCGAGCAAGTAAAATTAGACGAACCAAACGGCTGGGAACTGCCAGAAAAAGGTTACGCCGTAGAAGATGCGGGCTACCAAGCGCCAGCAGAAGATGGTTCTAATGTAGAGGTTGCTGTTTCTCCTACTTCGCACCGTTTGCAACTGCTAGATCCTTTCGCTCCTTGGGAAGGTACAGATCTAAAAGGCTTGAAATTATTAATTAAAGCTAAAGGCAAGTGTACTACCGACCATATTTCTATGGCTGGCCCTTGGTTAAAATTCCGTGGCCACTTAGATAACATTTCTAACAACATGTTGATTGGTGCGGTAAATTATTTTAACGATAGTACAGACAATATTAAAAACCAATTGACTGGCGAGTATGGTCCGGTTCCCGCAACACAGCGTGCTTATAAAGCAGAAGGCATTGGCTCAATTGTAGTTGGTGACGAAAACTATGGAGAAGGCTCATCTCGTGAACATGCAGCTATGGAGCCTCGTCACTTGGGCGTACGTGCGGTTTTGGTAAAATCTTTTGCCCGTATTCACGAAACCAACTTAAAAAAACAAGGAATGCTGGGTTTAACCTTTGCAGACAAGGAAGATTATAATAAAATCCAAGAGGATGACACCATTGACATCCTTGGTTTAACTGAATTTGCACCTAACAAACCATTGACTTTAGTTTTACATCATGCAGATGGTTCTACGGAGCAATTTGAAGTAAATCACAGTTATAACGAACAACAAATTGAGTGGTTCAAGGCTGGTGGCGCATTAAACATCATCAGAAGAGAAGCTGCTGCTAAAGCTGCACAATAAGCCTCTCCCCAACCCTCTCCCAAGGAGAGGGAACACAAAAATCCCAATTAGTTTAAAGCTAGTTGGGATTTTTATTTGTAACTGGTCCCTGACCTCTACTTTACAATCCTTCCAAAGCTCCATCTTCAGTTAAAAACTGATTAATCGCAGGTACATCTTTTTCGAAAACATGCAATTGCACACCGCTTATCGAGATATCAAAAACTGGATAAACCAAAGCTGCGTTTTCGCCTGTAAGAAAACACTCAAAACCCGCATCTAACAAACGACTCTTAACAATATTTGCCTCCATTGGGTTTTCGAAAGTTTTATAAACTACTATTTTATTTTCTGCCATAAGATTTAATTAAATTCGTGACCACACTTATAACAATGATAACACTTATTTGCTTTAAAAGGATAAACAGCCATTAAAATAGACAGCACAGCTACCCACCAACTATGCTTGTTTTTAGTTGCCAAACCATAGCTAACATTAGTAGAGCCACATTGTTTACAAACAATCTTGTCGTCATGTTGTTCAGCCTCTATTTCAGGCACTTCTAGCTCCAAATCATCTGCCAGTAAAGTACTAATTTGCGCTACGTCTTTTTCAAAAACATTTAGCTTAACACCTCCTATCGCTTGGTTAAAAAGCGGATTGATGGTTGCTACATTCTCATCTGTTAAGAAGCACGGAATGCCAGCATCTTCCAATTTCGCTTTGATGATACTGGCTTCGATTGGATTATAAAAAGTACTGTAAACTATAATTTTATCGCTCATTTGTATAAATATAGCGAATTTACAGTGATAAAAAATCTTGCCACCAATAACCAGATTGTTTAATGGTACGCTGTTGCGTTTTGAAATCGTTGTGCACTAGTCCAAAGCGAGCTTGATAACCTTCTGCCCATTCAAAATTATCCATTAATGTCCATGCCAAATAACCAGTGATATTTACACCTTCATTTTTAGCTTTTAGCATTGCCGCCAAATAAGCTTTAAAATAGTGAATTCTTGCTTGGTCGTTAACTTTACCATCAACCAAATGGTCTTGAAAATAAGCGCCATTTTCGGTAACCATAATATTATTCACTTGCGGATATGCGGCAAACTGTTTAATGATGCGGTAAAAGCTATTTGCATTAATTTCCCAGCCCATAGCAGTATGTGGCGCCCGCCTATTTTTTGCCTTTACCTCCCAAGCTTGCACTACCGGGATAAATGCATTGTATTTAATCACCAAAGGAAAGTAATTTTGCAGGCCGATAAAATCGAAATCAAACTTCATTCGCTCTTGGTAACGCCAGGTAGAGTGGCTAATCGCAAATTTCTCCAATACTTCCCAATCGGCAGTAGGAAAGCCCATACCCAAAACCGGTTCTAAGAAAAAACGGTTCATTAATGCATCTGTGCGTTTGGCTGCCAACAAATCTTGTGCTGATTGCGTGTATGGAACAATCTCAGAGCAAGAAAAGGCGGTCCCAATTATCGCATTCTTAACTTCTGCTCTTAAAATTTTAGCTCCTTCTGCTTGCGCTATTGCGGTATGTAAAGCTGCGTCAAAAAAATTGTGTACACCAGTTTGTCCGGGTGCATGAACCCCCAACATATAGCCCAAAGAAGTGAAGCCAAAAGGTTCGTTAATTACAACCCAGTGTTTTACTTTATTGCCATACTCTTTAGCACAAAAAGCCACGTATTCGTTAAACCAAGCGTTAATACCAAAGGCAGTCCAGCCACCTTCTTTAGACAAAGATTCGGGTAAATCCCAGTGGTAAAGTGTTACCATTGGGATTAAATCTAACTTCAGACATTCGTCTATTACATTATTGTAAAACCTAATCCCATCTTGATTTATTTGGCCTCTGCCGAGAGGAAATATACGTGCCCAGGCTATGGAAAAGCGAAAAACCTTAAAACCTAAAGTTTTAACCAAAGCAATGTCTTCTTGGTAACGATGGTAAAAGTCGCAGGCTTCACTCGGATTGTGACCTTTTTTAGTTTTTCCTGTGCGTTTAGCGAAGGTATCCCAAATGCTAGGGCCTTTACCATACGAATTGGCGGCACCTTCAATTTGGGCAGCTGCAGTCGCCACACCCCATAAAAAATCCTTACCAAAATCGCTACTGTGCATCGTATCAAATAAAGTAAATAATTGGGACGCTTGGATTAAATTAAAGTTAAGTTTTTAAGAGGTGATACGTTGTAAGTTTTAGGTAATAAGTATTGCGTAAAACTTACCGACTTGCGGACTTAAAACTTTTCACTTTGAACTTTTAACCTAAACCAATCTGTTTCAGCAATATCGTTGCATTAAATTTGGTACAAGGACCTTGTTTAATCAAGTAATCAAATTCCATCTCATTACCTACCAACTGAATATCAAAATGAAAATTACGTACCGAAGTGGGATGCACTTGTTCTAATTCTGAAAGCTGCAAATCGTGAGTTGCGAAAAGTGTAGGCGTTTTAATTTTAATTAGCTTTTCGATAAAGGCTTTAGAACCATCAAACTTATCTTTACTATTGGTTCCTCGCAACATTTCATCAATTAATACAAAAGCATTTGGATGTAACTCCACTTCACTCAATATCATTTTCAAACGGTTCAGTTCGGCCTTAAAAGTTGAAGTACTTTCAATTAAGTTATCCTTAATACGCATGTAAGTTAACAAACGGAAAATAGATAAATCCATCCGCTTTGCGCAAACTGGTGCACCTGCGTAAGCCAACACCATGTTAATGCCAACCGTACGAAGAAATGTACTTTTACCAGCCATGTTAGAACCAGTAATGATATCTACTGTGGGGTTCGCTTTTAAGGTATAGGTATTACTTACTCTTTTTTGCAGTGTAATTAAAGGATGCCCTAAATGTTGGGCTTCTAAAGAAAAATCATTGCTTATTACAGGAAAAACCCAATCTGGGTGGTTATAGCTTAACGTAGCAAAAGAAATCAGTTCTTCGAAATATCCTATCCTATCTAAACCTTGAGCTACCTCGTTACCTACATTTGCGCTCCAATCTCCAAGCTTAATACAACATTTCAAATCCCATAACAAAAAGAAATTAAGGACAGCATACAATAAAAAGTTCAACCTTGCATCAAATTCAACGATAATTTTAGCTAAATTTTTAATGTGGCTGCTCACCTTCTTATTGGTAGGAAATAATTTTTTGATGTAAGTAGTTTTCCAATCGTGTTTTTCGGTCCACTCAATAGCATCGGCATAATTATTTAACAAACCAGAACTACCGCTAAAACCATAATATACTACGGTAATTTGCTTCGAATAAATGTAAGTAACCATCGCATTTGCAAAAGCCACTAAACCGAAAACACTCCAAAACGTGCCACCAAAAATCAATCCTGCTAAACCTAGCAACGCCATTAAATAAGGCACCAATTTTACATAAAGCTTCAGTAAACCATTCGAAGTAAAGGCAACTTGTTTCAGTAACTGAGCACCTAATTTCAGTTTAATTTCTTCGATCCTAGTTACTTCGTGCCCTTTTAAGTTAGCTCTAAAAGCGAAAGTAGTATCAATATGCTGGGTTAATTCTTTAATTGCTTTCTGTCGTTCTACAATAGTTTCTTGGTTGTTAACTATTGCCAGATGTTTTGCCAATTCTTCTACGCCAATTTTCGACGCCCCCCTATTGATTAAAGCATAAAGTGAAGATTTACCAAAAATATCCAAATCAGAAAGATAAGCGTGATTTTCATCTTCAAAAGCAGTTCCGTCATCGTATCCATTAGTTTTGCCTTGTAGTACTGCAATCTCGTTCTCGAAAACCCAAAGCAAATTCTGGTGAAACTTGTAAGTCTTTTCTAACTTATTTTGCTGCCTAACTACAGCAGCGAACGTAAAAATTGGCAACAATAGCAATACAGACCAAATGGCATTTGCCGTATTTCCTTCAGAGCTTACCAAACCAACAAAAAATCCAATTTCTACTAATAACAAAGCAACCCGTACAAAAGAAAGTCGATCTACTTTTTTCTTTAATATAGAAATTTCCGTTTGCTGTTCTTTTGCTAATTGTTCGTAACTTTTTAGTCTATCGGGCTCGGTATTTAACATTATATTTGAAGAATTAAGCTGCAAAGATAAAAAACACAACCATTAGATGAAGATTACCTTAATTGCCATCGGAAAAACCGAAGATAAATATTTGATCGAAGGCATTGATAAGTATTTGGGAAGATTGAAGCATTACATTAACTTCAACATGGTAATTATTCCAGATGTAAAAAACACAAAAAACCTTACCGAAGCACAGCAAAAAACTAAAGAAGCAGAATTGTTACTTAAACAATTGAACAATAGCGACACTGTGGTGTTATTAGATGAAAAAGGTAAAAAATATACATCCGTTCAGTTTTCGCAATACATCAACAAGCAAATGGTTGGCAGTGTGCAGAACTTGGTTTTTATTATTGGTGGCCCTTACGGCTTTGATGAAAGCATTTACAAAAGATCAAATAGTAGCATTTCGCTGTCAGACATGACTTTTTCTCATCAAATGGTACGTTTGTTTTTTGTAGAGCAACTTTACAGAGCTTTTACGATATTGAAAAATGAGCCTTACCACCACGAATAAAAAATTTAGTCATTGATATACAGATTTGTATTATTTTAGAATTTATAAATCAAAAACATCTGTGTATCTGTGGCAATAATTATGGAAAACACTTATACTAATCATCCGTTAATTAAAAAGGAGGAATTATGAAACTACCAGGAGATTATAAAAGAAACTACAGATTTAGAAGCGATACCTCTAAAGAACAAAGGTATTTAACCATCATGATAGCTGTGGTAATTATTGTAGCTATACTATTATATTTTCTGTAAACGAAAAAAGCACCAATCGGTGCTTTTTCTAATACATATTTAAAGCTAACTAAGCTCCTCTTTTAGTAGGCATGGTTGCTTTTTTAGCAGGTGCCGATGTTTTTGCTGTTGGTGCCTTGGCCGACTTTGCTTTAGGAGCAACTTTAGGCTTAGCCTCAACTTTATCATCCACCTTAGGCGCTTCTTCAGCTGCACCTGGAGCAGCTTCAGTAAACAAAGGCATATCTTTTAAGAAGTTGTACCAAGATAAAATTTTCTTCATATCAGAAGCATAAACCTTCTCTTGATCGTGGTTTGGAGCTACTTCTAAAAAGAATTTCCTTAGCGTGTTACCATCCGCTTTGGCATCTGGAATAGCAGTTTTAGTAGCCGCAATATTTGCTAAAACATCAGTTAATTTCAATTCTTCGTCTTCTCCATAAATAGTGATATCTTCTAAAGAAGCCAATTTGGTGTTAGTAAGGTTTGCAATAATCTTTAATTTTTGCTCGTCCAAACTCTCTAAAACGTAGCCTGCTTTATTTTGTCCAATTAATTTGAACAAGCCAGATCTACCAGAAACAGATACAATTCCTCTTAAATTCATATATTTTATAAGATTTGAGAAATGAGATATGAGATGTGAGAAACTTGTCTCAAATCTAACATCTCAAATCTAATGTCTATTCTTCAATTACTTCTACTGTTAAAATTTTATCACCTTGACGGATTTCATCAACCAAGTCGACATTTTCTACCACTTTACCAAAACAAGTATGGTTACGATCTAAGTGAGCAGTATTGTCTCTGCTGTGGCAAACGAAAAACTGAGAGCCCCCAGTGTTTCTACCAGCGTGAGCCATAGAAAGCACACCTCTATCGTGATATTGGTTATCGCCATCCAATTCGCAATCAATTTTGTAACCTGGACCACCAGTACCAGCCATGCCAGAAGCACCGTCTTTAGAATTTGGACAACCACCTTGAATTACGAAATTAGGGATTACACGGTGAAAAGTTACACCATCATAAAATCCTTCTTTAGCTAATTTCTTAAAGTTAGCAACAGCTTTAGGAGCATCTTTTTCATAGAAGTCCACGGTCATATCGCCTTTTACCGTTTTTATAATTGCTTTACCCATTTTCTTTTTTTTATAAGGATGCAAATTTACACAAATTAATTAAATGTGATAATCCGTTGATGTGATGATGAGATAATATAGAAATGACCGGTATTGCTAATCGGTAGCTGTAGTCCCGCTTTCCGTTACAATCTTTTTGTGTACTCTTTCCGTCATTTCGACTGAAGGGAGAGATCTCACAGTCAGATTTATCAAATTTAAATTGTACAATAAAAAGTATTTCCGCTGCAATCGGGTTTAATAACGAAATACTGTACATCAACTTTGCGACCTCTGCGATAGAAAATTTACCGCGAAGGTTTTTGAAGTTTTCGCAAAGGCAAAAAATGCGAAAAATGAACATTTCAACCTTACAACATTTAAACACTTCCAACATCGTAACAATAAAACAATCCAGCCATACAACAATTTACTTCTCTACGTTCTTCTTTTAGCTGCTAAATTTTAACTTCGTATATATGCAAGGCAAAAAATACATCCTTCTGGTTTTATTCGTGTTATTTCAAATGGTCGCCAAAGCAGCCTCTATCCTAATTTATATGGATGAAGGCCAGAAAAACCACTTGAAAGCCTACGGAATTGCTTATTGGTGCATCAAGCAACAAACTGAAGTAGATTGGCTACTAAACTACCGCGGTGGTAGTTTTTTGGTTAAACAGGCCAAAGCTATAGAAGATGAACTTAAAATCAGAGGCGTTTCTTACGATGTGATTGCAGACGCAAAAGTAAATGCTATCCTCAACGAAATTAGCGATCCTGCTGTAAACATGGAAATGGTAAAGCTAGAAAAAGCTCCAAAAATTGCTGTATACTCGCCTAAGAGCAAGCTCCCTTGGGACGATGCCGTAACCTTAGTTTTAACCTATGCCGAAATTCCGTATGATGTAATTTATGATGATGAAATACTAAAAGACAAACTCATTACCTACGATTGGCTGCACCTACATCACGAAGATTTTACCGGTCAGTATGGCAGATTTTGGTCGTCTTTTAGAAATACTACTTGGTATCAAGATGATGTAAAATATCAGGAGACTGCTGCTAAACGCAATGGCTTTAATAAAGTATCGCAGATGAAACTAGCTGTTGCTAAACGCATCAAGGAGTTTTGTGCTGGCGGCGGCTTTCTTTTTGCCATGTGTTCTGGCACTGATAGTTTTGACATTGCAATGGCTGCCGAAGGTGTAGATATTTTAGAAAGCATGTTTGATGGCGATGGTATGGATCCAAACGCACAATCGAGACTAGATTACAATAAAGCAGTAGCCTTTGGAAATTTCCATTTGGATATGAACCCTTATAATTACGAATTTTCGGATATTGATGTTACCCAAACCCGCACTGGCTTTAACGAAAGCAATGATTATTTTACTTTATTTGATTTCTCTGCTAAATGGGATTTGGTACCTACCATGCTTACCCAAAACCACGAAAAAGTAGTAAAAGGATTTATGGGACAAACTACCGCATTTCGTAAAAGTTTAGTAAAGCCTAGCGTTACCGTTTTGGGCGAAAATAAGGCTGGAGCCGAAGTGCGCTATCTACATGGAGAAATTGGAAAAGGCCAATTCAGTTTTTACGGAGGCCACGATCCTGAAGATTACCAGCACCAGGTAAACGACCCACCAACGGATTTAAGCTTACACCCTAATTCTCCAGGATACCGATTGATTTTGAATAACGTGTTATTTCCCGCAGCTAAAAAAAAACCACAGAAAACGTAACTCTCCTCTGTCATCCCGACACCGGCGGATCTAGTAAAATCTCTATAGATCCTTCGCTACGCTCAGGATGACAGCATACGCAAAAAAATTCCGAAATCTTTACCTATATTTGCGGCAGTAAAATCAAAATCACCACCGCATGTAGGATCAAATTTCTTTCCATTCATTAAAGACCGCAACGCGAATTGCTTTGCCCATCCATTCATCTTTAAAGAAAGAAATTATGCTTACCCTACAAAATATTAGCTATACTCATCCTAATAAGGAATTATTATTTAATGGCATTAACTTAACCATTAATTTACGCGATAAAATTGCTTTAATTGGAAACAATGGCGCAGGAAAATCAACACTATTAAAAATTATCACGCATGAATTGCAACCCTCAACAGGGAAAGTAGAAGTTAACAACACATTATACTACGTTCCACAGGTTTTTGGCCAATTTAACCACCTTAATATTGCGCAAGCATTGGGAATTGAAAATAAGCTCTGTGCGTTAAAGGAAATCTTAGCAGGCAACGCTACAGAAGAAAACTTTGCTACACTTAACAACGATTGGACTATAGAGGATAGATGTAGAGAGGCACTGGCGTACTGGCAGTTAAAAGGGCTTGATTTCTCACAAGCAATGTCTTCTTTAAGTGGTGGACAAAAAACCAAAGTATTCCTAGCCGGCATTCAAATTCATCAGGCGGAACTCATATTATTGGATGAGCCAAGTAATCACCTAGATATAGCTAGCAGGGACTTGCTGTACCAATGGATACAAAACACCAAAAGCACTTTGCTTATTATTAGTCATGATAGGAAGCTGCTCAATCTCTTAAACACAGTCGGTGAGTTGACCAAAACGGGCATCAACATTTATGGCGGTAATTATAATTTTTATGCAGCGCAAAAACAAATCGAAAACAATGCGTTAAATCAAGATATCCAGAGCAAGGAAAAAGCGTTGCGTAAAGCGAAAGAAAAGGAGCGTGAAACCTTAGAGCGACGACAGAAACAAGATGCCCGTGGCAAAAAGAAACAAGAAAAAGCAGGTGTAGCTCGCATTATGATGAACACATTGAAAAACAATGCTGAAAATAGCACAGCCAAAACAAAAAACATTCATGCTGAAAAAATTGGTGGCATTACCAATGAGCTGAAAACATTGAGAGCAAATGTTGCCGATATCGATAAAATGAAATTTGGTTTCGATAGTGCCCAACTGCATAAAGGGAAAATATTATTTAAGGCAACGAAGCTCAATTACAGTTATGCCAATAAGTTTCTTTGGAGAAACGATCTAAATGTTCAGATTGATAGTGGTGAACGCATTGCATTAAAAGGAGCCAACGGAGCAGGTAAAACAACCTTGATCAAAATTATTCTAGGAGATTTGAAGTGCTCTGCCGAAAATGTTTATTTGGCTATACCGAATGCCGTTTATATCGACCAAGAATATTCACTAATTGACAACAACTTATCTGTTTACGAACAAGCGCAACGTTACAATACGCATGCCCTGCAAGAACACGAGGTTAAAGTTAGGCTCAACCGCTTTCTGTTTGGTAAAGACAATTGGAATAAATTATGCGCTAGCTTGAGCGGTGGCGAACGAATGCGATTGATGTTGTGTTGCCTAACCGTTAGAAATATTGCACCAGATTTAATTATTTTGGATGAACCTACCAACAACCTCGATATACAAAATATCGAAATCTTAACCGCAGCAATAAATGAATATGAAGGCACTTTAATAGTGGTTTCTCATGACGAGTTTTTCCTTAAACAAATCAATATAGCTAGAGAAATTTCTTTGATGACCGAATAAATTCCAAGATCTAGAACAAAATTGTACGCTTTTGTAAACACCGTGTTACAGTAGCAAAACCTACAATCAGCTTTATAAAAAAACAGTCATAACTAGCCGTTTAGCCTTATTTTATAGTATTTTTATGATTTTTTGACACAGTAACTGGCATAGCTTTTGGGAGTAAAGTGATATCGAAAATGGTTTCGATACAAAATGAAAAATTATGAAAAAGATCATATTATTAGGAAGCGCTCTATTGATGTCGACAACGGTGTTATTTGCACAATCTACCATGAGTGGAAGTGATGCCAGAATTGGAATTAAAGCTGGAGTAAACTTGAGTACAATTAGAGCCAGTGGTTTCGATGGTGCTAAAGCAATTAACGATGCTACAAAACAAAATGTTGGCTACAACTTCACTGTATTCGGCGATTTTGGAGTAGGCAACAATTTCTTTATACAACCCGGTATTTCATTACAAAACAAAGGCACAAAATTACAAAATACAACAGCGGGCATAACTACCGAAGCAACTGCAAATATTATGGCCATAGAGGTACCAGTAAATGCAGTTTTGAGAATACCGACAGGAAGCTCTGGTGCTTTTCACTTAAATGCCGGTCCGTACATTGGGTTTAATGTAGCAGGTAAAGTTAAAACTAAAGTTAGCGGTGGCGCCGCTTCGGGAACTACTGAGGAAGACCTAAAATTTGGTAGTCGTTCTGAAGATGATTTTGCAAGCACAGATTTTGGAGCAAACTTCGGTGTAGGTTATCGTATGGCCAGTGGATTTATGCTTGGTGCAAATTATGGAATGGGCTTAACTAATTTGCAACCAAAAGCTGATCGATCTGGGGATAGCAAAGCTACCAATAGGGTTTGGGGCTTTAGTTTAGGCTACTCGTTCTAGTTAAAGAACATTCATTTTATGGCTAGCTTCAAAATTGAAGCTGGCTTTTTTTATTAATTTCCGGTCATCATTTTATACATTTGAATATGGAGATATTATCAATTGAAAATAGCATTGCAGAAATAATTGCAAATGATGTAGTGATAAAAAATGTAGAAGATGGGACAGACTTAATTGGTAATATTTATTATCAAGGCTTTGATAAGGTTATTCTTCATGAGAAAAATATTACACCACAATTCTTCGATTTAAGCACAAAAATAGCTGGAGAAATATTACAAAAGTTCTCCAATTATCGTATCGGCTTGGCAATAGTAGGTAATTTTGAAGTTTATCAAAGCAAAAGCATCAAAGATTTTATCTTCGAAAGCAACAAGCTCGGTAAAATCAATTTTGTAAGTTCGAAAGAAGAAGCAATAAAAGCCTTTTTAAAATAATAAAATTATGCCTCCAATACTAAGAAATATCATTGCAATAATTGCCGGGATTGTATTTGGCAGTTTAGTAAATGGTGCCATTATTATGGTAAGTGGAAATATTATTGCCCCTCCAGCCGGGGTAGACTTAACTACAGAAGAAGGCTTAAAGGCCGGAATGTATTTAATGGAACCAAAACACTTTATCTTCCCTTTTTTAGCACATGCCATAGGCACTTTTGTTGGTGCTTACATTGCCGCTAGAATAGCCACTAAGAAAATTATTTTAGCAATGGTAATTGGCGCTGTCTTTTTAACAGGGGGAATATGGATGATCGTAATTGTTCCCTCCCCTATTTGGTTTACCATTGTAGATTTAGCTGGGGCTTATTTACCAGTAGCCTACTTTGCAGGAAGAATTGCCAAATAGGATTTAGGATTTAGGGTTTAGGGTTTAGGGTTTAGGGTTTAGGGTTTAGGGTTTAGGGTTTAGG
>VFQP010003688.1_pt1 | contig 15259 bp, 17 predicted proteins | sample 3512351 | NCBI WGS metagenome assembly VFQP01 (sample SAMN10412372, study PRJNA504923) | tailings metagenome | isolation source: Relicate 1 Philex TSF1 revegetated site | place: Philippines: Tuba, Benguet | collected 2017-08-29 | reverse complement strand
CAGAAGGCGAAGGAGAAGAGGGAGGGCAAGTTCGCAGGGGCGAGTTGTGGCGCTCCACATGGGGCCGCCCCGAGCGAGAGACTTACGCCTCGAGACACGCGCCTCCTCACGCCAGCCCGAACACATAGACGCGCAGCCCTGAGTCTCCTCTTCGCTTTCCGTGTGCCTCTCCGGCCCCCGAGCAGCTCCCCCCCCTTTTTCGCGGTCCAGATGGAGGGCGCAGCGATGGAGCCGGGCGCTGCAGCGACCGCGGGGTGAGTGAATCGTTGTAGGTGTGCAGCGGTGTGCGATCTGGGCTGCGCGTGGGGCTGCGGACGAGGAGGGGGTGGCTGCTGATCGATGGACCACACGCCACGAGCGCAGGAGCAGCCACGCGCAGCCGCAGTAGCAGCACGCTCGAGCACAGGGCGATCTGCGCAGCTCAGGCCCGCCGCTCCCCTGGGCCCCCGAGCTCGCTGGCTCTTGGAAGCCACGAGCAGAGGCAGGAAATGAGATCGCAATCCTGTGCGGGGTGTCGCCGCTCCTTCCCCACTTGCGTGGCAGCTGCACACCGCTTGACCACCTTGTTGATCCTTGCACGCAGACCGACTGACTGGAGGGCCAAGGCGCGCCTCAGCTACACCGCAGAGGGCGTGCTGGTGGCCTCGTACGACGGGCTCGACGACGCTGATCCGCAGCAGCAGCAGGAGCAGCAGCATGAGCAGCAGCAGGAGCAGCAGCAGCAGCAGGAGCAGGAGCAACACCAGGAGCAGTGGGAGGCGGCTGGCTACGACGAGGGCGCCCACGACGGCTGGGCGCCGTACGCTGCAGACAGCGTCGCCCCGCTGGCGCCGTCCGCCGCGCCGCTCGGCGCCCCGTGGGCCCCAGGCCTCGTGCTGCCCGCGCCGCTCCCTCCTCCTCCTCCCTTCTTCACCGCCGAGGCGCTGGCCACGCAGTTCTGCGCCGCCTGTGACCGCGGCTTCGCCACGGCCAGCGGCCTGCTGCAGCACCTGCGCGACAATGCCGCGCACCGGGGCAGCCCAGAGGCGCACGAGGTGAGCATGTCGCGGCGGACGGTTTCGCCCCCCGCCACGCCTCTGCATGCAGCCTCGGACGACCTCGTACTCACGCGCATGACCTCTGCTCATTTACATACGCACGCGCAGGCGGCCTACCTGCTCCAGTGCCACCACCACGAGCACGAGCTGCACGGCTGCGTGGACGGCCCAGCGCCACCGGCCCCTGCAGCGCCGCACGGCCCAGTCGCCTTCCCGCCGTACCCCGCCGACCCCGCCGTCTGGCAGCCGCCCCCTCCCGCGCTGCACCCCCACCACGTGCCGCCGCCGCCGCACCTCTTCCTGCAGCCGGACGCCGAATCCGTGATGCCGCCGCCGGCGCTCCTGCCCCCCCTCCCGCACCCCGCGCACGCGCACCCGGGCCCGCCGCCGCCGCCGGCGTGGTGGTGGTGGCCCGGCGCGCCGCCGCCCGGCGAGCCGCACGCCCAACTGCTGGGCGCTGGCGGGCTGCCCGCGTCGTCGTCGCCCTCGGACGAGTCGTGCACTGACTTTGTCGAGTCCGAGGAGGACACGGGCGGCGCGCTGGCCAGCGACACGCAGCACCCCGCCATCTCCGCCGCTGCGTTCCACCCTCCCCACCACGCGCAGCACTACCACGGCGGCGAGTTGCTGTGGCAGCAGCACGCCCCAGGCGCGCCGTTCATCGCTGCCGAGCGCACCCCGCCTCCTTCCGAGGGCGGGCGGCAGAGGCAGAGGGAGCGGGCCGGCAGAGCAAGCGGCGCGCAGCACCGCCGCGGCGGCGACGCCCCGCGGCGCGCGCCCGCCAGCGCCCAGCAGCAGCAGCAGCAGCGGCCGGCGCCGCCACCGGCGGTGCACACGCAGGGCTACGAGGTGGCCTTCCCTCCGCTGGTTCGCAGCAGCAGCGCCGCCGCCGCCGCCGTGGCGACCTCGCTGTCGTCGCCGGGCGGCTCGTGGCACGAGAGCAAGCCCGCCAGCCGGGCGCACGCGGTGGAGCCGGCGGCGGCGGCGGGGCTGCGGGCCAGCGCGCCGGTTTGGACGCCGGCGGCCCCGCTCGCCTGATTGTGCAGTTGAGCAGCGGAGAGGGCGCACCAGGAGCGATGGGGGGCGGGTGAGATGAGCAGGGCGCGCGATGTGAGACGCGGCGTTTTGTTGTACCAGCACTGCACTTGTACTTTTTTGCTGGGCGTGGCCGGCGATGAGAGCGACGCTGCTCGGACCAACGCTGCGTTTCTGTTGCTGCTGTGCGCGATTCCCGCACTTGGCGCTGATCATTGCCTTGACCCTGCTGAGCAGGCTGAGCATCCACTTAGACTTGGGCGCTGTCATACTTGGCCCCCACTCGCCGCTGCTGCATGGTCGCTGTGGCCTAGGGCTCGCTGCCCCACGGAGGCGCCTCTGTGACGGCCGGTCGCGCACGATTTTGAGTTGCACGTCCTGCGCGTCTCTTCATCTGCACAGTTTGGAGTCGTTCTCTCGCTGCTGTGGAGCCGTCGTTGTACCTGAGGTTGCGCAATCGGAGCTCACCCGTCCCCCACCCGGAGCAGATGCATCCAGCGCATCTCCTGCAGCGCTGGGCCGCTCCTGCTGCGTGTACTCCACTGTGCCACCGCTGGGGCTTGCAGCGTCCATGTGGACCGTGGCGCGCCACGCATCGGCTCCACCTTGTGCTCCAAGCACCCAGCACCATGGCCGCTCTCGCCGCTGCAGGGTTGCGGCGACAGCCCCCGGGATCTGCAGGCTCGCCGCATCCGCCTCCCCCCTGTCCCGCACCCCTCACACGCGCACCCGCCGCCGGCGTGGTGATGGTGACCGAGCGCGCTGCCGCCCGGCGAGCCACGCTCTCAACCTCAAGGCGCTGGCGGGCTGCCCGCGTCACATTCGCATTCGAGCCGTGGCGAGTCCGAGGAGGACACGGGCGGCGCGCCGCCGATGGACACGCAGCACCCCGCTGGTGCTGCCGCTGCGTTCCCCGACGCACAGCACGACCAAGGGAGCGAGCCGCACGCCCCAGGCGCGCTGTTGGCCGCTGCCGAGCGCACGCCGCCTCCTTTCGAGGGCGGGCGGCAGAGGCATCACGAGGCGGGGCCGGCAGAGCACGCGGTGCGCAGCACCGCCGCGGCGACGAAGTTTCCGCGGTGCGCGCCCGCCAGCACCCAAGCAGCAGCAGCGACGGCTGGCGCCGCCACTGGTGGTGCACACGCAGGGTTACGAGGCGCCTTCCCTCCGCTGGTTTGCAGCAGCAGTGCCGCCGCCGCCGCCACCGCCGCTGTGGAAACCTCGCTGTCCTTTCTGGGCTGCTCGCGGCGCACAAACAAGGCCATCGGCCGGGCGCGCGCGGCGGCGGGTGGAGCTGGTGGTGAGGGTGGAGGGCCCCAGGGCTCGCTTCCTCAAGGTGCAGGCGTCTTCATTTGCATTTGCCGGTGCTCTGCGTCGCAGCCGGGTTCGTTCGTTGCAAAATGGCTGCACTCGAGGCACTCACCCTCCCCTCTTAAGCATACACAGGCACATCATCACCCTCTCGCCGCACGAACGATCCAGAAGAAGACGACTCCCCAGTCTCCGTTCGGCGGCGGTCCCACACGTGTTCCCCGAACGCAGCACGCAGGGTTGGACACGGGGGCCCCCTTGGCCAACGGGACTGTGGGGAGCGGAGGTGGGCGTGTCATCGCAGCATCGTCAAAAACCGCTGCGCGTGCAAAGGCCGCTTAGGCGACCTCCACCACCTTGCCGCTGGCCAGGTCGTACACGCCGCCCACAATCTTGAGCTTGCCCTCGGCGACCAGGCCCGCCAGCACCGGCGACACCTGGCGCACGCGCCGCAACCACAGGCGCGCGTCAGCTCTGTACATGCCGGCGTGTCCTCGCTGCGCACACAACGTGCGCTGCTGCTGCCCACCGCCAAGGCCTCCACCAACAAAGCTCACCTTGAGCTGCTCAATCTGGACCCGCACGTTCTCGGCAATGGTGGCGTCCAGGCTGGCGCCCTTGCCCGCCTTGGTGACGGCCGGGGCAATGCTGCGGGCATAGGCAAAGCGCAACGCAACACGCTCCTCAGTCGCGTGCTGCTGAGTGGGCGTGCACAGCAGCGGTACAGAGCCACTGGCCACACGCACCTGTAGTACAGGGAGGAGATGACGCCGGGCACGGCGGCGCCCGCCACGGTGGCCGCCACGGCGCCACAGGCGCTGTGGCCCAGCACCATGAGCACCTTGGAGCCCAGCACGGCCGTGCCAAACTCGAGCGAGCCAATGATCTCGTTGGTCACGATGTTGCCCGCCACACGCGTCACGAACACGTCGCCGAAGCTGCGTACAGGCGACCCAGGGCAGCGGGCGGGCAAGACATCAGGTTCCAGGACGCGATGCAGCAGCGGCCTCCTGCAGGTGCAGACGAGTGCTGCGTTCGTCTATCGCACACGTGCACGTGCACAGCATTCACTCACCCCTGGTCAAAGATGATCTCGACGGGCACGCGCGAGTCGGCGCACGACAGCACGGCGGCAAAGGGCTTCTGGCCGCCCGCCGTCTCCTTGACGCGGTCCAGGTTGCGCGTGGGGTGCACGTCGTGCAGTTTGTTGGTCACAAAGCGCTGCGCAGCACACACACGTGGACACGCAGCGGGCACATGAAGACCGTCTGCAGGCGTGCATCTGCTTGCACCGCATCCCTTTTGCGCTGCTGCTGGTCCAGGCCGCGGGTGTGGGCCCGCTGGGCAGGCTGTCCAAGGGCCTGCCGCCCACGCCTTCTACCACGCCTACTACACCACCAACCCTTACCTTGTTGCCCTCGCGCAGGTACTCGAGCGCCTGGTTGGGGTCCTTGGGGGGGTTCTGCGGGCGCACACAGCAGCGCGGGAGCACATCACTCGTTGACGCCTTTGGATCACGTGCGATCCAGGTGGGGGAGGCGAGCGCTTGTGCCACCGTGGTGTGCGAGCGCTTTGCCCCTCCCCTGCTTCCTCCCGCGCTTGAGGTGCTCACCGGGTGCGCGTGCAGGAAGCGCGCAATCACGCGGGGCAGCGACTGGCACTGGCAGGGGCCGTTGCAGCTGCAGCTGGGCATCTGCGCGGTGGCCTTGCTGGCCTGCAGCAGCGCGGGCGCGGCGCTGCCGGTCTGGACGCCGGTGCGGGCGATGGCGCCGAAGGCGCGGACGGCGGCGGGCAGCATTCTTGTTGGGCGGGAGGGGGCTTGAAGGTCTGTGGGCAGGCGCACGCAGCGGGCGTGGGTGCACGTTGGAGGGTTGCCGCGGAAGGAGGGCTCCCCAGCTGCTGCTCAGCAAGCAGGTTGGAGCGCAATGCTGGCAGGTAGGTGCTGCAGCCGCTGCTGCATCGCGCTGCTTGCTGCTGCGATCCATCGCCGTGGGCGAGCGAGCGCCCAAGAAGATGGACCGCTCCCCAAGCAGCTAAACGTCGTTGGTGTGTCCGCGCGCTGCTGCGGCACTGGCGCTGCTGAGGCACGGTGCACGGTGCGCCTTCGAGGCCTTCGCACCTACCTCGACGGACGGAGGGGCGGACAAGGACGGACGGCTCTGGGGACGAGCTCGGACTTTGTGGCGTTTTATTGGGCCTTCACCCTCCAGCGTGTGCTTCCGAGCTCGTGGTAGGGGGGGAGATCCTCCGACTCGCCCCCTACCACGCCCAACGGCGCCCGGCACATCCTCCGGCCGCCCTGAAAGCCACGCTGAGGAGAGAAAGGGCAGCTGGGAGCGCGAGTAGCTCCTCCGCTGCCCACGCGGCAGGTCTCTCGCAATGGAGAGGGCGGGGGGCGCGGGTCAAGATGATCAGACCGACCGTTGACCGCTGCGATCTCGATGGAGCCATCGGCAGCAGCGGAGGCGCGAGGCGGAAGGGGCCAAAAGCACCACCGCAGTTGCGCTTGTGGCTGGCGTGGCCGGGAGCGGGGCGTGGTGAGGACCAACGCTGCGCTGCGGTGTGTCCTGCCCTGCCGTGCGCGATTGTCGTTGCCCAAAGCTTTGGCGCTCGTCATTGCCTTAACCCGGCTGCTGAGCATCCACTTGCACGTGGGCATGCTCGGTGGTCACGCTCGCCGCTGCTGCTGGATCGCTATGGCCTAGGGCTCGCTGCCCCGTGGGGGCCACGCGCCCGTGTCGGCCGGCCGCGCACAAAATGCAGCTGCATGCCCTGCACTTCTCTTCATCTGCACATTGTTTGGAGTCGTTCTCTCGCTGATTGTGGAGCCGTCGTTGCAGCTGAGGCTGCACACCCGGAGCTCACCCGTCAACCCCTGCCCGTAGAGGGCTCTGAGCAGACGCAGGCACAGCGTCCAGCGCATCCCATGCAGCGCTGGGCCGCTCCTGCTGCGTGTACTCCACTTTGCCACCGCTGGGGCTTGCAGCGTCCATGTGGACCGTGGCGCGCCGCGCATCGCCCCCGCCTTCCGCTCCAAGCACCCAGCACCATGGCCGCTCTCGCCAGCAAGAACGCCATGCGCAGCTGCAGGGTCGCGGCGGCGCCCTCCCGCGCGGCGCTGCGCAGCAGGCGTGTGGTGACCGTCCAGGTGCGCCTCTCGGAGCCGAGCGGCGCAGCCATTGGTGGAGCAGGCGGCGCCGCTGCAGGGAGGCGCCGTCCCCGGGGCCTGGCAGCGCGCGCGGGCGGGCCGTCGCGGCGCTCTCTGAGGCGATAGGATGAGCCTGAGGGACACGAGCGCGTGCGTGCCCCCCCCCCCCGCAAGCGCAGGCCAAGCGCAACGAGGTGTCCGAGTCGTACGCCAAGGCGCTGGTGGAGCTCGCCGACGAGAAGGGCAAGCTGGAGGCGGTGCACGCCGATGTGGACGCGATTGCCTCGCTGGTGCAGAACAACAAGAAGCTCGCCGAGCTCATCATGAACCCGGTGGTGGACGGCGGCAAGAAGCGCGCCGTGCTGCAGAAGATTGGCAAGGAGGCGGGCTTCCAGGCCTACACCAACAACTTTCTCAATCTGCTCGTCGAGAAGGACCGCCTGGGCCTGCTCGAGGAGATCTGCGAGGAGTTCGAGGAGCTCTACTGCAAGCTGACCGACACGCAGGTGCGCGCGCGCGGACGGCGGAGCGGCGCAGATGGCGTCGTCTCGAGAGGTGCACGCGTGCACTCGGGCGGCGGCAGGACACAACATGCGTGCGCCGAGCAGCACGGGCGCGCGAGGCGAGGGGGCCGAGCTGGGCAGCAGCAGCAGGAGCAGCGGCGGCGGCGCGGCGGCTCTGCGGGGGCTCCGCCGCTTGAGCTGCCGCCTGAGCTGCCCCAAGCAGCAGCAGCGGCAAAGAGCACCGCCTCGTCCAATCTCAAGGAGCAACGTCTCCTTCCAATGGGCTGGGGGGCCAACGGGCTCTGGTGGCGTCTGCGCTGCTGTGCGCCTCGCAGGTGGCGACCCTGCGCTCGGCCGTCAAGCTGCAGCAGGAGCAGCAGTTCCTCATCGCCAAGAAGCTGCAGGAGCTGACTGGCTCCAAGAACATCAAGCTCAAGCCCGTCCTGGACACCTCGCTCATCGCCGGGGTGAGTCCTCGTGCTCAGCGCCGCTCGACCCCGTCGCGGCCGCCGCGCTCGCGACGCAGGGCGTGCACCACGGGGCTCACCCCTTCGCCCCGCCTTCTCACATGCCGCGCTCCGCAGTTCATCGTCGAGTACGGCAGCAGCCAGATTGACCTGAGCGTCCGCGGCCAGCTGGAGAAGGTGCAGGACGAGCTCTCGGTCAGCATGGCCAAGACGTTCGCGTAAACGGTTGCTCAGGAAGGCAGCCGCGGCCAGCAGGGGGCGCGCGCTCCCCCAACAGAGCACGCTGGAGGGAGGGCCTGCAGCAGGTCTGGCGCGCGGGCGGGCGGGAGGCGCGGGAGCGGCACGGGCGGCCACGCAGCGGCCGGCCTGTGGGGGCGTCTGGGCTGTGCGGCCGCAGCGGCCGAGGAGCACACCCACGCCGTGCGGGCTCAACGCAGCCTCTCACGGCGGCGCGGCTCTCCATGGCACGCCTGGATCCCTGGCCGCACGGCCGACGCTTTGGGGATCCATCATTTGTGTGCCCGTGTGCGCGTGCGTAGTGCGCCGCCGACGGCGGCACACCGCACTCGATTTTTTGGGAGTGCCTTGTGAGCGCCACTCTTGACCTGCTGGCGGGGAGCGTGGAGGGCACCCGTTTTTGCGCCTTGCTCGGGTCCTGCCCACCCGAAGGCTCCGCTGGCAAACCCGCAGGCCGCGCGCCGCCTGGCGGGCGCATGCTCCTTGCCCGAGCACGTGCCCACCGCGGCGCGCGCCTCGTTCATGTGTGTGGAGGGCCGTGCGCGCCTTGCCGTTGCTCTGTATATGCTGAGTTGTGGCAAGTGCAAGTGCGCACAAGGGCGGAGCGACGTGGCGGTGGCAAGGCGATGGTCCCACCCCTGAATGGCGCCAGGGCAAAGCCCACAACAGTCGCAGTGTGCAATCATCAGGCTCTGGCAGAATGGACGAGCATCAGGAGCTGCTAGTGGGCGAGGCTGCTGGCGTGGCCGCTGGGTTCGCCGACACGCTCAGCGCATTGCGGTTCCCCTCGCACGCCGGGCTGCAGGCGGCGCTCTCCCAGCTGCTGCTCCCGGAGCAGCAGGACGCAGTGCGTGGCAGTGGCGTCGCGCCACTGGGTGGTGGTGCTGATCTGCGGTGGGCGCAAGCGATCCCACGCCACGACCGGCCTGCCGTGGTGCGCAGGACGCGCAGCAACAGCCGCCTGCACCCTGCAGCCCTGCGCCACCAGCTGCCAACGACGACTTGGACACGAAAGATGGACGCGTCGCCTTGACCATGCGCATGCGGGCGAGGTGCGCGGCGAGGTGCATCGTGCGCCGCGCCGCCTGCCACTCCTGGGGCCACTCGTGGCCACCAGCTGCTTGGTGTGCAGTGCCTGCGCAGTCCCACGGCCGTTGCCAACCAGCAAGGCGAGAGCGGCAGAAATGCCGTGCTGCTCGAGGCCGTGGTGGAGCTGCTGCTGCCACCGCTGTACCCCCTCAGCCCGATCAGAGCAGACCCGACTTTGCAGCCACCCACCGGCGTCCAGGTGCAGCGCGTGAGAGCGCTGCCAGAGGCGTTTGACGACCCCCCGTGGGCGGACAAGGTGGCCAGGCAGCTGCAGGCCGTCGCCGACGACGCAGCGCAGCAGGTGCGCCGCCGCGCATGCAAGTCCTTGGCCGCAGCTTGAGGCTGCTGGTGTGCTCGCGTCCGGGCGCAGTAGGGGCTGCGTGGCTGCGGCGCCCAAGTGGGCAACCCACCCACCACGCAGGCGCCCTATGGAACACCTGGTGTGCGCAGGGGTCCCCATGCCTGTTCGACATGGCACAGGATTTGCAGCAGGCCTTGGATGACAGGGCGCAGGCGCTGTTCGCCGGCCCCAGCGACGCCAGCGGTGGCAGTCCTGCCCAACGTGACGCAGCGCTACGGGCGGCGGGTGGCGGCGGGCGGGAAGGGTCTGGGGCTGGCGCAGGGCGGGGCGCAGTGCTAGCGAGCCAGGAGGAGGAGGAGGACGGGGAGGTGCTGCTGCTCCGGCTGCACCACATGCACGACCGCGCGCTGTACACGCGCACGCTGAGGGCCTGGACGTCCGAGCTGGGCCTGGCAGGTCGGTGCGCCGCTGCCGGGTCGCCGCGCTGCGCTGCGCTTCGCACGGGTGCGACTCGCGCCGCGGGGCCGTACGCAAGGCCGCATGGACGACCGGCGTTGGCTCAGGGCACGCACGGTGTGGATGGGCGCTGCCTGGTGGTGAGCGGCGCAGGGCGGCTGCTGTTCCTGGCGCAGAACGTGCAGCCCAGCGGCGGCGGCGGCGCGTCGGGGCCCATCATCCTGCTGCTGCTGGGGCCCGGCGCCGCCGTCAAGGCCTACCTGGCGCGCCATCGGACGCAGACGGTGGACGTGGACTCGCGGGGGCGCAAGGTGCGTGGGGCTGGCGCGGGGGCAACTGTAGAGGAGGCCAGCAGCGAGTGCAGGGCAGCGAGCGCCCAAGCACGAGCAGAGTGACTGTCCGCGGGCGGGGAAGCATGCAGGTGCCCGCACACGGAGCGCAGGATATGGGGACACGCTGTGAGCGTCCTGGTGATGCCGTGCTTTTGTGCCGCAGTGCCGGGAGAGGATGATGGACGTGCTGCTGCAGCGCAAGGTTTTTGCTGCTGCCGGGTCCAATCGCGCCGCCGACTACAGGTGAGAGTACCTCCACGGCGTGCGCAGCGCGCTCGGTCCGGATTTCAAAAGATATGCACGCCACGCCCGCGACCGCAGGGAGATGGTGCTGGGTTCTTGGGCCGAGCTGGAGAAGGAGGTGGACGCTGCGGCAGGCAGGCCGGACGCCCTGGCCGCCCTGCGGGCGGGGTTCCGATGATGCGCATGCAATCCGTGCGGCACCCCCTGCGTCCTCCCACACTGCCAGAACCGATGAAGGCAAGACAACATGTCACCCAAGCGGCATGATGGGAGACGCAGAAGCAGGCGAAGAACAGGCCCAGCAGGGCGCTGACGAGGCGTCCTGGCGCTACTTGGCTCTGCGCTTCCCCCAGAACCCCGAGGTCGTGCACACGGTGCAGCACGAGTACGCCGTCGCAGGTGATGGTGTTGACGCGCTTCGACGGGCGCCCTCTCGCGGGATGGGAGCGCCGTGACAATGACCGTGATCGACCTGCCGGCTCGATCGCAGGGAGCGCGTGCCCGCATGGCAACTTCACCAAGGGCGTACGCTGGTCGCCTGATGGGGCCTGCTTGCTCACTGCCAGCGACGACGGATGGTGAGCCTGGGCGCTAGAGGCGCGGGGGCGGGCGGGCGCAGGACGGGCGAGCACGCGAGGACGTGCTGTGTGCACCATTGCGATGGATGCAGGATGCGCGTGTATGACCTGCCGCCGGACACCCTGGAGCGCCCAGCACCGCCGCTGCACCCCCTGGATGCAGCCGGCGGCGGCGCCGCAGCGGCGCAGACGCGGCCGTGGGACCCCGCACGGGACGCAGACACCATGGGCGCGGCGCTGCGGGTGCAGGAGGGCGAGTGCGTGTACGACTACGCGTGGTTCTCCCGCATGAGCGTGCAGGAGCCGCAGTCGTGCTGCTTCGCCACCACCAGCCGGGTGCGCGAACAGCTGCCCTCCTCTGGGAGGGCAGGTCGCCTCCCTTGAGGGCTGCTACGGCCACGCAGCTCCACAGAGCAGAAGAGGCGGGGCGGGGCGGGGTGCTCCTGCCTCGTCCGGGGGATGCGCAGTCGGAACGCTGGCGTGTGGTGGACCGTGTTGCGTGCGGCGGCGCAGGGCCGGCCGGTGCACCTGTGGGACGCCTGCAGCGGGGAGCTCCGCGCGTCCTACCGGGGATACAACGACGTGGACGAGGTGACGCCCGCCTTCAGCCTGGCCTTCTCACCCGACGGCGCAAAGGTGCGCGCGCCGCCATTTGATTCCGCCGCGTGGCGCTCACATTTGGCTGTCGCCGAGAGCCACCCATGGATGAGCGGGTGGGCTGGCCTTGAAGTGTGTGAGCATGGGCGTGCGGGTGGGCGTGCTTGCGCAGCTGTACGCCGGCTACACCAAGTACATGCTCGAGTTTGACGTGGCGCGGCCGGGGCGGGACAGCGTGCGCGTGGCGTGCGTGGTGCAGGGGCCCGGGCGGTACAGCGCCAAGCTGCCAGGTGGGCCGCTGCGCCCCACTCTGGTGTCGCGCAGCCTGGCCGAGGTCTTTCTGCTGTGCTGCCGTCAGTGGCAGAGCAAGAGATTGCTGCGCCGCGCCGCAGGCATGGTGTCGTGCCTGGCGTGCAGCCCCGACGGCGGCGCGCTGGCGGCGGGCAGCTACAGCTCCACCCTGGGCGTGTTTGACCCGCGGGCCAAGCCGGCGCTGCAGCTGCTGCTGCAGGGGCACAAGGGCGGCCTCACGCAGGTGCGGACGGGTGCGAGGGGGCGGTTGGTGTGCGCCAACGTCGTGAGGACACGGGCGACGTCCCAGGCAAGCGCTGACCGGGGGCTCGGACTGCTCTTGGGCCTCGGGTTTTGCCGAAGGCGCGGTGCCAGCGCTGGCTGCCCCTGCGGACCGAGCAGCAATGGAACGCCACGCGCCCGCGCAGGTCGCCTACACGGCGGACGGACACTTTTTGCTGAGCGGCGCGCGTCAGGACGCCGACCTCATCTGCTGGGACCTGCGTGTGGCAGGGGGCGGGGCCGGCGACGGGGCCGGCGAGCGGGCCGTGCTGTACCGCCTGCCGCGCGACACGGCGGGCACCAACCAGCGCGTGGCCTTCAGCCTGGAGCCGTGCGGGCGCCACCTCGCCACGGGCGGCTGCAACGGCGCCGTCAAGGTGCTCCGCTGTGTGCTGGGCGCCGCCAAGGGTGGTGTGGTGCAGTCCCATCCCTGCCAGGCACTGTGTGGGCGCGAACGTGTGCGTGCGTGCCGAGTTACTATTCGAGCAGGTGTTTGACCTTCAGACGGGAGGCCTGGTGGACGAGCTGCCCGTGGCCAGCGACACGGTCAATGGCTGCGACTTGCACCCCAGCGCCAACCTGCTGGCCGTCTCCACCGGTGCGTCCCTTGCTTTCTCGCAAGGGCTCCCTCGGATGGAGTGAGCACTCAGTGGATGGTGCAGGCCACTGTGTGTGGTGCCTCGTGGCCCGCTCTGCGCCCGCAGGCCAGCGGCGGTGGGAGGCGCCAGACGAGGAGGACAGCGAGGCGCCCGAGCCCGGCGGCGTGCGCAACGCGCTGCGCGTCCTCAGAATGCGCTACGACATGGTGGATGTGGAGCCGCCTCCTGCTCCTCAGGAGTCCTGAGCGGGCCGCACACGAGCAAAGCAGGCCTGCCTCACTCTTCCGCTCGCGCGCGTGGCGTGACGTGCGGCATGGACTGCAAGAGCTGCGCACACACACACTGGTTGCACACACACGCAGAGCAGCAGCACACACAGACACACACAAGGAGCAGCCCACAGGAGGACAGGGAAGCGTCGAAGATCTTCGCGCCCGGTGTCCCCCTGCTCATCTCGCAGCCGGTCCCTTGCAGCGCGCCTGAGACATGTTGGACCTGTTCGCGATCTTCACGCGCGGCGGGGCGCTCCTGTGGACGCTGCAGTTCACCTCGCTGCGCCACAGCCCCATCGAGGCGCTGAACGCGCTCGTCAAGTCCTGCCTGCTCGAGGAGCGCTCGGGCGAGACGACCTTCACCTTCGTGCCCAAGAACGGCGCGCACCAGGCGCTCAAGTGGACCTTCCACAACGTGCGCTGCGGGGGGGACTGCTGGGCACGCCTGGCAACAGGGCTCCCACAGCGGCGATGCGGGGACTCCCAGCAGCAGGCACAGGCCACAGGCCGCAGCTGGTGATCGTGCAGCGCTGACAATCGCTGTGCAGAGGGGGAGGTGATGCCCGCGCCACCTCGCATCGCCCGCCGTGCGCATCCGCGTCCCCCCCGTCGTGCAGGGCCTGGGCCTGGTCTTCGTGGCCGCGTACCAGAAGGCGCTGAGCGTGCTCTACGTGGACGAGCTGCTTGCCAGCGTCAAGCAGGACTTCACCACGCGCTACTACAAGCCCAACGTGCGTGCGTCACCTGCCCGACCACACGGCTTGCAGCAGCACCAGCAGCAGCAGGAGGAGCTGCACCAGAGCAGCAGCGCGCGGCCTGCGGGCTCCAAGCGTCATGGGGCGCTCACAGCGGGGTCGTGGGTTTCGTGTCTGGGCGCGCTGCGCTGCACGGGCGCAGGTGCTGAGCTACCCCGAGTTCACAGACGCGTTCCAGCGGCTGTACCGCGAGTGCGAGGCGCGCGCCGACGAGCGCAAGGCGGCCGGCCCGCCGGCGGCGCCGGCGCCCGTCGCGCCCGGGCAGGCGGCCGGCAAGACGTCGGCCGGTGGCGCGGCGCCTCAGGGCAAGGTGCGTGTGGCCGGGCGGATGTGGTGGATGGGGTGGGACGTCGCGTTTGACAGCGTGTCTGGTAGGCAGGGTGGGCGGGGGTTTGGTGCTGTGGCGCAGCGAGGCGCGGCAGCGTGTGCGCCTCAGCTGCGCTCGCCAAAGCAAGCAAGCGGCTGGTGCGTGGGTGCAGGGCGGTGCGGCGGCCGCCGGCGCCAAGCCCGGCGCCACGGCTAAAGCGGGCGAGGACGAGGACGAGGACGGCGGCGCCGCGGCGCCGCCAGCCAGCCACGCGGCGCCCAACGGCGCCAGCGGCGGCGAGGAGGTGAGAGGCAGCGCAGCGCCAAACGTCCCAGCAGGTAACTGCATCCTGGCCTGTTTGGACGCATGAGGTGAGTGCCGGCGCGCCTGCTCCCATGTTGTCTGCAGGAGGACACGGTGTCTGGTGGTGCGTTTGACCTGAGCGCGCTCAAGGGCAAGGGCGGGCCCCGGGGCAAGGGCCCGGGCAAGCCGCCGCCCTCCTCCTCGTCCGGCGCCGCCAAGAAGAAGGAGGAGAAGGACGCGCCCAAGAAAAAGGCGCGTCAACATGCCACAGCCGCACTACGCCTGCCCGAGCTGCACGTGCTGCAGCGCGCTCGACGTGGCCAGCCGCCGCAGGCGGCAGAGCGAGTCAGCGCCGGCCGCGGACATGTGGGCAGGCTCAGACATCTGATGAGCCGGCCGGTGCGCCGTGTGCTGTGTGTCGCAGGCGCGGCAGTGGGGCACGCTGGGCGGCAACCGCGGCAGCGAGAGCGGGCGCATCGACTACACGGACGGGGACCCTTCGGAGTTCACGGCGGGCAGCGAGAGCGACCGCCAGGGTGAGGCCCCTCGCCGTCCTCCGCGGCGCGCCGCACGCGCGCCCGAGGCCAGCGGCCGCTAGGTGCTGGTGCCATGCTTTGGGAGGGCCCTGCCGCTCTCTGCGGTCCGACCCTGCTCATGCTGACCACACACAGGGTCTGCTGTGGCGTCGCGGGGCCCCTGCCGTGCGGTGGGGCGTTGCAGCGACGATCCGCGTGCCCGCCCCCGCTCACGCTGCCGCGCGCAGGCGGCTACAGCGACGTGGACGGCGCCTCGGCGCGCGGCACGCCGGCCAACCTGGGCGTCTCACTGGTGGACCTGGACTCTGACGCCGCCGAAGAGGACAGCGTCTCGCGCCTGGTGCAGGAGGCCGAGGCCCTGGCCTCCTCCTCGCCCGCCAAGGGCGGCGCGGCGGCGGCGGCGGCGGCAGCGGCGGGCAAGTCCAAGGGGCTGCTGGGCGGCTTCATGAGCAGCCTGGCCATGCGCGTGGTGGGCAAGGGCGCCGTGACGGTGGAGGACCTGGCTCCGGCGCTGCGCGAGATGAAGGGCAAGCGCATGGAGAAGAACGTGGCCGAGGAGATTGCGCAAAACATCACCGAC
>VFQP010003687.1_pt1 | contig 15259 bp, 12 predicted proteins | sample 3512351 | NCBI WGS metagenome assembly VFQP01 (sample SAMN10412372, study PRJNA504923) | tailings metagenome | isolation source: Relicate 1 Philex TSF1 revegetated site | place: Philippines: Tuba, Benguet | collected 2017-08-29 | reverse complement strand
GAGAAGACCGGCCTCTACAGCTTCTTCATCATGTTCACCATCGGCATCACCAAGGGCCGCTGGAACACGCTGCTGACCGCGCTGCAGCAGTTCAAGGACGACTACGAGAAGAACCAGCCGATGTGGCGCATCATGCCGGAGTTCTGCGCCAAGCAGCCGCGCTACGAGCAGATGGGCCTGCGCGACCTGTGCCAGCACGTGCACACGCTGTACGCGCGCCACGACATCGCGCGCCTGACCACCGAGATGTACCTGAGCGACCTCACGCCGGCGATGAAGCCCAGCGATGCCTTTGCGTGCATCGCGCAGCGCCGCACCGAGCGCGTGGCCATCGACGAGCTCGAAGGCCGCATCACCACCAGCCTGGTCACGCCGTACCCGCCGGGCATTCCGCTGCTGATCCCGGGCGAGGTCTTCAACCGCAAGATCGTCGACTACCTCAAGTTCAACCGCGAGTTCGCGCGCGAGTGCCCGGGCTTCGAGACCGACATCCACGGCCTCGTGGAGGTGGTGGGCGAAGACGGGCGCAAGGCCTACTTCGCCGACTGCGTGAAAGCCTGAGCCAGGCTTTCACGCGCGGGGCCAGGCCTCAGGCGACCTGGCTCGAATCGCCCACGAGCTGGCTGAAGCCGCCGTCCACGTAGATGATCTCGGCGGTCACGCCGGCCGAGAGGTCCGACAGCAGAAAGGCCGCCACGTTGCCCACGTCTTCGATGGTCACGTTGCGGCGGATCGGCGACACGTCGGCCACAAGGTTGAGCAGCTTGCCGAAGCCCTTGATGCCGCTGGCCGCGAGCGTCTTGATCGGGCCGGCGCTGATGCCGTTCACACGCATGCCCTTGGGGCCCAGCGATTCGGCCAGGTAGCGCACCGAGGCCTCCAGGCTGGCCTTGGCCAAGCCCATGGTGTTGTAGTTGGGCACGGCCCGCACGGCGCCCAGGTAGCTCAGCGTGAGCAGCGCGGCCTTGTCGCTCAGGTAGGGCAGGGCGGCCTTGGCCATGCCCGGGAAGCTGTAGGCGCTGATGTCGTGGGCGATCTTGAAGGCCTCGCGCGAGAGGCCGTCGAGGAAGTCGCCCGCGATGGCCTCGCGCGGCGCGAAGCCGATGGCGTGCACGAAGCCGTCGAACTTGGGCCAGGTCTTGCCCAGCTCGGTGAACATGGCCTCGATCTGGGCGTCGTCGCCCACGTCGCAATCGAACACCAGCGTGGAGTTGAACTCGGCCGCGAATTCGGTGATCCGATCCTTGAAACGCTCACCCACGTAGCTGAAGGCGAGCTCGGCGCCTTGTGCGTGGCAGGCCTTGGCGATGCCGTAGGCGATGGACCGGTTGGACAACACGCCCGTGATCAGGAAGCGCTTGCCGGCGAGAAAACCCATGGTGCTGACTCCAGAAAAATTTGCCGCAGAATTGTCGCATGCAGGTACCCGCACCCCTTTTACGCAGAACCCTGGCCCGTTGGACCGCCGGACTGCTGCTGGGGGCCTCGCTGGCGGTGGCGGTGCCGGCCGCCCGGGCCGCACACGGCTATGCGCTGTGGGGCGAGCTCAAGTACCCGAACGGCTTCAGCCATTTCGACTACGTGAACCCGCAGGCGCCCAAGGGCGGTGAACTGCGCCTCGTGAGCAACCTGCGCACGAGCACCTTCGACAAGTACAACCCCTTCACGCTGCGCGGCAGCGCGCCCGCCTACCTGAGCGGCCTGATGTTCGACAGCCTGCTCACGGGCGCGCTCGATGAAACCGGCGCCGCCTACGGCCTGCTGGCCGAAGACGTGCAGGCCGCGCCCGACGGCCTGTCGGTCACCTTCCGGCTGCGCAACACCGCGCGCTTCCACAACGGCGACCCGGTGCTCGCGGCCGACGTGAAGTTCAGCTTCGACACCCTGCTCGGGCCGCACACCTCGCCCGCGTACAAGACCATCCTCGCCGACGTGGCGGGCCTGGACGTGCTGGGCGAGCGCATGGTGCGCTTTCGCTTCAAGGTGCCCAACCGCGAGCTGCCGCTCACGGTCGGCGGCATCCCCATCTTCAGCCGCCAGTGGGGCAATCAGATCGACCCGGCCACGGGCCAGCGCAAGACCTTCGACAAGGTGGTGATGGACGTGCCCATCGGCAGCGGGCCCTACAAGATCGGCCCGGTGAAGTTCGGCCGCGACATCACCTACGTGCGCGACCCCGGCTACTGGGCGCGCGACCTGCCGGTGCGCCGCGGCACGGCCAACTTCGACCGCATCACCGTCAAGATCTACAAGGACAGCACGGCGCGCCTCGAAGCCCTCAAGGCGGGCGAGTTCGACCTCATGCGCTTCTTCTCGGCAGGCGACTGGGCGCGCCGCGTGAACGGCCGCAAGTTCGACAGCGGCGAGCTCGTCAAGGGCGAGTTCGCGCACAAGCTGCCCACGGGGTTCCAGAGCTATGTGCTCAACACCCGGCGCAAGCCGCTCGACGACATCCGCGTGCGCGAGGCCCTGGGCCTGGCGCTCGACTACGAGTGGATGAACCGCCAGATGTTCTACGGCGCCTACCAGCGCGTGCGCGGCCTGTTCGGCAACACCGAATGCGCGGCCGACGGCCTGCCCGCGCCACCCGAGCTCGCCCTGCTCGAAGCCGGCCGCGCGCAACTGCCGCCCGCGGTGTTCGGCCCTATGTACGCGCCGCCGCGCACCGACGGCGCCGATTCGCTGCGCGGCAACCTGCGCAAGGCCCAGGCCCTGCTGCGCGAAGCGGGCTGGACAGTGCAGGACGGAGTGCTGCGCAATGCCCAAGGCCAGCCGCTGGAGCTCGAGTACCTCGACAGCGCCGAGACCGGCGCGCGCGTGGTTTCGCCCTGGATCCGCAACCTGCAAAAGCTCGGCGTCACGCTGCGTTTCCGGCCGGTCGATTTCGCGCTGTACCAGCAGCGCCTGCGCACCTTCGATTTCGACATCATCTCGATCAACTTCCAGGGCACGCCCAACCCGGGCGCGGAGTACGCCGACATCTTCGGCAGCGAGGCCGCGAAGACGCCCGACTCGGGCAACTACGCGGGCCTGGCCAACCCCGCGGTCGACCGGCTGATCGCGCGCATGGTGGGCGCGGCCACCAAGCCCGATTTCCTCGCCGCGTGCCGCGCGCTCGACCGCGCGGTCGCGCACAGCCATGTGCTGATCCCGCAGTGGTCGGCGTCCACGCACCGCATGGCCTACAACGCGTGGCGGCTGCAGCGCCCGGCCGACATGCCGCCCTATGCCCAAGGCGAATCGTGGGCCATCGACACCTGGTGGGCCGCCCCGCCGAGACAGGACTGACACGCCATGTGGGTCTACATCCTCAAGCGCCTGTTGCTCATGCTGCCCACGCTGTTCGGCGTGCTGCTGATCACCTTCGTGGTGATCCAGTTCGTGCCCGGCGGGCCGGTGGAGCAGTACCTGGCCGAGGCGCGCGCGGCCGCGGGGGCGGGGGCCGAAGGTGCTTCGGTCTACCGCGGCGGGCAGGGCGTGGACCCCAAGCGCATCGAGCAGATCAAGGCCCTCTACGGCTTCGACAAGCCCGCGCACCAGCGCTTCATCGAGATGCTCGGTCGCTTCGCGCGCTTCGACCTCGGCACCAGCTTCTTCCAGAACAAGCCCGTGGGCCAGCTCATCGCCGAGAAGCTGCCGGTGTCCATCAGCCTGGGGCTGTGGACCTTTCTCATCAGCTACGGCGTGGCCGTGCCGCTGGGCGTGGCCAAGGCGGTGCGCGCGGGCACGCGCTTCGACCTCGTGACCACGCTGATCGTGCTCGTGGGCTATGCGATCCCGGGCTTCGTGCTCGGCGTGGCCCTGCTGGTGATCTTCGGCGGGCAGCTGCAGTGGTTCCCCCTGCGTGGCCTCACCTCGGCCAACTGGGACGAACTGGGTTGGGGCGCGCGCATCGTCGATTACCTCTGGCACATCGCGCTGCCCGTCACCGCCATGGTGCTGGGCAGCTTCGCGGTCACGGCCATGCTCACCAAGAACGCGTTTCTCGAAGAGATCCGCAAGCAGTACGTGATGACCGCGCGCGCCAAAGGCCTGGGCGAGCGCCAGGTGCTCTGGAAGCACGTGATGCGCAACGCCATGATCCCCATCGTCACGGGCTTTCCCGCGGCTTTCATCGGCGCCTTCTTCACGGGCGCGCTGCTGATCGAGACCCTGTTCTCGCTCGATGGCCTGGGCCTGCTGAGCTACGAGAGCGTGATCCGCCGCGACTACCCGGTGGTGATGGGCACGCTGTTCCTGTTCACCCTGATCGGTCTGGTCACCAAGCTGGTCTCGGATCTGTGCTACGTGTGGGTCGATCCGCGCGTGAAGTTCGACTGATGGCCTCCATCACCGTCACCCCCGCCATCCCCTCGCCAAGCCCGGGCCGCCGCGCCTGGCAGCGCTTCAAGCGCAACCGCCTGGGCTATTGGAGCCTGGTGCTGTTCTGCGTGCTCGTGGTGGCCAGCCTGGGCGCCGAGCTGCTGTCCAACGACCGGCCACTGGTCGTGCGCTACGAGGGCAAGACCTATTTCCCCATCGTGCAGGACCTGCCCGAGACCGTGTTCGGCGGCGATTTCCAGACCCCCACCGACTACCTCGACCCCTTCATCCGCGAGCGCATCACCCAGGGCGGCAACTGGGCCCTCTACGCGCCCAACCCCTACGGCTCGCAGACCATCAACTACTTCGCCGAAAAACCCAACCCCTCGGGCCCCAGCGCCGCCAACTGGCTGGGCACCGACGACCGCGGGCGCGACCTGCTGGCCCAGCTCATCTACGGCTTTCGCGTGAGCGTGCTGTTCGCGCTCGCGCTCACCGCCATCGGCGTGGTGCTGGGCGTGATCACGGGCGCGATCCAGGGCTTTTTCGGCGGCCGCACCGACCTGGCCTTCCAGCGCTTCATCGAGATCTGGGGCTCCATGCCCGAGCTCTACCTGCTCATCATCTTCTCGGCGGTGTTTGCGCCCAGCGTGGGCCTGTTGCTCATCCTGCTCAGCCTGTTCGGCTGGATGGGCCTGTCCGACTACGTGCGCGCCGAATTCCTGCGCAACCGCCAGCTCGACTACGTGCGCGCCGCGCGCGCCATGGGCCTGAGCAATGCGCAGATCATCTGGCGCCACATCCTGCCCAACAGCCTCACGCCGGTGGTCACCTTCCTGCCGTTCCGCATGAGCGCGGCCATCCTCGCGCTCACCTCGCTCGACTTCCTCGGCCTGGGCGTGCCGCCGGGCACGCCCTCGCTGGGCGAGCTGCTGAGCCAGGGCAAGAACAGCATCGACGCCTGGTGGATCTCGCTGTCCACCTTCGGCGTGCTCGTGATCACGCTGCTGCTGCTCACCTTCATGGGCGACGCGCTGCGCGACGCCCTCGACCCGAGGAAACAGGATGTCTGAGCCCCAGCCCGCCGCGCCGCTGCTCGAAGTGCAAGGCCTGCGCGTGGCCTTTGGCGGCCAGCCCGTGGTGCACGGCGTGAGCTTTGCCATCGCGCCGGGCGAGAAGCTCGCGCTGGTGGGCGAGTCGGGCTCGGGCAAGACCGTGTCGGCGCTGTCGCTGCTGCGCCTGGTGGTCAACGCCGAGGTCTCGGGCCAGGCGCGGCTGGGTGGGCGCGACCTGCTCGCGCTGGGCGAGCGCGAACTGCGCGGCGTGCGCGGCGACGAGGTGGCCGTGATCTTCCAGGAGCCCATGACGGCGCTCAACCCGCTCTACACCGTGGGCAACCAGATCGCCGAGGTGCTGCAGCTCAAGCGCGGGCTCGACGCCGCCCAGGCGCGCGCCGCCGTGGTCGAGCTGCTGCGGTCCACCGGCATCCCCGAGCCCGAACGCCGCGCACGCGCCTACCCGCACCAGTTGAGCGGCGGCCAGCGCCAGCGCGCCATGATCGCCATGGCGCTGGCGAGCCGCCCGAAGCTGCTGATCGCCGACGAGCCCACCACGGCACTCGACGTGAGCCTGCGCGGCCAGATCCTCGAACTGCTGGCCGAGCTGCAGCGCGCGCACGGCATGGCGGTGCTGCTCATCACGCACGACCTGAACCTGGTGCGCCGCTTCGCCGACCGCGTGGCCGTGATGGAGAAAGGCCAGTTGGTGGAGCAGGGCACGGTGGCCGAGGTGTTCGAGCGCCCGCAGCACGCCTACACGCGCAAGCTGCTCGCGAGCCGGCCCGAGCGCGCGGTGGACGAATCGCCTGCGCCCGCCAGTGCCGCGCCCGCGCTGCAGGCCGAGGGCCTGCGCGTGGACTACCCCGTGCCGCTCTCCGGCTTCAAGGGCTGGTTCCGCAAGGGTGTGTTCACCGCGGTGCAGAACGCCACGCTCGCCGTGCCCGCGGGCCGCACGCTGGGCGTCATTGGCGAGTCGGGCTCGGGCAAGAGCACGCTCGCGCTGGCGGCGCTGGGCCTGCTGCCGTTCCAGGGCCGTCTGGTCGTGGCCGGCACCGACTGGGAAGAGGCCCGCCGCCAGCGCGGCCTGCGCGCGCTGCGCCAGCGGGTGCAGGTGGTGTTCCAGGACCCGTTCTCCTCGCTCTCGCCGCGGCTCACCATCGAGCAGATCGTGGGCGAGGGCCTGCAGGTGCACCGAGCTGAGTTGTCGGTGGCCGAGCGGCGCGAACGCGTGGCCGCGCTGCTGGCCGAGGTGGGGCTGGCCGAGAGCCCGGCCGCCGCCCAGACCCTGATGCAGCGTTACCCGCACGAATTCTCGGGCGGCCAGCGCCAGCGCCTGGCGATCGCGCGCGCGCTGATCGTGGAGCCGCAACTGCTGGTGCTCGACGAGCCCACCAGCGCGCTCGACGTGACGGTGCAGAAGCAGGTGCTGGCGCTGCTGCAGCGCCTGCAGCGCGAGCGGGCCCTGAGCTATCTGCTCATCACGCACGACGTGGACGTGATCCGCGCCATGGCGCACGAGGTCATCGTGATGAAGGACGGCGCGGTGGTGGAGCGCGGCCCCGCGCTGCAGGTGCTGGCCGCGCCCGAGCACCCCTACACGCAGCTGCTGGTGCGCGCGGCCGCTTGATCCAGGTCAGGGCGGCGGCACGGTGCCGCGGCCACAATCACCGGCCATGCCCGACGTTTCCCCGAACCCCCACCCGTCGCCCCTGCGCTGGCTCGCCCTGGGCTGGCGCGACCTGCTCGCCCACCCCGCGCCCGGCCTGCTGCACGGGGTGCTGATCGCGCTGTTCGGCCAACTCCTGTTGCTGGTGGCGCACGACCGCTTCTGGCTGCTCGCGGGCGCGTTCTCGGGCTTTCTGATCGTGGCGCCCATCCTGGCCACGGGCCTGTACGCGGTGAGCCGTGCGCTCGCCGCCGGCCGGCGCCTGGCGCTGCGCGAGGTGCTCGCGGTGTGGCGCTCACGCGACCCGCGGCTGGTGCGCTTCGGGCTGCTGCTGGCGCTGGCGGGCACGGGCTGGGTGCTGAGCTCGGCCGGCCTCATCACGCTGGCGGCGCCGATGCCGATCGAAAAGCCACTGGACTTCCTGCGCGTGGTCGTGCTCGCGCCCGAGCCCGGGCTGTTCGAGGTCTGGATGCTGCAGGGCGCCTTGCTGGCCGCGCCGGTGTTCGCGAGCACCGTGGTGGCCCTGCCCATGCTGGTCGACCGCCCGGTGCCGGTGCACGTGGCCGTGGGCGCGAGCTGGCGCGCGGTGGCCAACCACCCGGTGCTGCTGGTGGCCTGGGCACTGCTGATTGCGCTGCTCGTGGCGCTGGCCATGCTGCCGGCGCTGCTGGGCCTGGTGGTGGTGATCCCCTGGCTGGCACACGCGAGCTGGCACGCTTACCGCGAGCTCGCCCCGGACCGGCGGGAGGCCTGAGCCATGCCCCCCGGCACCCTGTGGGGCTTCACCGAGGCCCAGATCGCGCAGTTCGGTCTCACCTTCGGCATCGGCGCCTTCATCGCCTACATGCTGTTCATCGTCTACAAGCTCGCGCGCGAATCCAAGGCCGGGCGCTTCGGCACCTTCGTGCTGTTCCTGGTGCTGTCCTTCGGCATGGTGGGGTTTCTGGCCAAGAGCCTCATCCAGTGGGTGATCGGCATCTGAAAAAGCCTGGCTCGCGGCTTGCTAGCGGCCCCCCGGGCGGCTACAATGCGCGCTTCACGACCAAATGGGCGGGTTACCACCGGCCCATTTTTTTTGGCCGGGCGGGAAACCGTCACCGGCTCGACGCATTTCATTCATGGGCTGGCAAGACACCGTCGCACAAACCGTGGCCGGACTCGGCTTTGACCTGGTGGACCTGGAGCGGTCCGCCGGCGGCTTGCTGCGCGTGACGATCGACCTGCCCTGGACGCCGCCCGAAGCGGGCCAGCCGCTGCCGACCGAGCAGTTCGTGACCGTCGAGGACTGCGAGCGCGTCACGCGCCAGCTGCAGTACGCGCTGGAGGTCGAGGGCACCGATTACCGCCGGCTCGAGGTGGGCTCGCCGGGCATCGACCGCCCGCTGCGCCACGAGAACGACTTCCGCCGTTTCGAGGGCCAGGTGGTCGACATCACGCTCAAGGCCGCGCTCGGCGCCAATGGCGCTGTGGCGGCCAACCGCAAGAAATTCCGCGGCACGCTCGAGCGGGCCGAGGGCTGGGCGCAGACCGGGCAGTGGCAGATCGTCTGGAGCGACGAGCCGCCGCCCAAGCCGGGCCAGCGCGTGAGCAAGAAGCGCGAAGCCGCGCCGTTGCAGGCGCTGGGCTTCACGCTGGACGAAATCGCACAGGCGCGGCTGGCGCCGATCGTGAATTTCAAGGGGCGGGGCGCCCCGGGTGCCTGAGGCGCCGCAGGACAAGACCAAGGATCGAACTGGAAAGGCAGGCAAAACGATGAACCGCGAAATGTTGATGCTGATCGATGCCATCTCGCGCGAGAAGAACGTCGAGCGCGACGTGGTGCTGGGTGCGGTCGAGCAGGCGCTGGCCTCGGCGACGAAGAAGCTCTACAAGGGCGAGGTCGACATCCGCGTGGCCATGGACCCGGACACGGGCGCCTACGAAACCTTCCGCCGCTGGCTCGTGGTGCCCGATGAAGCCGGCCTGCAGAACCCCGACGCCGAAGAGCTGCTGTCCGATGCGCGCGACGAGATCGCCGACATCGAAGAAGGCGACTACATCGAGAAGCCGGTCGAGAGCGTGCCCATCGGCCGCATCGGCGCCATGGCCGCCAAGCAGGTCATCCTGCAGAAGATCCGCGACGCCGAGCGCGAGATGCTGCTCAACGACTTCATGTCGCGCGGCGACAAGATCTTCGTCGGCACCGTCAAGCGCATGGACAAGGGCGACCTGATCGTCGAGAGCGGCCGCGTCGAAGGCCGCCTCAAGCGCGGCGAGATGATCCCCAAGGAAAACTTCCGCACCGGCGATCGCGTGCGCGCCATGATCATGGAGGTCGACCTCACGTTGCGTGGCGCGCCCATCCTGCTGTCGCGCTCGGCCCCCGAGTTCATGATCGAGCTGTTCCGCCAGGAAGTGCCCGAGATCGAGCAGGGCCTGCTCGAAATCAAGAAATGTGCCCGTGACCCGGGCTCGCGCGCCAAGATCGCCGTGCACAGCTTCGACAAGCGCATCGACCCGATCGGCACCTGCGTGGGTGTGCGCGGTTCGCGCGTGAACGCCGTCACCAACGAGCTCGCGGGCGAGCGCGTGGACATCGTGCTGTGGTCCGAAGACCCGGCGCAGTTCGTGATCGGCGCGCTCGCGCCGGCCAACGTGGTGTCCATCGTGGTCGACGAAGAGCGCCACGCCATGGACGTGGTGGTCGACGAGGAGAACCTCGCGATCGCCATCGGCCGCGGCGGCCAGAACGTGCGTCTGGCCAGCGAACTCACGGGCTGGCGCATCAACATCATGACGGCCGACGAATCGGCCCAGAAGCAGGCCGAAGAGGCCGACGGCATCCGCAAGGTGTTCATGGCCAAGCTGGACGTGGACCAGGAGATCGCCGACATCCTGATCGAGGAAGGTTTCACCAGCCTCGAGGAAGTGGCCTACGTGCCGCTGCAGGAAATGCTCGAGATCGAATCCTTCGACGAAGACACCGTCAACGAGCTGCGCACGCGCGCCAAGGACGCCCTGCTCACGATGGAAATCGCGCGCGAGGAAAACGTCGAAGAGGTGTCGCAGAACCTCAAGGACCTCGAGGGCATCACGCCCGAACTGATTGCCAAGCTGGCCGAGGCCGGCATCCACACCCGCGACGACCTGGCCGACCTGGCCACCGACGAACTGACCGAGATCACCGGCCAGTCCGATGCGGACGCCACCGACCTGATCATGAAAGCCCGCGCCCACTGGTTCACCGCCGGTGACGAAGCGCAGCCGCAATCCTGATCACGGAGGCCCACGGAGCACAGCACACATGACCAGTACCACCGTCGCCGAATTCGCCGCCGAACTGAACAAACCCGCCGCCGTGCTGCTCGAGCAGCTCACGGCCGCGGGTGTGCGCAAGTCCGCGCCGTCCGATCCCATCACCGAAGCCGACAAGCAGCGCCTGCTCGGCCACCTGCAGGCCGCACACGGCACCGCCAGCGGCGAGCGCAAAAAGATCACGCTGGTCAAGAAGTCCACGTCCGAGATCAAGCAGGCCGACGCCATGGGCCGTGCGCGCACGATCCAGGTCGAGGTGCGCAAGAAGCGCACCTTCATCAAGCGTGATGACGAGCCCACGACGACCGAGGCCGAGGCGCCCGCGGCCGAACCCGCGGTGCCGGCGATCGACCCGGCCGAGCTGGCCCGCCGCGAGGAAGAGGCCCGCCGCCAGGCCGAGCTGATCCGCCGCCAGGAAGAAGAGCTGGCCGCCAAGCGCGCCGCGCGTGAAGCCGAAGAGGCCCGTGCCGCCGAAGCCGCGGCCGCCGCCAAGGCCGCGGCCGAAGCCGCTGCGGCCGCCAAAGCCGCGGCCGACGCCGCCGCGCCCAAAGAGGCCGCTGCGCCTGCCGCCGAAGCGGCTGCGCCGGCCAAGCCCGTGGCCGTGAAGGTCAAGGGTCCGGACAAGGAAGCCGCTGCCGCGGCCGCCGCGGCCAAGGCCGCCGAAGACAAGAAGGCCGAAGAGGCGCGCGCCGCCGACCTGCTCGAGCGCCGCCGCAAGGCCGAAGCCGAGGCCGCCAACATCCGCGCCATGATGGCCGCGCCCGCGAAGACGCTGGTGGCCAAGAAGCCCGAGCCCGCGCCCGACGCGAAGGCCGGCCTCAAGGGCACGCTGCACAAGCCCGCGGGCACCGCCGCCAAGGCCCCCGCCACTGCGGCGGCGGGTGCGGCCGCGGGTGCCGGCAAGAAAGAGGTCAAGTCCGAGAACCTGTCCTCCACCTGGAAGGACGACGCGGCCAAGAAGAAAGAGATCAAGACCCGTGGCGACACCAGCTCGGGCCGCAGCAACTGGCGCAGCGGGCCCAAGGGCCGCCGCGGCGACAGCCGCGACAGCCGCGACGGCCAGGGCAGCTTCCAGGCGCCCGCCGAGTTCAAGCAGATCGAGGTGCACGTGCCCGAGACCATCACGGTGGCCGAGCTCGCGCACAAGATGTCGGTGAAGTCGTCCGAGGTGATCAAGCAGCTCATGAAGCTGGGCCAGATGGTCACGATCAACCAGTCGCTCGACCAGGACACCGCGATGATCCTGGTGGAAGAACTGGGCCACAAGGCGGTGCAGGCCGCCCTCGACGACCCCGAGGCCTTCACCGAGGAAGAGGTGCAGGGCCAGCAGGCCGAGGCGCTGCCGCGCGCGCCCGTGGTCACCGTCATGGGCCACGTGGACCACGGCAAGACCTCGCTGCTCGACTACATCCGCCGCGCCAAGGTGGCCGCGGGCGAAGCCGGCGGCATCACGCAGCACATCGGCGCCTACCACGTGGACACGCCGCGCGGCATGGTGACCTTCCTCGACACCCCGGGTCACGAGGCCTTCACGGCCATGCGTGCGCGCGGTGCCCAGGCCACCGACATCGTGATCCTGGTCTGCGCCGCCGACGACGGCGTGATGCCGCAGACCAAGGAAGCCATCAAGCACGCCAAGGCCGCGGGCGTTCCCATCGTGGTCGCCATGACCAAGGCCGACAAGCCCGAAGCCAACATCGAGCGCGTGAAGTCCGAGCTCGTGGGCGAAGAGGTGGTGCCCGAGGAATTCGGCGGTGAATCGCCCTTCGTGGCGGTGTCGGCCAAGACCGGCCTGGGCATCGACGAACTGCTCGAGCAGGTGCTGCTGCAGGCCGAGGTGCTCGAGCTCAAGGCCCCGGTGGACGCCATGGCCAAGGGCCTGGTGATCGAAGCCCGCCTCGACAAGGGCCGCGGCGCCGTGGCCACCGTGCTGGTGCAAAGCGGCACGCTCAAGGTCGGCGACGTGGTGCTGGCGGGCCAGACCTCGGGCCGCGTGCGCGCCATGCTCGACGAGAACGGCCGCAACACCAAGGAAGCCGGCCCCTCCATTCCGGTGGAGATCCAGGGCCTGGCCGAAGTGCCGCAGGCCGGCGACGAGTTCATGGTGATGGCCGACGAGCGCCGCGCGCGCGAGATCGCCACCTACCGCGCGGGCAAGTACCGCAGCACCAAGCTCGCCAAGCAGCAGGCCGCCAAGCTCGAGAACATGTTCGCCGACATGTCGGCGGGCGAGGTCAAGACCCTGCCCATCATCCTCAAGGCCGACGTGCAGGGCTCGCAGGAGGCACTGGCCGCCGCGCTGCTCAAGCTCTCGACCGAAGAGGTGCGGGTGCAGCTCGTGTACGCGGGCGTTGGCGGCATCAGCGAGAGCGACATCAACCTCGCGATCGCCTCGGGCGCTGTGGTCATCGGCTTCAACGTGCGCGCCGATGCCGGTGCGCGCAAGCTGGCCGAGGGCAACGAGATCGACCTGCGCTACTACAACATCATCTACGACGCGGTCGACGAGCTGAAAGCGGCCATGTCCGGCATGCTCGCGCCCGAAAAGCGCGAAGAGGTCATCGGCATGGCCGAGATCCGCACGGTGTTCGTGGCCTCCAAGATCGGTACCGTGGCCGGCTGTATGGTCACCTCGGGCCAGGTCACGCGCTCGGCCCACTACCGGCTGCTGCGCGACAACGTGGTGGTGCACACGGGCGAGCTCGAATCGCTCAAGCGCCTCAAGGACGACGTGCGCGAGGTCAAGGAAGGCTTCGAGTGCGGTATCAAGCTGCGCAACTACAACGACATCAAAGAGGGCGACCAGCTCGAGTTCTTTGAGGTCAAGGAAGTGGCGCGCACGCTGTAAGGCGCGCGCACCGTCGAAAGCGAACCATGCCCCGCAAGGCCTCGTCCGTCCCCAACCGCGGCTACCGCGTGGCCGACCAGATCCAGCGCGATCTGGCCGAGCTGATCGCGCGCGAGTTGAAGGACCCGCGCGTGGGCATGGTCACGCTCAACGCGGTCGAGGTCACGCCCGACTACGCGCACGCCAAGGTCTTCTTCAGCCTGCTCACCGGCAACCCGGAGGAAACCGCCGAAGGCCTCAACGCCGCGGCCGGTTTCCTGCGCAACGCGCTGTTCAAGCGCCTGCACATCCACACCGTGCCCACGCTGCACTTCGTGTTCGACCGCACCACCGAGCGCGCGGCCGACATGAACGCCTTGATCTCCAAGGCCGTGGCTTCGCGTTCCAAGAACGAGGACGAGTGATGCACGCGCCACGCACCAGGGTGCAACGGCGCCCTGTGCATGGGGTGTTGTTGCTCGACAAGCCGCTGGGTCTCTCCAGCAACCAGGCCTTGCAGAAGGCCAAGTGGCTGCTGCGCGCCGAAAAGGCCGGCCACACCGGCACGCTCGACCCGCTGGCCACCGGCGTGCTGCCGCTGTGTTTCGGCGCGGCCACCAAGTTCAGCCAGCTCCACCTCGACGCGGACAAGACCTACGAGACCACGGTGCGCCTGGGCGTGCGCACCAGCACGGCCGACGCCGAGGGCGAGGTGATCGCCACGCGCGCGGTGCAATGCAGCGTGGGCCAGGTGGTCGAGGTGCTCGACCGCTTCATGGGTGAGATCGAGCAGGTGCCGCCCATGCACAGCGCGCTCAAGAAAGACGGCAAGGCCCTCTACGAATACGCGCGCGATGGCGAAACCGTGGAGCGCGAGCCGCGCCGCGTGACCATCCACGAGATCGAGCTGCTCGACATGCGCCTCGATGGCGACGCGCCGCAGCTGCGCCTGCGCGTGGTCTGCAGCAAGGGCACCTACATCCGCACCCTGGGCGAAGACATCGGCGAAGCCCTGGGCTGCGGCGGCCACCTGATCGCGCTGCGCCGCGTGGCCACCGGCCCCTTCAGCGTGACCGACGCGATCACGCTCGAGGCCTTCGAGGCTCTGCCCGAAGCGCAGCGCCTGGCGGCGCTGCGGCCGGTCGATGCGCTGCTTGGCGGTCACGAGCGCGTCACGCTCGATGCCGAGCATGCCGGGCGCTTTCTGAGCGGCGTGCGCCGCCGCGGCGACTGGCCCAACCGCGAGCGCGTGGCCGTGTTCGGCCCGGCCGCCTCGCCCGCACACCCCCAAGCCGTTCTGCTGGGCACCGCCCACACGCAGGGCGGTGAACTCATTCCGGGCCGCTTGCTGAGCCCGACCGACATCCAGCAAATCCTCGACACCTCAGAGGCCACACCATGAGCAGACCCATCCGCAACATCGCCATCATTGCCCACGTCGACCACGGCAAGACCACCATGGTCGACCAGCTGCTGCGCCAGTCGGGCACCTTCGCCGAACACGAGAAGGTGGTCGACACCGTGATGGACAACAACGCCATCGAACGCGAGCGCGGCATCACCATCCTGGCCAAGAACTGCGCCGTGAGCTGGAAGGGCACGCACATCAACATCGTCGACACCCCGGGCCACGCGGACTTCGGCGGCGAGGTCGAGCGCGCGCTGTCCATGGTCGACGGCGTGGTGCTGCTGATCGACGCGCAGGAAGGCCCGATGCCGCAGACGCGCTTCGTGACCAAGAAAGCACTGGCGCTGGGCTTGAAGCCCATCGTGGTGGTGAACAAGGTCGACAAGCCCGGCGCCAACCCCGACAAGGTCGTCAACGCCGCGTTCGACCTGTTCGACAAGCTCGGCGCCACCGACGAACAGCTCGACTTCCCCGTGGTCTACGCCTCGGGCATCAACGGCTGGTCTTCGCTCGAAGAAGGCCCGGCCGGCGAGCAGTGGGGCCCCGACATGTCGGCCCTGTTCGAGACCGTGCTCAAGCACGTGCCGGCGCACCAGGGCGATCCCGCCGCGCCGCTGCAGCTGCAGATCTCCGCGCTCGACTACTCGAGCTTCGTGGGCCGCATCGGCGTGGGCCGCATCAGCGCCGGCACCATCAAGCCCGCC
>VFQP010003686.1_pt1 | contig 15268 bp, 15 predicted proteins | sample 3512351 | NCBI WGS metagenome assembly VFQP01 (sample SAMN10412372, study PRJNA504923) | tailings metagenome | isolation source: Relicate 1 Philex TSF1 revegetated site | place: Philippines: Tuba, Benguet | collected 2017-08-29 | reverse complement strand
CCAGCCGCCGCCAGTGCCCCCGCGCCCGCCCCATCCTGGCTGCCCCAGTGCTCCCGGCCCCCCTGCGGCGCCTGCGAGGGCTGTGCCAAGCCCTGCGACATGAGCATGTCCGCAAAGAGGTCCACGGCCGAGCACGCCGCTGCCGGCATCGCCGCGCCCATTGGCCCGCCCACCCGCCCGCCGGCGCTGCCCCTCGCGCCCTCCGCCGCTGCAGCGCCCTCCTGCATGCCACCTTCCCGGGCGGCCGTCGCGGCGGTCGCCGCCGCCGCCGCCGCCCTGGGCCGCTTGCTGGGGAAGGGCGCCGGCGGCGACGGCTGCGGCGTGCGGCCCTCGCCCTCCTGCCAGCCCGCCTCCTCCCGTGCCGCCCCCCAAAGCCGCTTGCTGGCGGCGCCCTGTGCGGACGCAGCCGCCAGCTCCGTGCGGCCCTGAGGCGGCGGTGGGGTGCGCGCGGCCTGCGACGTCAGGGCTGGCGCCTTGCGGCCCCCTCCCTTGCGCTCCAGGGCGCCGAGCAGGATGCTCTGGGCTGGGCGCAGCGCGGCAGCCGCCGGCGCCGCGCCGCCGTTAGGCTGCGGCGGCGGCGGAGGCAGGCGGGCCGTGGAGGAGCCAGAGCCCGCGGCGGGGCGGTCGCGGCCCTGCCCGCGCTGCGGCAGCGGCAGCAGCCGGAACGCATGCGCCTCCTCCTCCTCCTCGTCGTCATCAAACAGCATCTCCTCCTCGTCTTCCGCTGCATCTGCCGCGTCGAGCGCACTGGCCCGCTCGCCCTCGCCGCAGCCGCCGTCCGCCGCTCGCGCGCCGCCACCGGCGGCCGCCGCCACGCCGACGGGGGCCGTGGCAGGGCCGGGGTAGGTGTTGGCCCTGGCCCACCGGGACTTGGCGCTTGCGGCAGCGTCGGCCCCGCCTGTGGGCGCTGCGGCGGCGGCAACGCCCCACTCAGGCTTGGCGCCGCCCGCCGCGTGACGCTCCTTCGCCGGCGCCGCCGGCGAGGGCGCGGGCGGGCCGGCGTCCCACGCGGCATCGCCCGCCGCGCCCTCGCCGGCGGGCGGGGGCCGGGCGGAGGGCCCGCCGAGCGCCCGCAGCAGCAGCTGCGACGCGCTGCCCCCGCCGCCGCCAGTGCCGCTGTGGCCTCCGGCTCCCAGCGCCGCCCACCCCCCTGCGCCCGTCTCGCGCCTGGGTGGTGCTGCGCCGGCGTCAGCTGCGGCGTCCAGCGCTGGGGCGTGCACCTGCTTGTGCCTGCTTGCGTGGGCAGCACCTGGCGTGCCGCCGCCGGGGCCGCCGTGCGGCGCATCCGCAGGCGCAGGGGTGCTGGTGCCGGCCCCGGTGGCGGTGGCAAGAGGAGGAGGAGGGGAGGGCGTGGGCGTGGGGGCGGCGGCGCGCGCGCCGGCCGCCTTGCGCCAGGCGGCGAATAGCGTGTGCGGGGCGGGGTTCCCCAGGGCCGCCGGGTGGGCGGGCGCGGCCGCGAGCGCGCCAGCCGTGGCGCTGCTGGCGTGGGTGGCAGGCGGGTGGGTGGCGGCCCAGGCGGAGGCGACGCCGCGCTTGCCGCTGGGCGTGGCGGCGGGGAGAGGGGAGGGGAGCAGGTGGCCCAGGTGCTGGCGGGGCGGCAGCACGCTGCTGCCTCCGGCCAGGGCTGTCAGCACCGTACCCTCTGCGAACAAAGCAGGAGTAGCAAGACTGAGAAAGGCACGCCACGGCGTGCCCGAATGCAAAGAATCATCATCAGACCCCGTCGACGAGTGCGCTCACCCTTGGCGGCGGCACCTCGTCCCTTGGTGGCGCCCACTCCCGCTCCACGCACGCCCTTGGCCCCACCGGCGCCGCCAGTGGCGCTCCTCGCCCGCGGCGCTGCGCCTCCGCCACTGCCCACCACGCCAGGCTGCTCCTCTGCGCCGCCGCTGGCCGCCGCCGTGTCCCCCGCCGCGCCTCCGTCGTCGTTTGCCGCACCTCCCCCCGGCGTCGCGCTGGCAGACAGCGGCGGCGGCGGGGCGGCGGCACCAGTGGCAGGCGTGCCCAAGGCGCTGGCGGGCGCGGTGGATGCGTGTGGCGCTGCTGCTGCCGCTGCTGCTGCTCCGCTGGACGAGAGGTCAAACGCCTGTACCTGCGCAGCCAAGGGGGTCAACGGGTGTGCCCGCAAGTGGCCGTGGCCGCACGCGTGTTTGCGCAAGCCAACACCAGGCCTTGGGCAAAGAGAAGCAGAAGCACAGTCACGGACAGATTTGAGCCCCGAGGCCCACTGACACGGGTCAAGGGCCCGAGGCCCACGCACCTGGTCGAGGCCCACGCACTTGTCCAGCAGCACACACGCCACCAGCTTGAGCGGCGCCGCGCCAGATGTCGGCGGCGCCTGGGCGGCCGAACGCGCCGACGCGAAGCCGCCTGGCTTGGAGGAGGAGGGCGCCGCGGCAGCGCGCTGCTGCTGCTGCGACAGGTCCACCGTGACGGTGAACTGCGACATCGCTCGGCGCACGACGGCGCAAGCAAACGGACTGTGAGGGCGTGGTGTGCGACCGAATCGGTGTGGTGGGCGGAGTGCCGTGCGGAGAAGCGGGCGGAGCTCACCTTGTGCGGGGAGGGGAAGGTCTCGACGACGAGCGGCAGCTGCATCAGCAGGCGGTCGTTCCACACGCTGCCGACCAGCAGCCGCGCCCGCGTGTGGTTGCCGCCGCCGCCGCTGCCGCCGCCGTGCGCCCCGCCGCTGCCCCTGCCGCCCGTGGCGGCCGCGTTCTGCTGCGCCGCCGCGCCGCCGCCACCGGACGCGCCGCCGCCCTGGGCGGCTGGCGTCGAGGTGGTTGTGGGGTCGGCGTCGAGGCGCTCCAGCTGCAGCTGCACCTCGACGCGACTGCCGTCAGCTGCGCAGGAAACAGCGCGAAAAGGCGAGCACTTGCGAATGCAGGTGCAGGTGCGCGCGATTCGCGGCGGCATCGCGACCTCCCATCCCCGTGAGCCGCACCCGAGAGCGCGCGGCGCCCGAGCAGCGTGAAGCGCAGCGCGGGCGGCAGCATCTTGAGCACCTCGCGCCGCAGTGTGTCGCCGAACGGGTAGAAGCGCTGCGCCGCCGCCTCGATGCGCCTGGGGTCCGCCGCCGCCAGCGCCCTGCACGGCAGCATCCGTCGCGTGAGGGCAGCGGCCCACCCATCGCGTGAGGGCGGCGAACCACGTGTCGGACTGCGTGCCCATGCGCTCAGCCAGCGGCGAGCACAGCGAGCTCGCGCGCGCACCTGAGGCCTCCCAGCCCGGCCGCGGCCAGCCGCGAGGCGGTGAGGTGGCCGACGTGCGGCAGCTGCCTGCACTGCTGCTGCGAGTCGGGCCACATGCGCAGCCGCAGGCTCTTGTGCAGCTGCAGCGCGTTGCAGGCGCCGGCGAACGACCCGCTCAGCTGGTAGTACCTGCGCAGCCGCCCACACACACGCAGGCTCAGGCAAGGACTTGAGAGTGAGCACTGGCGTGGCCAGTGCTCGTGGGAGGGCGTGTGGGGCAGCGCGCTTGCACTGCTGATCATAGGGGCCTCGCCCTCACCGCGCCATGGCGCCCGCCACCTTTTCCACGCTCTTGATGGCCTGCTCCTGCTCCTGCCGCATGCCGTAGTCCAGCTTGTCGTGCGGGTGGTCGCCCACCGCCTCGTTCAGCTGCGGCCCACACACACCGGGCCATATGGGCTCTGGCTCTCTTCCTAACGCTCACACCCGCACCGCACCGCATCGTGCGGTTGGCTCCCAACCACTACGCCGGCCTTGCTGGGCACGCTCCGCCCGAGTCGCCAGCTGCGTGGCTGCGCCTGTGTCCACCGCCCCCAACGGCCCAAACGGCACGACACACAGCGCGGAGCGGCGCCTCACCAGCACGTAGACCTTGTCCTGCGGCTCGCGGATCTTGTCCTTGCGCTTGCTGGCGCCGTGCCCCGAGGCCGGCGGCACCATGAGCGGGTACTTGGGCCCGCCCTGCTCCGGCGGCAGCGCGTGCATCTCGGCCAGGAGCTTCTTCTCTCCCCTGCGAGCGATGTGCACGAGACGCGGCCACAGGACACAGCGGCAGCAGCAGAGTTGCAACCACACTGCAGGGGCACGCCGCAACAGCCGAGGACGCAGGGCGACGTGTGCCGGACGGGTCGCCGAGGGTGGGTGGGTGCAGCGCGTGGCCCCCGGTCGCCCCGCCCCAGCCCGCACCTGCGCACGCTCATGTGCTGCACCTCGGCGGCGCCCGACAGCACGCCCAGCAGCGTGGGCACGCCGGGCGACCGCGCCACCTGCATCAGGCGCACCTGCGCATGCAACGCAGCGGGCACGCCGTTCGTGTGTTTGCGTCCTGGCACCCGGGAACGCATGCTCTGGCCTGGGCCGGTGCCTAGTCTTCCTCGCTGCTGATCCTTGCTGCCGCGGCAGTGGATCCAACGCCCCGTCATGCAAGCCACACACACACGCCAGCGCCCGCCTGTCAAATGCGAGCAAAGCGGGAAGCTCGCCACGGAGCCCTGCTGCACGCGGCAAACGGCGCATCGGCGCTTCCACCACCGGTGCAGGTGTGCTAGCGAGTGCAACAGCGGGGACCCTCACCATGGTTGGGAAGGCCACGCAGTGGCTGGCCATGACGCGCCCGGCGTCCGTGGCGGTCAGCGAGAAGCCGTCCTCGTCGCTGGCCAGCTGCGAATGCAGGGAGCGCAATCGTGATCCACGGAGCGCGATCGTGATCAGCACAACAACTGTTCACACTCCTGCCGCTCCCGTGGCGATGCGTGGTCACTCTTGCGCCGTAGTTGCACGAAAGGGCGGCAGCGGCGTGCACGCACGAGGCCCTGCCCGGCTGCCCGCCACGGTTGGTGCTGCTCACCAGCCCGTGCTGCACCAGCAGGCGCGTGTTCTCCAGCACCAAGGTGTCCCGCAGGTGCGCCTCAAGGCTGAAGCCCGCCGCCTGGCTCACGCCGCGCGGCACGCCGTACCTGGCCGGCTGCCGCAGCATCTGCGCCGCAGCACACACGCGTGCAAGCAGACGAGCACGCACGCGCCTCAGTGCTGGCCCTTTGCGCCCTGCCACGGCGGCGCACGCGTCCGCAGGCGGGCCGCGTGCCACTCCGTCAGCGCCCGCCTGGCTGGCCGTGCGGGCGAGAGTCCAGAGGTTTGCGCCATGCGCGCACGGGGCCTGAGGAGCAGCTGATCACTGAGAACAGCTGTGAGCCTGAGCGCATCGCACCCGGACGAAGAGGAAGGTGCTCTTGAGCCAGTCAATGGCGAGCGACACGTCCGTGATGGTCTGCAGCGATATCTCGGCCAGCAGGTGCTCGATGAAGCACGCCTGGTCAGGCGCAGCAGCGGTTGGCACAGGCAGGGCAACGCAGCACAGCACTTGACAGCTCGCCGCGTTGCGTCAGCGTGTCGGGGCGGCCAGAAGGAGGAAACGACCCCCGCAGGCGCACGTGCTCGCGTGTGTCGTGAGTTGCCGCGGGGTGCAGCCGCACGCTGAGAAGGGGCAGTGTTTGCTGCGGCGGACCAACAGCGGCGGCGGGCATGGCCGTGGCGCCCCCTGCAGTGGCACTCAGGGCCACCGCTGCTCACCTTGAGCCCGCTCTCCACCTCCTCCTGGCCGTTGATCAGGTTGCGGTACTTGGAGGCCATGTGCTGGTGCGTCATGATGACGGCAACGCCCTCGGTGTCAAACTGCGGCCGGCCCGCCCGCCCCACCATCTGCGCGCGCGCGCAAGAGCGCGCCCAGGCCAGCAGCGCCCCTGTCGCGAGGCGCTTGGCCACGAAGGAGGCGTGCGACCGTGTCCTAGACATGAGAGAAAGGCGACAAACCTGCAAGCACACGCTCTGCTCGTACTCCTTGTAGCCCGCCGACGGCGCGGGCCCCGCCGAGCCGCCCGCGCTGCCCCCGCCGCCACCGCCCTGGCTGCTGTCGGCGCCGCCGCATTCGGCGCTGGCGCCCAGGGCGGCCTCGTTGGCACCGCAGTATCGCCGCGTGCCCTTGATCACGACGAGGTGCGCCGGGAGGTTGACGCCGACCGCCAGCGTGGAGGTGGCGCACAGCACCTGTGTTTGCGTGCATACGTGCAGGCACAGGCGAGGTGTGCGCGGCCTGGCCCCGCGAGAGGTGCGCGTGGTGCTGTCGAGGGGCGATGGAAGAGCCGCACCGGCAGGTCCTGCGACAGGAAGAGGCGCTCGACCAGCTCCCGGTCGGCGGCCTCCATGGCGGCGTGGTGGAAGCCCACGCCGGCCTCGAGGCACGCGCGCAGCGCCTTGGCCGAGGCGCCGGCCGCCGCCGCGCGCAGTCGCATCGCGTGCGCCTGCGATGTGGGAGCGCGCCGTGCAGACGGCGCAGGGCGCGCGGTACCTGTGTGGCGCCCAGCGAGTGTCAGATGGCGGCAGTGACGGAAGCCTGCCCGAGGCCTCACACCTGGTCGCGAAGGTAGGCGCCGGGGCGGCCGGGGAAGGGCGCGAGCTTGGCCAGGTGCTGCGCCGACTCCTGGGCGCCCTTGCGCGTGCTGCGGCGGCAGCGAGACGCACATCGACAGCAGCACGCGGCTCCGTGAGGCGCAGGTCGGCGCGTACCTTCGAGGTGGCCCATGCCGCTGCGCACCTGCAAAAGACGAGCGCTGGCTTGCCGGCGTTGAACTCGGCGACCACGCCGGGCAGGTACTCGTTGAGCTTGCGCTCAAAGAGGAAGTCGTTCTTGCTGGGCGCGTAGCTCCTGCGCACCGCGCGCACAACGCGCAGCCATGGGCTTCGCTCGCCCTCGCCACTGCCGCGTCCGCCGCACTCAGGCCGCAGGTCGCGACTCACTTGACGATGGTGCGCAGGCGGCAGGGCCGCATCTCCTCGCCGTAGACGTGCAGGCCCGCCGGCAACGGCGCGCCCAGCCACACAGCAATGTCCTCGGCGTTGGGGATGGTGGCGCTGACGGCCACGAAGCGCACGCCGGCGATTGGCATCTGCGACGGCGGGGCGAGGTGCGGACGCGTTGCACGCTCCCGCCTGGGGTCAAGGGGGGAACGCTTCCTCCCCCTGTGTGAACGCGTTCACCTGCTTCATGGTGCTCCAGCGCGACACCATCTTGATGCGCGACACGACGCCGGCCTCCAGCGAGGAGCCCCGCCCCGGCTCGCCCAGCAGATGCACCTTCACACCACACGCGCGCAGCACACGCGGGCACCGTGTGCCCGCCCCCGCCACCTGGTCATGATGCTGCGCTCACGGCGAACAGAAGAGGGCCGCTCGCACCTCGTCAATCAGCACCAGCGCCACGTCGCCCATGAACCCGGCCGCCCCGCCCTCGTGCAGCCGCCGCGTCACGGCGTCTGCATGCAAAACGACGAGCAGCGCAGGGCCCACGGCGCGGTGTCACCTTCCTGCCTCAGCGGCCCTGCCTTGGCGGTGCATCCCACCACGCCCCAAGCAGCCTGACAGCGGGACATGCACACGCGCGCACCGAACTTTTCCGGCGTGCAGCAGATGATGTCCGCGGCCTGCAGGTCCAGCCGCTCGGCCTCCCGGTCGCCCGTCAGCTCCAGCACCTGTGCACCCAGCCGCTGCCCGTACCTGCACCACCACACGCGCACACGCACAGGACGACATCCCCCACGCATCCCCCCTGGTGCCCACGCGTGCACTCACAACTGCCTGCCCTCTGCTGCGCTTGCGGTTCCGGGCAAGGCCGAGATGGAAATTGGGGGCGGGCTGCGCACCTGGCGGTCCAGTCCTTGACTTTCTCCTGCACCAGCGCGCGCGTGGGGCCCAGGTACAGCGCCTTGCCGTCGGCCCGCGACCGGTCCAGCCGCTGCGGGGCGCCGCCGCCTGCTCGTGCCACGCACGCAGGCGAGCACCATGGCGCCGTCATGTCTGGAAGCACGTGGTGCATGGTGCGGTTGGAGTGCGCGCACCGCACGGGTGTCAGTCACCTGCTGCAGGCGGCGCGAGCTGCGCGCTCAGCAGGCGCAGCATGGCGAGCTCCATCACGCCCGTCTTGCCCGAGCCCGTGGGCGCCGCCACCACCTGCGCCACGCGTGAATGGAGGGGAGCGGGCTGGCGCGCGCCAGCGTGAGGGCTGGCCGTGTGCGTGTGTGTGATGAGAGCCAAGATGGGAGGAGAGGCAGCGCCTGCCCGGGGCGCTCTGCACTGACCATGTTGATTCCCGAGCCGTAGGCGTGGTCAAAGCACTCGGACTGCACCGAGTTGAAGTAGGAGAAGGGGAAGAGGACGCGGAACGCCGGCGGCAGCTCGGCCACGGCCCGCAGCGCCCCGCCCGGCCCGGCGTGCGCTGCCGGTCCTCCGCCTCCTCCTGTGCCGCCGCCGCCTCCTCCGCCGCCGCCGCCGCCAGCGCCATGGCCAGCTGGGATCGGGTAGTGGAGGTGCGGGGCGCCGGGCGCTGCGCCAGCGTGCGGCTGGCCTGGCAGTGCTGGCACTTGCCACTCCTGGCGCTGCTGCTGCTGCTGCCACTCGTGGTGCTGCTGCTGCTGCCACTCGTGGTGCTGCTGCCACTCGTGGTGCTGCTGCTCCTGCATGTGCGCCTGAGTCCACGCCTGAGGCTCGTCGTGCCCGTGCGGCTGGGGTCCCGCCACCACGTCGTGTTGCTGCCAGGGGTCCTGCTCCCACTCGTCGTCCATCATGCCTGCATCCTCGAGTTCTTGCTGCTGGCCAACGCTGGGCTGGAGCTGCGCCTGCGGGGCTCCTCCGCCCCAAGATCGCTGCGCGCCGGCCCACATCGTGCCGAGCGAGCGCTGCGGCGGCCCGAGGTGATCACAGTCGTCGTCGCTCGAGGCTCGTTGCCACGCTGCCGGAGGCCAGGTTGGCCTGCGCTCGCTCGCCGAGGCCGCAAGGTTTGGTGGTCACGGTCGCGGGGAAGACGCGGCGCGCGCGACGGCCACTTGGGAGCGCAGGAGGCCAGTGCGCGACTGCTGCGCGCGCGCCATGCTCAACGTGTGAGTGTTGCAGCAGAGGCCGGGTCCGACAGGCACCACAGCGCACAGCACGCTCTGCACGCGACGCAAAAGTTCGATGTTCACCGCGCCGCCTTGAGCACGCGGGCCATGGGGCCAAACGCCTCTGCGCTCACGGAGATGGGCGTGCCTGGCTCGGGGCTGTTGGTGCCCACGCCGACCACAGGGACGAACCAGCACTTGCGCACGTCGCGTGACTCGAGCTGCGCAAACACGCCGGGCCCGTCGCTGCCCGGCCATGAGGGCCTCTTCCAGGTCTGCGCGGCCAAGCACGTGCGCACGACGTGGTTCGTTCAGCGTCGCGGGCGCGAGCGCTGCAAGCTGCTGCGGCGCCGCAGGACAGCACCCCACACCTGCGGGAAGGCGATGGACGGCTTGGGCACCAGCGTCATGACCGCCTGCGCGTCCAGCTTCTCGGCGCCTGCATGTGACGGGGACCATCGTGCGAGCAAGGGGCGTCAAGCGCTGTGCGTGCTGCAGAACACGAGGAGGAGCAGCAGCAAGGCCCAACACACTCACAGGCTCTGCAGAAGTTGACAAAGCCCTCGAGGCTCTGCGGCGAGTCCCAGGCGCCGGCGCCACGGATGTGCGGCTGCACCTCCTCCGTCACGCCCTCTGACCCCGGCCCTGCGTGCGCGCAGCGCACGCACAAGGCCAAAGCACCACACCTCGAACCAGCGAGTGCGTGCCCCTGCACGGACGCGCGTCTGCGCCGCCCACGCTGTCCATCGCCATCGAGGCCTCACACCTGGCAGCATGTGCACCATGCCGACCCAGTCCACGCCGTGGTCCCTGACCTCGTCCGCCAGCAGCTTCAGGTACTCCTCACAGCTGCGGCGCGGGCAGAGGGGGCACACACCGTCAGCGCAACGCGTTCCAGGCGCACTACAGCTGTGCTGCGTCCTGGGGCGAAGCTGCCACTCACAATGCCGCCACCTCTTCCGAGCCCAGGTCCTCGTACTCGGCGTCGCCTGGCGGCTGCTGCTGCGGCTGTGGCGGCTGGGCGCTCGGTGCAGCCTGCAGGTCATGCACGACGTGAGAGCAGACCGTGGTGGCGGCGCACGGCCTCCAGCACTTGCGCGTGCGGCACAAATGGTTCCGCACTCACCTGTTGTTGTGCGGGCTGCTGCTGCTGCTGCTGCTTGGGTGGCGCTGCGGGCTCCTCGGCCGGCAGGCCGCTGTCCACGTTGAGCTGCTTGGCCAGCGCCCTGATCTTCTGCAGCAGCGCCTTGTCTGGCCGGTCGTCGGTGCTGACCTCCAAGGCCTTGCGGTAGCTCTCCAGCGCCTGCGGGCGTGGGCCAACAGGCGTGCGCTGGTTCGCGCGCCCGGATCATCACCGGATCACACGCAGGACTGCACGCGCAGCCGGCGCACTTGCCGGAGCGTGCTTGCCCTGCTCCTCGAGAATTGCCCCTTTGCGGAAGTGGCCCTTGCTGAAGCCCGGGCTGAGCGTGATGCACTTGTCCGCGTCCTCGAGCGCCTTGGCCACCTTCTTGAGCTTCAGCAGCGCCGCGCTCCGATTGCTGCAGCCACGCGCGCATTGTGAGCAATCTGCCTTGCGAGCACGCCACGCGCGCTCCGAGCGAGCTAGGCGCGTCGAGATCCCCACATCTGTGCCTCCCCGCTGCCTCCCCTACACTCTCCTCCTCACCTGTAGAGCACGGGGTCATCCGGCTGACACTTGATGGCGGACGTGTACGCAGCAGCAGCCTTCAAAAACTCTCCGGCCTTGAAGTGCGCGTTGCCCTGCTCCTTCAGCTGGGCGGCCTGTGCGTTGCCAGTGCTGGCTGACGCCGTGCCAGGCCCTGGGCTGCTCGTCGACGTGGTGGCGTCGGCTGCCATGCTGCCGTGTGTGTGTGCTGCTGGTCAAGCAATCGAGGGTTGGGTGCCCGGGGGCCCAGCACGAGACGGGAGGGGGCGTCCACCAAGCTGAACACGCAGCAAGACATCCACGACTGCTGTGCCACTTGGCGTTGAATTCAGCGCTGCTGGCCATGGGCGCAGGCGCAGCGCACCGTGACGGGCGCGCGCCAGGGTGCCTTTTGAGGAAGGCCTGAGCAAGGTGAGCAAGCGCCATTGGCTCACTTGCGCTGCAGGGAGGCGGGGACAGCGCGCACACCTTCGCCCCGCGGTGCTGGCACGCATGGCGATGCCGGGCCCCCCCACGCACAAACGCCACGCGCCCGGTTTAGAGCTAGAAGTCGCCTGCAGTTAGCAGAGCCCACAGCCATCCAAAGCCTGCACCCGTTTCCCCCTTAGGCCCCCAGTCCTGCTGGGCCCCTTGCTTCCCGCCACGCCTCTGCGCACGAGTTTGCGCACGCCCTCTCTCGCGAGCAGCGAGGACACCGCATCGGACCTCCACCCAGTCGCGCAGACCTCCTCATCAGTCGCAGCCGACTAGCGCGCAGCAGCGGAGAGGCGAGCTCGGGGGAGGACACGCACCAGAGGTCCTCCCTCCCCGCACCCCACGACCAGCAGCAATGGACGCGTACTGGCGCCTGCTGAGCGACTGCCTGGCCACGGGGTCCTCCTACAACCCATGGCAACTGGCCCAGAACGCGCTGCGGCTCCCCGACGTGACCCTGGGCGGTCCCGGCGCGAAGCGCTCGTTCCGCCCGCTCGCCAAGGTGATGGGGTGCTCTCGGAGCTTCAGCGACTGGCTCCACGCGCAGCTCGATGTCCTCGTCAACAGTCACTCCCTCAGTTTGGAGCGCAAGGTGCGCCGGGGGGGCCCCCGCGCCAGCACACACGCACGTGCACACCTGCGCGCCACCTCACCACACCTGCTTCACTTGACGCGGCTGCACAAACCTGATGAGCTGCACAGCAACAGCCTGCGCGCTCTTGTGGTGCTGCCGCCTTTCCGCGCGTAGCTGGGCGAGGGCGGCTTTGCGTTCGTGTACCTGGTCAAGGAGCTGCCATCCCCGGGCACCTTTGACGTGGACCCCTCGGCGCGCTACGCCCTCAAGAAGGTGAGCAGCACCCGCCGCACCAGCAGCCGCCGCAGCAGCTGCGCACGCCGGCGGCCTGGCGGTCGCACGCTCTGCGCGCCTGACTCTGCTCACCTTGGCTCCGCTGGGACCCACCACCACCGCGGCACCGCAAACACCCCTGGTCACGGCGCGTGTGTGTTCAAACATGTCTTTGTGTGTGCAGGTGCTGGCCAGCGCGCCCGAGCACCTGCGCGCCGCGCAGCGCGAGATCGAGGTGCAGCAGGCCGCGCGGCACCCCTGCCTGCTGCCGCTGCTCGACTGGTCCGTGGTGCCGCCGCCGCCCGGCGACGCGCAGGGCACGCACACCATTTACATGCTCTCACCCGCCTACACAGGTGATTTGCGGAGGCGCACGCTTTCTTCCCGCCTCCGTGCACGCCTCGCTGCGCTACTCCCGACGCGGCAAGCGGCACTCATTTGTGCCTTCGTGGCGCGCGCGCACGTACAAACGCACCATGGTGGTGGTGGCGCGCGCAGACGGGAGCCTGGCTGACCTGCTGGTGCGCCTGGGCAAGGCGCGCGCCGCCACCAACCCGCACCACTTCAAGGCGCTGGCGGCGGCGGCGGCGGGCGGCGCGCCGACGGACGCGCAGGTACACCAGCAGCCGCAGCTGCAGCAGGCGCTGCTCAGCACGCGCCAGGTGCGCCCTCCTGGGTCTTGCTGGTGGTGATGGGTGGGGCCCGCCCTCTCACGACCCGCACCGCTGCCGCACAGCATCCCTAGCCGTGTAGGGCAGGGGCAGAGAGCGACCCTGGGCCCCCTTCCTGAATGGCGCGCAGGTGCTGGCCGTGTTCGCCCAGCTGTGCCTGGCGCTCGCCGCGCTGCACCAGGCCGGCTACGCGCACCGCGACGTAAAGACGCACAACGTGCTGGTGCGGCGCCTTGACGCGCACGGCGCGCCGCTGGCCGGCGCCGGCTCGGGCGCCCTCAGCGTGCCCGGATCGCGCGAGGGCTCGGCGCACGGCGCCGCCCGCTACCTCCGCGGGCCCCGCGCCGCCGCCGCCGCCGCGCCCTCGCACCTGCAGCCGCCGCCCACCGTCGTCGCCACCGCCGCCGCGCTCGCCGGCCAGCAGCAGCAGCAGCAGCAGCAGCAGCAGCAGCAGCAGCAGCGGCCCGCCGTGCTGCCCAAGTCGCACACCTTCTCCACCTCCTCCTCCTCCTCCCCGTCGCAGCCGTCGGTAGCCGTCGCCGCCGACGCCGTGGCGCGGGCCGCCTCCCCATCCCCCCATCTCGCAGCGAGCAGCCCAGGCCAGCAGCAGCCAGAGCAGCAGCAGCAGCAGCAGCCGTTGTCTTACCGCTGCAGCTACGACGGGACGCTCCGTGGCGCCGAACGGCTCCGAGGCATCTCCCCTCGTAGCTCTCTCGGCGGCCCACCGCTCGCCGCCGCCGCCGCCGCCGCCGCCGCCCCCTCCACGCCCCACACCGCACAGCCGCCAGGCACGCCGGCGGCGGCGGCTGCGGCGCTCTCGCCGACGGCGGCGGAAGCCGAGGAGCAGCTGCGCACGGCGCCAGTCCTGGACGCCAGCGCGCTCGCCGAGGCGTTTGCCGCCACCCAGCCGCCGCCCCCCTCAGACTCCGCCGGGCCCACGCCGCCGCCGCCCTCCGGCGCAGCCGCGGGGGAGGCGGCGAGCGGCGGCGGCGGCGCGGCGGCGGCGTCACCGGACGAGGGCCCAGGGAGCCCTAGCTTGCAGGTGCTGGTGCAGGAGGCGGCGGCGGGCGAGGAGCAGCACCCGGACCTGGGGGAGGTGGTGCAGCTGCGGCTGCGGTCGGGGTACGAGGCGGTGCTCATGGACTTTGGCTCGGCGCGGCGGAGGGTGGTGCGCGTGGCGACGCGTGCCGAGGCCATGAGGCTGCAGGAGGACGCCGAGGTGAGCGGTTGGGTGGTTGGGGGCTGCGAGGGAAGTCACCAAGGGCTGGGCAGCGTGAGGCCGGAGGCGAGCGGGTGGGCCTGAGGTGGTGGGGTGGCCACACGAGGGGCTTGATGCTTTGTGGCGCGAGGACGCCGGAGTAAGCGCGAACCGGATGGCATGCGTTGGGAGGGGAAGGCAACAGGCTCCTGGGACTTGTTGAAGGGCATGTGGGACGGCTTGCCGAGTACCCAACCAGTGGCGTGCCTCGGCGCCGCTGCCCTCCCCACCCTCTCGCCGCAGGCCAACTGCACCGCCACGTTCCGCGCGCCCGAGTTCTGGGACGTGCCCTCCACGCCGTGCGAGCTGGACCAGGCCGCCGCCGACGTGTGGAGCGCCGGCTGCACGCTGTTTGCGCTCATGTACGGGCAGTCGCCCTTCCAGCTGGCGCTCAACCAGGTGTGCGGGCCGCGGGGGCGGAGGGGAGGGGAGGTGGTGGCACGCTCTGCGTTTTCGCTCCCGTGTGGGGTTGCCTGGCAGTGCGTGGCTGTTGGCAGCGTGGCGAGGCCCGGGGACGTGCGCACGCGCTCTGTGACCCGGCGTGCGGCTCGCCTGTTTGGGCGTGACGCCCAACCTGCACCATTTTGCCCTCAAGCGGCGCAGCAATTCATTCTCACGATGCCGCATTCCGACGACTGCCACTGTTCCCCCCCCCCTCCTTGCACGCGCAGGGCGGCAGCCTCGCCCTCGCCGTCATGAACGTGCACCTGCCGTGGCCCAAGGACCCCGAGCACCGCTACCCCGAGGCGCTGCACCAGCTCGTGGCGGCCTGCCTGGCGCCCGACCCAGCGCAGCGCCCGGCAGCGCGCGAGCTGGCGCTCAGGGCGCAGAAGCTCATGCGGCAGAGCCCGCCGCTGCCCGACCCGCAGCTCTACGTCCGGCTCCCGCCCTACCCGCCAGAGGTGTAGCAGAGTACACGCATCGTGCTGTGTCCTGGCGCGTGAGGGGCTGCGCTGTGAGGATCTGGGGCCACTGCCGGCGTGGTGCCTCGGCCGCGGGCGGGAAGCTTGTTTTTGGGAGGCAGAGGCCCTGGCGTCGCGCGTCGTCCCCGCACCAAAGCGGTGCTGCGCTTGGGCGTGCGCCTGTGGGCGGCTTGTCTGCTTGGCGTGGGGTTCCGAACCTTTCAGCTTCACTTGCACGCGTCAGAGCGTGGGCACTGGAGCCCCCCTTTTTTGTCTCGAGGGCCGTCCTTGCCCATGTCCTGGTGAGCGGTGGCGGGGCTGCGTGCCACGCTTGCACACCCACACTGAGATTGGCAGGCAGAGGAGAGAGGACTGCTAGCGCAGCAGCGTTTGGAGGTTGTGTGCGTGTGTGTGTGTGTTCGTGTGCCCCGTGCGCGAGATTTGAAGCGCTCGGGCCAGTTTTGTACAGCGTGTGCTCAGCGAGGGCGTGCTCGGGGCCAATGCTGCCTGCGACCCACCTCCCTCCTCCTCCTTCTTCTTCTTTTTGG
>VFQP010003685.1_pt1 | contig 15268 bp, 16 predicted proteins | sample 3512351 | NCBI WGS metagenome assembly VFQP01 (sample SAMN10412372, study PRJNA504923) | tailings metagenome | isolation source: Relicate 1 Philex TSF1 revegetated site | place: Philippines: Tuba, Benguet | collected 2017-08-29 | reverse complement strand
CCTGGTCCTTGGTGAGGCTGCAGGCGTTGCGTAGCAGCATCTCGGACACGCTGGTGACGCAGTCAAGTGCGTGCTGCCGCATGTGCCTCCACGGATGCAGCGTGCGGACTTTGGGGGGCGAGGGGAGCCGGCCAGCGACCGGCTTGCGATCAGCCTGAGAGCTCGCCACCGCCAGCAGCGGCGGCGGCCCTGACGCCGTCGACTCCATCGCTGGCTTCAGCTGCTGCCGCGCGCTCGCAGCGCTTCCTTCGAGCGGAGGTACGGCAGTGGAAGTGCAAACTTGACCGTGACCTGCGACAGATGGACCCGGAAGGTGAGCAGGTCTGTGGCCGGCCGCCACAGTACTGCAGGTTGCGCGTGATCGTGCTCCTCGATCCTTCCTGCTCTTGGTCCAGCGCGCATGACCGTGGCACGCATGACCGCGCACACCCGCACGCCGCCACCACCATCATGACCCAGCGATCCCGATCTTCTCGCAGATGACATGAGCACTAGTGAGGATGGTGGCTAGCGCCAGAGCTGAGCAGCCGCAGCGGCACCGAGCCAGCGGCTGGAAGATGATCGCGGCGCCTTGACGCGGCGCGCGCACGCGAGCTCGTGGCGAGGAGCTCGTGGCGAGCACCATCCATCGCGTCGCTCTCTAGTCGCCAGCGCTGCTGCAGCGGCGATGGAAGTGACGTGCTTGACTGCGCCCGGCGACGGCGTCGGCCCGTGCGCGCTGCTCTCGGTGCCCATTCCAGGCAGGCGGCGGCTGGGCAACAGCACGCAGGACCCGCAGGTGATGCTGCTGTGGCCCAGGGCAGTCTGCTCACGGTGCGCGTGCTCTCTTGCACCGTGGCGTGCACCGCGGCAACGCGCAGGCAGCCCGCCACCGCTCGCAGGCTCAGTACCTGTTCAACGTGCCAGAGGGGCTGTCCCGGCTGGTGCTGGAGCACCGCGTCAGGCCGGGCGCTGGGCTGCGCGCGGCGCTGTTGCTCGGCCTGGCACCGCACCAAGCGGTGCGCGTGCGCACCCAGCTTCCCCCGAAGCCCCATCAAACGTCGAGCTGGCCACATCGAGTTGGCCGCTGCGTGCTCTGCCTGCAGGGGGGCGTGGGAGGGCTGCTGCTGCGCCTCAAGCAGGACGGGCACGGCGCTCTGCGACTGCTGGGCCCGCCAGGTGCGTCTTGGCAAGCACCTTGCCAGCCTTGGGCTTCAAGCCAACCACAACAGGGACTGCTGATGTGGCCCGCCACGCCCAGCGTTTGGCGTGCGACCACACCGGAGGCCCTTGGCCATGCCGCCTGTGTCCCTAGCAGGCGTGGCGGAGGGCGTGAGCCAGGTCGGGCCCTTTGTCAAGTGGCGCCACCCGCACGTCACGGTGCAGCGCGTCGCGCCGCCTGCCGGCGCGGACCCGCCGCCCTCCCAAGCCCCACCGCAGCAGCAGCAGCAGCAGTTGCAGGGCTGCAACCTGGAGCTCCAGGAGGAGCCACTCCCTGCGCGCAGCTGCTACCAGGACGAGTGCGTGCAGGTGGCTGCGCTGTGGAGCCAGCCTGGTGGCGCCGGTGCCGCTGGAAGGCCGGAGGTGCCGGCGTGGCTAGCCGACCTGGCTGACCGGGTGCTGGACGGCCCGCTCGCGCCCACGCTTCCCGCGCTGCCCTCCTCCGCCAACACAGCTAACGGCGACAGCAGCAGCAGCACTAGCAGCAGCAGCAGCAGCAGCAGCAGCAGCAGCAGCAGCAGCAGCAGCAGCCGCCGCCGCAGCAGCGACGAGGACGACGCCGGCGACGACAAGAGCAGCGGGGAGGACGGCAGCGGCGGGCCTGCTGCGCGGCCCGCGGCGCGATTGGCACAGGTGGCGGGCAAGAGTGCAGCGGCGGCGCCACCCGCCGCAGCCCACGCAGGCGGCACCAGTGTTGGCGCCGCGACGGAGCAGGGCCAGCCTGCCTCTGGCACCAGCAGCAGCGAGGGCACCAGCAGCAGTAGTGGGGGCACTTGCGACAGCAGCACCAGCAGCACCAGCGGCAGCAGCAGCGACTCGGACGCTGGCGCGTCCCAGCCGCAGCGCCCGCCAGCCCGGCCCAGCTTTGAAGCGCTGGACGCGCTCTTCATCGCGTCCGCCAGCAGAGGCGGCCGCAGCCAGGCGGCGGGAGGGCGGGGCTTTGCGCGCGGGGTGGCTGGCGGCCGCGGCGGCGGACGCTCTTCGCACCCGCGACGCCAGCAACCGCATCAGACGCAGGCCCCCCAGCAGCTCCGCTCTGCGGTGCTGGCCACCCTCAAGGGAGGCAGCCCAGGTGGCAGCACCGCCGCCCAGCCCACGCCCTCCCCGGCGCCCTCCTCCACGCGCAGTCCCGCCCCTCCACAACCGCCCACCGCCGCGCAAGGCGAGGGGCAGGCGGCGCCAGCAGACTCCGCCCCTCCTCAGCTGCTGGGCTACCTGGTCCACGAGCGCGCCTCCGGCCTGCTGGTGCTGCTGCTCGGCGCCCCCGACGCGCCCGCCCAGGACCGCGGCGCGCAGCCGGCGGAGCGGCACCCCGTGCTGCGCGCGCTGCGCGATCTGCCCGCGCTGCGCCGCCGCGTGGCCGCCGTCGTGCACCTCGGCTCCCACCCCGCCGCCGCCAGCACCCTCAGCGACTCTATGCCGTCGAGAGCGGCCGTCGCACCGGCGCCGGCGCCCGAGGCGCTGCCTTCGTGGCTGGCGGACCTCCCTGGGAGGCACCTGCTCGTCCCTGGGGGGAAGCCCCCGACCCCTCCGCAGGGCGCGCCGCAGCGCGGCGCGCGGGCGGCGGCGGCCGCGCCTGGCGGCGCGCCGCCGGGCGGGGACGCGGCTGCGGCGGCGGCGCTGCTGCTGGGGTTCCACGCGTCGGCGCGCGTCACGGCGCGGCTTCACCTGCTGGAGCCCGGCGTTTTCCCGCTGCCGGCGCTGCTCAGCACGCTCCAGCCGCTGCCGCTGCTGCTGTTGCCCCCGCCGGGCGCGGACGCGGGGCCGGCCCCCGGCGACGCGCAGGACGGCGGTACCGCGGCCGCTGCACCCCAGGAGGGCGGCCTGGCGGAAGTTGCCTGCGAGCATGAGCAGCTGCAGAAGGTCGTGCCGGCGCGCTTGCTGTGGCGGGCCAAGTGCGCGCCTCCGCCGACCGGCAGCGATGCCGCCGCCGCAGCGCCCGCTGTGGCTGCCGGCGGCGGCGCGGCCGGCGCGGCGGGGCGGGCGTCAGGGCCAGCGGGCGGGGCGCAGGCGGGCGGAGGCAGCGGCGTCGCGCCGGCCGGCGCGGTGGAGCGCTGGGTGCGGGTGCAGGAGGCGCCGGAGGAGCGGCGGCTCGACGTGCCGCGCGTGTGGAGCCAGATGCTGCCGGGCGCAGCGCAGCAGCCGCCAGCGCAACGCCCAGGGCCCCGCGAGGGAGGCACGGGGACAGAGGGTGCCCGCGGCCAAGCCGTTGCTGGCGACGCGGACGGCGGAGCGGCGCCTGCCGCTGCGCACCTCCGGCAGCTGCTGCAGGTGAGGAGGCACCTGGCTTGCCTTTCCATTCTATCGCTCTGCTTGGCGCACGAGTCAGGCCTTCCTGCATGGCTGCACACCTGTGCGCTCATTGGCGGCCACGTGCAGAGAACGCCGTACGCTGCTCACTGCGCGCGTGCAGGACGCCAGGGCCATGCTGGCCAAGGCCGTGCAGGCGTGCGAGCGGCACGCGCGGCTCGTCAGGGCGCTGCCGCCACCCCACCCGCAGCACCTCCCCTCGTCGCACCCCCACAGCGCCCCGCCGTTTGCTGCTCCTTGGCCTCCACACCACCCAACGCCTGGCCATCCCTTGGCGCACCCTCCCGGGCCGCACCCGCAGCAGCCGCCTCTCTGGCATCACCACCGCGCGCCACCGCCCGCCAGCGGCCACGCGCCCTACCCACCGCCGCACCCAGGCGCGGGGCCCGGGGCGCATCCACCGACGATCCTGTTCCCCCAGCCGCCCCCACCGCACCACAGCCACCACCACTACCTCCCACCGCACCACGCCCCGCCACTGCCGTGGCCCATGCCGCACGGCACGTTTGCGCCGCCCGGGCACGCTGGCCCTGGCGGGGCGCGCAGCGCCCACATGCACCCAACCCCTCACACCTGGCAGCCACCGCCCCTCCCTCACCCCTCAGCCACCCCCTGGCCACCGCCCGGACCAACGCTTCACCCCCACGCACCCTTCCCGCCGCACGCCGCCGTCTCCTGTCCACCTCCGCACCCACACTACCCCCTGCTTCCTCCGCCGCCGCAGGGCGGGCAGCACCTCCCCGCAGGACCTTCAGAAAAGCGCCCGCGCTATGGTCCGGGCGTGGCCGACGCATCGCCGCCGCAGCCCCCCACGCAGCCCGCCGGCGGCCACCCGCACGAGGCGCTGGGCGGTGGCGCTGCGGGCGGCAACGGCGGCGCCGCAGCGGCCCCTGGTGGCGCGGACGGGAACAGGAGGGTGGCGCAGCTGCTGCGGCAGCGCCTGCTGGGCAGCAAGCGCGTGCGTGACGACGCTCCTCCAGCGCATGCCGGCGCACAAGGGGCGGCCGCCGCGGCAACGCAGCCGCCGGCGCGGCCGGAGCCCCCGTCCGCCACGCCCGTCGCCAAAGCATCACCGCCAGCGCACGGCAGCGCGGGCGTCATGGCGCTGGCCCCCTCTGCGCCCCAAGCGGCAGGGACGGCGCCTTCTGCTTCGCGCGCCCCGCCACCACCGGCAGCTTTGGGTGCTGGGCCCGGCGAGGAGGAGGCAGAGGCAGAGTCCTCCCGGCCGCCGGCGTGGCTGGCGACGCTCCCGCCGTGCCTCTTCAGCCCCGCCGCCGCCGACACGAGCCTGGTGTTCCTGGGCACCGGCAGCGCAGAGCCCTCCAAGTACAGGTGAGGGCGGCGCCGTGTTGGAAGCATTGCTTGCACAGTCTTGCTCCAAGCGTGACTTGGTCTTGTGTGGCGGCGTGGCTGTGTGGCTGCCTGGTCGCAGGGGCCCCAGCGCGATCTTGCTGCAGCTGCCTCGGCGGGCGGGCGGCGCCGGCGACGCGGCGGGCAGCCTGCTCATGGACTGCGGCGAGGGCACGTGGGGCGCGCTGGTGCGGTGCCTGGGCCACGACGCCGCCAGCCGCGAGGTGCGCGCACGCACCTCTTGCTGGGGGTGTCCCGCCCTGCGATACTTCAGCGCAGGGGAGGCGAACCGTGCTGCCGTCGTTGCGTTGGCTGAGGCTGGTCAAATGGACGCCAGGTGCTGCGCTGCCGTTGCCATGCGTGTGCGCACGTGTGCAGGTGGCGGCGCTGCGGTGCGTGTGGGTGTCGCACCGGCACGCCGACCACTGCCTGGGCCTGGCAGGCCTGCTGGCGGCGCGGCCGGGCGGCGCCGAGCCGCTGCTGGTGGCGGGCCCAAGGGAGCTGGGGCCCTGGCTGGCGCACCTGGAGGCGGCGCACGGCCACCGCTCGCGCTTCGTGCACTGCAGGTGAGGCGCGCGCCGTGGGCTTGCACCCTAGCACAGTGAGGACTGTGAAGAGCCTGCCATGTGCTTGTCAGCCCCAGCCGCAAGCACAAACGCGCAGGCAACGGCACGAGCAGTGCCGGCGCTGCGTTCCGTCGCAGGGCGTTCGGCAGCGGCGGTGGCGGCCCGGCCCAGCAGCAGCAGCACCAGCTGCTGGGCGTTGGGCCTGGGGGCGCGGGGCTGGTGCGGTGGCGGTCGGTGGCGGTGCAGCACTGCAGCGACGCGTACGGGCTGGTGCTGGAGCACGAGGCGGGATGGAAGATCGTCTACTCCGGTGAGTGCGTGCGCCGCCTGCGCCTTTCCTCACATTCTAGCTTGCCCTGGCCTCTGTGTGAGATTTGCGCTTGGGAGAGGTGGCAGCAGCTGGGCGCGTCAGCGGGAGGCCGTGCCGCTGTGCGTGCCCGCTTGCTGAGCGTTTGCAGGGGACACGCGGCCGTGCCCGGCGCTGGTGCAGGCGGGCGCCGGCGCCACGCTGCTCATCCACGAGGCGACCTTTGAGCCCGCCCTCTACGACCAGGTACGCGATGCGGGCCTGGGCTTCAGCGGGGCGATGCGGCGCCGCTCCCGTAAGCCGTACGCCCCACCGTCCCCCACCGCATTCGCAGGCCGTGAGCAAGCGCCACACGACCAGCTCCGAGGCGCTGCAGGCGGCTGCGGACATGCAGGTGCGAGCGGCAGTCCTGGGGCTGGCGGCGGTGCGGGCGGCTGACGAGGAGCGAGCGCGCGACCTTGTCCTTGCTGTGGGTGGCCTGTCCGTTTCGGCCGCAACGCAGGCCTGCCGCACCGTCTTGACGCACTTCAGCCAGAGGTACCCGCGCGTCCCCGCGGGCCTGGGGCTGCGGCTGGAGAGCGACGATGAGGAGCCGCACGACGGCCAGGGCGCGGTGGGCGGTGGTGGGCGGGCGGCGCCGGACCAGGAGCGCGGCACGGCATGCTGCCACGTGGAGGGCAGCGGCCTGCAGCTGGATGAGGCGGGCGCGAGTGGGCGCAGGCCTGGGCCTGGCGATGGTGGGGGGCAGGCTGAGGATGCTGGCGCTCCCTTTGCGGCCCGCCTGCGCCGCGCCGCCGCGTCGGCCGAGGCCGAGCATGGCATGCACTCCACGCACGCCATTGCGTTCGATGGCATGCGATTGAGGCTCTCGTGCCTGCCGTGGCTGCCCCTGCTGAGCCCTTTCCTCGATCCTGTGCTGAGCGGCGGGGCCGACGGCCCCATGGCCGCCGGGGCGGAGTGAGCGCTGCGGCGTGCACAGCCCAAACGATTTTGCTCCGTGGCAATGTGCAATGTGGTGAGAGCTGAGCAAGCCGCAGCAGCCTGAGAGCAGCGAGAGCAGCGCTTTGTCGGGGGAGGAGGGCGACCGGCGTGCTCGCGGAGAGCGCCCGCGGGAATGGCGACGGTGCTGAGCTTCAGCCCCAGGGACCTGGTGTTCCGCGACGTCCAGTTCGCGCAGGTATTCATCACGCGCGGCGCCTCCCCCGAGCGCACAGGGATGGCCCTCCATCGAGCAGGTGCAGGACAACAACGCCGATCGCGCGCACTCGGCCGCAGGTGCAGAGCCAGACGTTCAGCATCACCAACACGCTCAAGGGCGCTGTGGAGGCCACGGTGCGCCCCTCGCACGAGCGCCTGGCTGTTGACCCGCCCAGCCTGCGCCTGCGGCCAGGGGAGACGCAGCAGTGCACCGTGAGGCTGCGCGTGCTCAAGTACGCCAACAAGGCCAAGGCGGTGGAGCAGGGCCAACGGGACATCCTCCATTTCAAGGTCCGCACCGCACGGCACGCCGCTGGGCGCTGGTGGCGTGCAGCCTCCCTCACGGCACCACTGCGCCTCCTAACTGCACGCGCAGGGCACGTTCTTCGACCAGAAGCTCTACGTGACCTTCTTCCTGCACCCCGACGCTGAGGAGCCCGGCGCACGCACCTTGTCGCCCCGGGAGGACGCAGCAGCCACACGCAGCAGGCACGCAGTGCTTCACACGGTCCCCAGTAGCTCGCTAACGCTGCGCACGCAATGCAGCGGCAAGTGGGTTCACCAGTGGGTGCTGCGTCGCCACGCCCGCAGGTCGCCACCGCTCGGCGCGCCCTCCTCAGCAGCAGCGGCGGCAGCAGGCGGCAGCACGCAGCATGACCCGCTGCGCCGCAGCTGGCCCGCCGCGCTGAGCAGCGCGCACCAGCCCGCGCTGCTCTCGGCCCGACAGCACCACCACCGCTCGGGCACGTGGGCGCCCGCCACGGGCCACCCTGAAGGCGGCTCGCCCGCCTCCTCACCTAGCTTGGCACCCGCCTCACCAGCCACCAGCACAGGGCGGCTGGCCCCGCCCTCAGGCGCCACGCGGCAGCCCCCTCCCACCGCCTCCGACACCTTCGCCTTTGGCCGCCACCCGCCCGCAACAGCCGCGGCAGCCCTGGCACGCAGCAGCAGCGCCACGCTTCCAACGGGGGCCGGCGCTGGCGGCGGCGGCAGCAGGCCGACGTCCAACCCACGAGGCAGGCCGCCGCTGCCGCCGGCGGGCGCCGCGCGCGGCGGCAGGGCTGCTGCCGCGCCCAGGTCCGCCCCTGCCTCCCCTCCCGGCGCCAGACCAGCCGCACACGGCGACCAGCATGCCCCACCTGCAGGGCAGGCCTTCCCCGCAGAGCCGCAGCCAGAGCCATGGAGGGGGCCCTCCCCTCTCGCCGGCCTCCGAGCCCGCCCGCAGCCCGCCGCCGCCGTCCCCCACGCGCGCTACCGCGCCCCTGACCCGTCACCCGGCGGAACCCCAGCGGTGGCAGCCCGCGCGCCGCTGGGCGGTTGGGGGCACGCGGAGGACGCAGACCCTCCGTCGGGGTACGGAAGCCATGCGGCGGCGGAGGACGCGCTGCGGCGCATGGAGGAGGAGGAGGTGCGGCGGGAGCTGCGGGCGGTGGGGCTTGACGAAGTGCGCCGCAGCGTGCTGGCGCTGGAGGAGCTGGACGCCATGGAGGAGGCACAGCAGGCGCGGCACGCGGCGCTGGCCAGGGAGAGGCAGCAGCGGGACGAGCTGGCGAGGGCGCTGGCAGAGGCGTCGTCGCCCTCCTCCTCGCGCGGCGCGGCGGCGCTGCAGGAGCGGGTGTGGGGCGCTGCAGGTGGGTCCGGGAAGGGCTTGCAAAGCAGAGCTTGAATGCAGTGTGTGGTGGCAGCTCAAGCCTGAGCACGGGCTGCGGTGAAGGCTGGGGCACGTTTGCGTTTGAAATTCTGCCGTGCAGAGGCGGGAGCGGGCGACGTGCTCGGCGGCGGCCCCTCGCCCCCACGTGGGCCCTCCATGGGCCTCATGTCGGCGCTGCAAGCCCTGAGCCAGAGCCCTCGCAGCCGCTCGCCCACCCCCTCGCCCGCCTCCTCGCCCAGCCTGGCGGCCCTGCGGCCCGCCCACGAGCCCTCCCCTCCCGGCGGCCACACGACCACACACATCCTCCGCCCCACCTCACCGCCACCCGCCACCTCCCAGCCCGCCGCCGCCACCGCGCGCCTGCAGTCAGGCACCGCTGCCGGGGGCGGCGCCAGGGCGGCGCTTCAACCGCAGGGGCGCACCAGCCGCAGGGACCAGATCGGCGCCAGCACAGCCGCCGTCCGCGCCGCCTTTGCCTCCCTCACCCCCGGCGCCCCCGCCCTCGCCGCCCCATCCACCTCCAGAGGCGCAGCGCCGCCCGCCACCCAGCAAACTGCGCCTCCAGGGCGTGGCGGAGGCTCCCCACCCAGCTCCGCGTCCCGTGGCTCCCCACCAGGCCTCCCTGGCTCCGCCGCGCGCGCCGGCCCACCGTCACCCGGCCGCACATCGCCTCCCGGCGCCACTGCCATCGCCGCCGCCAGGCCAGCCTCTGCGACACTCGCGACGCCCGCCACCCGCGGGAGCCCCACCCGTCCCGGCAGCGCGGGCCCCGCCCGCCCCACCGCCCGCTCGCAGCCCCCCGGCTCGCAACGCGCGCCCGCAGCGCCTGCTGCTGCGAGGCCTACCGCGCCCGCGGCGGGCGCGCGGACGGCTGCTGCCGCCGCCGCGGCGGTAAAGGGCCCGGCGCGGAGGGCGGGCGCCGGCGTTGTCGCGGGCGCCGGCGGGCGGAGTGAGCTGCAGGAGTCTCTGGACGCGCTGCGGGCGCACAGCGGCGCGCAGCGGGCCGAGCTGCAGGCGCGCGTGCGGGCGGCCGAGGCGCAGGTGCAGGCGCTGCAGGCGGCGGCGGCGGCGCAGCTGCAGGCGCTCTCCGACAAGGACAGAGTCATCCAGGTGCGACCTTGCCTGCCCTGCTGGGTGCCTGCCATACTGCATCCGTCCACGGCCCGCCCTCAGAAACGCAGAACTCACCATGCCTCAGAGCAACAGCTCCGTCCGTGCCCACGTTTGTGCTGGCCGCCGTGTGTGCGCCTCCTGCCTGTGAGCGGCGCAGGTGCTGCAGTTGCAGGTGGCCAACGCGCGGCGCGCGCAGGCGCTGGCGGCGCTGGGCGGCGCGGCGGCGCTGGGCGGGCAGCAGGCCAAGGAGCTGCAGGACGCCCGGGCCGAGCGGCTGGTGCTGCAGGCGCAGGTCGAGGAGCTGCAGGCACAGGCCAACCGGTGCGCGGCCCCTTCTGCCTCCCTCCTCCTGCCAAGCCAGCGCTCAGCATTGCCACGCACGCGATGCGCGCCCGCACATCAATCGCCTCGCGTGGAGGATTGGCTCATCCAGCGCACTGTGCCTGCGCCTGCAGGTACCGCGACGAGGCGTCGGTGCTGCGCGGCGTGAACGAGCAGCTCATGTCGTCGCGGCCGCCCGAGGCGCAGCGGCTGGTGGACGCGGCGGTGCAGCGGCAGCAGGTGGTGCAGGAGGAGCGCAACCGCCGCACGCTCGAGCTGCTGGTGGCCAAGGACCGGCGCATCGAAGAGCTCGAGCTGCAGGTGACAGGAAGCAAAAGTCCTCTGACGTGCTGGTGGGACGCACCGGGCGGGTGGCGGCCGCGCCCGCTGCGGCCAATCCACCCCTGTGCTGGATCTGTGGGCGCGCGCACAGTGTCACACGAGTGCTGCCGTCTGAGCGTTCGTGCGTGCCGTTGTCCCTGCGTGGCGTGCGCAGCTGGAGCGCAGCGAGCGGCAGGCGTCGGAGCTGCGCGAGGCGTGCGCCAGCGCGCTGTCCAGCCTGGAGGCGGCGCAGGCGCAGGTGCTGCAGGTGCTGCGCGACAAGGACGCGCTGCGCCGCGCCATGGACGACGAGCGGCAGGAGCACTGCAGGCAAATGGTGAGCGTGAGCGCCGCACCCTCCGCTCCTGCATGCAGCCTCGCGTCCTGCGTGTCCTGCGTCAGGTGAGCCTCCCCTTTCCAGTCGCGTGACGCTCGACGCGAAGGAGCAAACGCGAAGGGACGCGACCTGACGCGCGCGCGCGTGCCGCAGGACGAGGTGCTGGCTGAGCTGGCGCAGCTGACGGTGCCAGCGGCCGCTCGGCTCGCCTCGGAGGAGCGGGCGGCTGAGGCCGAGGACATGGTCACCAAGGTCCGTACCGACACTGCCGCCTTGGACTTCACGCGCCCTATGTGAGATGGGGCAGCCCATCACACCACACGGTGCTTCAGCAACGTGTGCTGGGCGTGTGCTTGCCATGCTCTCGTTTGCCCAGCTGACGGAGCAGCTGGGCGCGCACGCGTCCGAGCTGAGCGTCGCGCAGAGCGACGCGGCGCGGGCGCAGAAGCGGCTCGCCAGGGCGCTGCAGGACGTCAGGGTGCGCCGCCGCTGCGCGCCGCCGCCGTCGCCGCCTTGCAGCTGTTGTCACCTGCCGCCAGCCGCGCACAGGGATGGCACCGAGGGCGAGGTCGGGTGCGTGCGGCGTGTATGCGTTTGGCGCAGGCTCTGGAGGCCGAGCGCGACGAGGCCGCGGCGGCGCACGCGCAGCAGCTGGAGCGCGCGCGCGCCTCCCACCAGGGGCAGCTGGCGGAGCTCGGGCGCAAGGTGGCCGAGCTGCAGCGGCAGTGCGACGCGCAGACGCAGCAGCTCAGCGCCATCTACTCTGCCGGTGAGGCCTCCTCTCCTTGTCCAGAGAGCGCTCGCTTTTGCTCCGCAGCGCGACGCGCTCGGACACGCTGTGTGATGCGGGCCTCGTCGACCACTGTACCTGCGCAGGCCTGGGCAGCCGGCTGCCCATGCTTGGCGTGCCCAACCCCGGCAGCGTGACGGCGCAAGCGCTGCTTCAGCCCACCACCGAGCAGCAGCTGCTCGCCGCCCAGGCGCTCAACCAGCAGCTCCAGTCCGAGCTCGACACGCTCCGACAAGCCCAGCAGCAGCAGCACGCGGCCGGGCACGGCAGCGCCGAGCCGCAGCCGCCCGCCGCGCGCGCCTCCCCACTCGAGCTCTCGTTCGGCGGCGCGGCGGTGGAGGCGGCCGAGACGGAGCGGGAGCGGGCGCGGCAGCTCGAGGCGTCCATCGCCGCCGAGTTTGAGCTGAGCCGGCTGCGGGAGCTGCTGGCGGCACGCGACCGGGACGTGGTGCGGCTCCGGTCGGAGCTCGCGCTGCTAGAGGCGTCTTCCACGTCCCGGCGCCGGCGGCCCAAGTTTGCAAGCGGCGCTGCAGCGGACGCAATTGGCGGCGAGGAGGAGGAGGAGGAGGAGCAGGAGGATGAGGAGGCGTACGACGACGCGCTGCGCGAGATGGCGGTGAAGCTGGCCGAGGCGGAGCTGGCGCTGCAGCTGAGCAACGAGCGCGTCGTGGCGCTGGAGGCGCGAGCGGTCGTGGCGGAGCAGTCCTCCTCCGCTGGTGCGCATCGTGCGTGGCTAGCAGCATCGCTCGCACTCGCACACAAGGTTGTGCAGGCAAGCGTTCTCTGAAGAGTTTTGGGGGCGGGAATCTTGCCGTGCGCAGGTGAGCCGCTGCGGCGCGAGCTGGCGGCCGCCCAAGCGGACTTGCGCCGGGCGCGCGCCGACGCGGAGCTGGCGCAGGCCACGGCGACGCGGCTCAACGCCCGCCTCACCGAGGTGGTGGGCGCGGAGGCAGAGGCCAGGGCGCAGGTGAGGCCGTGCCTTGGTGTGGTGCTCAACGTCCGCCGCATTGGCCAGCAGCAAGTCGCACGCAGCCTGCTGCAGCTCAGTGCTCGATGGCTTGTCCTGCTGCGCCCAGGCGAGCGAGGCTCGGCAGGCGCTGGGGCAGGCGGAGGAGCTGCACGCGCGAGAGCTGTCCTCGCTGGAGGAGCGCCTGCGGGCCTCCATGGAGACGCAGCAGCGCCACCCGCGGCAGCAGCAGGTGTCGGGCGGTGCGGCGGGCCGCAGCGACCGCGCGGGGCGCGCAGTGTCACCCGGCCGAGCTGGCGGGGGCGGCGGGGCAGGCGAGGGCGCCGTGGCCTCTGCCGGCAGTGCGGCCGCGCGGGAGCAAGAGCTCAAAGAGGTGCGCGTGCTAGCGCTGCCGTGGCTCTTCCTTGAGCAACGCTGGCACAGCTGCCTTTATTGTCCAGTTCGTGCAGAGCACCCATCGTTGCTGATGGTTGTGCTAATTCTTGCAGGTGGCGGACGAGGCGGAGAGGGCGCTGGCCGTCGCCCAAGCCCAGATGCTGGACGCATTGCGGGGCCAGGTGGACGTGAGAGCCGAGCTGTCGCGCGCCCGCCTGGAGGCGCAGCGCGAGAGGGCTAGGCTTGAGGCCGAGGTGCGAGGAGCTTTTTGTTTGGGTGGGCGTGGTGATGTGCTCGTGGATCATCGTGTTGCGCGAGAGAAAGGATCCAAGGCGCTTGTCGGCGCCTTGGATCGCGCAGGTGCGCGCGGCGCAGGAGGAGGGCTCGCTGCGCATCCGCACGCTGGAGGAGGCGTTGTCGCGGCTTTCGGCGGCGCGCGGCGCGGGCGAGCAGGGCGTGGAGCTCACGCGCATCGTGGCTGAGGCTGAGGTGGCGCACAGGGCGGCGGCGAGGGCGACAGTTGAGGGACGCCACCTGCAGGTACGCGCTCGATCGTTGACTGTTTCCGGCCATCCGATCGCTTTTGCTCGGGCCATCAGTCGCGCGAACCGTTCTCCACGCTTCCTGGACGCGCAGGAGTCTCTCGAGCTGGAGCGCACGCGCTGCGAGTCCCTGCTCCGCGACCTGGCCGAGCGCGAGAAGCAGCTCGCCGAGCTGTGGGCCTACGCGGCGTTCGGCCCCGCCGCGGTCCTCACCTTCGCGCCGCCCGGCATGCCGCCCAGCCTCGCCGGCAACGCGCAGCCCGCAGGTGCGAACTGCAGACCTCGTGCTTCTCGACCACCTGAAGATCTTCCCTGCCGCAGGCAGCGTGCCCCACCAACTGCCTGATCTCACCTGCACGTGCCGCGCAGGCCCTCCCTGGTCCGGCGAGCCCACCGCCCCGCCCTCCTTCGCCGCCGCCGCATCCTCCACCCCCCTCCTGCTCGACACCACGCTGGAGGCGCGGCTGCGCCGCCAGTTCGACGAGCTGGCGCGCCGCCAGCAAATGATCGCCGAGCTCTCCAGGGAGGCGGACGGCGCCAGGCTGGAGCTGGCCAAGGTCAAGGCCACGGCAGCGGCAGCAGCGTCCGACGGCCTCGGCGTGCCCAAGGACAAGCAGGCGGCGACGCTGCTGGACAAGCTCCGCACCTGCGAGGTGCGCACGCGTCTCGCCCCGTCGCCTCGCAAAGTTCCTGCGTCGCACTCTGTCCTGGAGTTGAAGAGGTGAGGAGCATGCCAGTGGTGGACACCGCACCGCTACTGCTGCTGCTGCCGCCTCGCAGGCGCAGCTGTCGGCGTGCAAGCAGCGGTGCGCGGCGTTCGAGCTCGAGGCGCAGCGCAAGGGCGCGGCGGCGCAGGAGGCCGGCCGCGCGCTGGCGGCGTGCACGGCGCGGCTCGCCGACCAGGAGGCGGCGCTGGCCGCCGCCGAGGAGCTCGCCGCGCGCAAGGCCGTGCAGGTACGCACGACAGCACTCCCACTAAACGACGGCCCCGGCGCAACCCGCCGCGCTCCGCAAGCGTCGAGTGCGCCCTCCTGGAGGCTCCAGCCTCGCCCTCGCCCAGCACCTGGCCTGACCTGGCTCCGCGCCAGGTCCCAAAACTAGGTCCTACACTGCCGAGCTCGCTGTCCAGGCCTGGCAGCAGCTTCAAGGCTCGATCAGTCAGGGAAGTACGTGGCGTGCGTGATGACCGGGCGGGCACAGGTGCACGGGACGCTGTCTGCCGAGCTGGGCGCGCTGGGCCGCAAGGTGTCGGACGCCGAGGTGGAGGCGGGCCGGCAGCGCGCGGCGGCCGAGCGGAGCGCGCAGGCGCTCGAGGCGGCCGAGGGGCGGCTGCGCGAGGCCGAGGCGGCGCTGGAGCTGGCGCGCGAGCGCGAGGCGGAGCTGGCGGGGCGCGTCCGGGAGGAGCGCGCGCTGGCGCTGCAGGAGGCCGAGTCGCTGCGCAAGTGAGTATGTGTGCAGCTCTCGTCTGAGTCACCTCACGTACAGTATGCAGCAAGTTTCAACAATCCGGTTGCTGGAAGCGGTGCGGACGGATGGCGAGTGCGTGTGTGCGCGCCTTGCGCTTGCAGGGAGCTGCGCGCGGCGCTGAGCCAGGCGGAGCAGCGGCACGTGCAGGTTGAGGTGCTGATGCAGACGCTAGAGGCGCTGCAGGCGGGCTCGCCGGGAGAGCAGGAGCAGCAGCTGCTGGCGCTCACCGCGCAGCTCGCCACGGCCAGGTGCGGCCCATGTCGTCGTCGTTGCATGGCATTCATGACACGGTGTCACGGTGCTGCAGCCCGCTAATAAAGGATCGCCAATCAGATCGGGTCAGGCAAATGTCTAGCCAGGACTTGCGTCGCCGCTGGGGGGGCGCGCGCGCGAATGCTGCCGCCAGGTCTGCGTGCGCCATCTTGTTCCACGTCTGGGCCGGGCCGCCCCTGGC